>Ga0256405_10012376_pt1 | contig 10583 bp, 14 predicted proteins | sample RumenRJG_02DNA_FD_189096 | JGI IMG/M metagenome (GOLD analysis project Ga0256405, IMG submission 189096) | Bovine rumen microbial communities from Lethbridge, Alberta, Canada - RJG_02 | ecosystem: Host-associated > Mammals > Digestive system > Stomach > Rumen | place: Canada: Alberta... | reverse complement strand
CCAGATCTTTATGTGCGGCAGGATCACCTGTGAATACGAGCACTTCGTTGGCTGTCATGTCTGTTGCTCTGCTTTCTGCTGCATAAACGTATCCGGAAAGGCTTGGCGGCAGTTCTTCTGTTGTCGAAGAAAACCATGCAAGGCTTCCGAATACCAGTACAAACGCTGCTGCTACTGCTATGATTCTCGCAGCCATGGATCCGCTGCGGCTCTTCTTGGAAGACTTCTTAGCTGTGACTTCTGTTCTTGCAGTCTTATCCAGATTGTAGACATCGGTACAGGCTTCGATCCTCTGCCATATGTCATCCTTCTGCTGATTGTCAGGTATGAGCGAATCCAATGCTTCTGTAATTATCTTGTTCTCGTCCATATATTTACCTCCGTGTAAGTTTGCTGAGAGTTCTTTTGACAGATGCGATCTGCGATCTGACCTTGCTCTCGCTGAGCTTCAGCATATCTGCTGTCTCGTTCACCGTGTAGCCCTCATAGTAGTGCAGCAGGATTATCTCTCTCTGATCCTCGGGAAGGTTCATGATGATATCCAGTGCTTCAGCCCTGAAATCGCTGCCGGGCGGATCCGTGCTGACACTGTCCGCGGTCTCATCCATTCCTTCCTCTACAAGATCCACGCTCTTTCTCCAGTAGCTTTTGAGTATGTCCTTGCACCGGTTTCTTGTGGTCACGATGAACCATGCTTTTTCGTGCTCGGGTGTATCAAACTGTATTCCTTTCTCGATCAGTGTCAGGAATACGCTCTGCACGATGTCCTCGGCGTCATGGGTGTTCTTCATGAAAACCATCGCCGTTCTGTACACCCTGTCGACCTGACGGTCGTATATTTCCTTGATCTTTTCTCTGTTCTGCAAAGCTGTCTGCTCCTCTGTATATATGATACGGACCCGGGATCCGTTTGTTTTAACGCTTACATATAGGATACGATTCCGGCTTTCCAAAAATCACATCATGTGAGAAAAACTATTATATTTATTTCTCTGAGAATAGCAAATTCATCCACCTGATCTGCCATATAAAAAATGAAATCCTGTGCTGCAAAACTGAAAGGGCTTAGTAAAAGATAAACGAACTTTGAAGAAGATAAAAGGTGCGATTATAAGAAAAGCCGTAAGGCTGGATAAAGCAAAATAGAAGATAACGCATGCCAAAAGGCAATTACATGAGCAGAAGCAATGCAGCTTCTGCTTATTTATTTGGAAGGAGGAAATTCATATGCCCTATTATACAGAGAAGCAAATTGATCAGGCGCGATCCATAGATCTCCTGACATATTTACAGAGCTTTGAGCCTACAGAACTTGTTCATGTCAGAGGAAACACCTACTGCACCAGAGAGCATGACAGCCTGAAGATATCCAATGGTAAATGGATGTGGTGGAGCAGGGGTTTTGGAGGCAATTCTGCCCTGGACTATCTTATAAAAGTCAAAGGCATGCAGTTTATGGATGCCATGAAGATTCTTACCAAAGAAGGCACGGATCTTCATGATACTGACGCAAAAATAAGCAGAAAACCTGATTGTGATGTGAAAAGGAAGTTGCTTCTGCCAGATAAGTCTGAGACTAACTTTGAAGTTATCAGATATCTTACAAGTCGAGGAATAGATAGTGACGTCATCAAGGCTTGCATTGATGAAGGACTACTGTACGAATCGCTGCCATATCACAACTGCATATTTGTAGGATTTGATGAGACGGGTAATGCAGCATATGCATTCTATCGAGCAACAACAGGAGAACGATTGATGGGCGAAGCTGCAGGATCTGATAAGAGATATTCATTCAGAATCGATCGTGCCGGCAGCACACTTCATGTATTCGAGAGTGCCATAGATCTGCTCTCATACGCGACAATAATGAAGACGAGAACAGGCGAATGGAGAGCAGAACCTATGCTGTCGCTAGGAGGCGTCTATGCGCCAAGCACGAATAACAAGCAAACGAAACTGCCAATTGCGCTTCAAAATATGACGCAAAATCAAACGCAAATAAATACGATTGCTCTGCACCTGGATAATGACTATGCCGGCAGGAGTGCAACAAGATCCATATCGGAGCAACTTGGAAACAAGTATATAGTACGGGATGAACCTCCAGCATATGGCAAAGATTGTAATGATTATCTTCAGCAGTTACAAATAAAAATAGCTCACGTTTAAACAGAACGCTGACCCGGTATAAACAGGCAGATGCAGAGTTCAAGGCTAAACAAAAGAAGTTTGCAAAGGAAAGCACTAATTTTCATCGTAGCATCACGCCAGATAATGAAGCAGCGTATTATTTTAAAGAATTGTCTGAGGAGGGGGTATCTCGTGCGCTTGCTATACTGAATACGATAATGAAGGAAGTCGAAAAATTGGGAGGTCGTGTTAATGACGACTTGTCAATGCACATCCGGGATGATGATGTAAGTGTGCATTTGGCTGAGGGGCAGGATAAGGTCCCACATGAACTGACAAAAAGGGAAGCGCAGGCGATACTGGAATACAATGAAGAAGTCAAAAAGTATAGCTGGGCATCAAAGCCCAAAATAAGGAAATATGACAAGGTGTATAATGGGAAGCTTCGTGTTGTCTTCGGCAATGGCAAATATCTTAGGGATAGTGACTCTGCAAAACTTGAAGACATGCTTGGAGAAATACTGGTTTGTTTATATGAAGACTCTGAGCGCGTAAAAATAGCGCGTGAGAAAAGGGAGGCCGAAGAGCTGAGGCGAGCTGAAGAAGAAAAAAGAAAAAGAGAGCGTAGAGAAAGAATAGGGCTTGAAGCAAAGAAAACTATAGCGTTAAAAAACAAAGCGAATGATTATCGTATTGCTAAAGAGATAAGAGAATATATTGCGGCTGCGGTAGAAAAAGGAGGGGACGAAATCACGCTTGAGTGGATCAATTGGGCACAGAGAAAGGCTGACTGGTATGATCCTATAGTTGCGCTAGAAGATGAATATCTTGGGAAACGTGATCATGGAAAGAGCAGCGAAGAGAAAGACAAAGTTTTACAAGTCGAAACAAACAGGAGCTGGTGGTGGTAATCATTACAGCCAGAATATACGTTATATATAACAAGAAGAAACTTGATGTATTTAAACCTCCTGCGGGAGGTTTTCTTGTTCAACAAAAAGAGGATCAAGAATAAAGACCAGTTGAAGCATTAGATTCGCAAAAATTACAGCGCCTATAGTAGGAGGAGATTCCCTCCGCTGTAGGGGCGCACAGCATTCGAGGGCGTTTCCGACGGGAAACGTCTTTTTGTACGACTGAATAAGGAGGACAAAACTATGAGTAAAAGAAAGCTGATACTGGCCATGTTGGCTTGCTTGCTGGTACTCGTTTGCGCGGCATGCGGAAGCAGCAGTGATGCACCTTCCGGGACCGAGGCAACCGATGCACCTGAGACAGAAGTCACCGAAGAGGCAGAGCCTGAGGAATCAGGCGAACCGGAGGAGACGGAAGTCTCAATTGTGACACCGGAGTTCAAGGCAGCGATGGACAGTTACGAAGAATTCTTCGATGAATACGTTGCATTCATGCAGAAGTATCAGGATTCCGATGATCAAATGAGCATGATGTCTGACTTCGCGGACTACATGACCAAATACTCGGAAGTAATGACGAAACTGGACGAGATTGACGAGGACAGTCTGTCAGCAGCAGATCTGGCATACTACACCGAGGTCAATGCCAGAATACTTAAGAAACTCTCTGAGGTTTCATTCTAAGTAGGGTGCGCCCCTACACAGTAATAGCAGACTACATGAGTTGCCTCGCTATGAATGATTGCTGATGCTGAATATGTGATATAATTCAAATGTATAGAGTTGTAGGATATGAGACAGGAGTGGGGCAATGGCTAAGGTAAAAGAAATAATAAATGAAGATAATATTCTAAAAATACTTGATGAGATTTATCTCAAAGCGTGCGACGGGATTCCTAAGGTCAATGTTCCAGTTGAGGAAATGGCCGATGATTACCTTAGTAAGCATAAGGATGTTAGCAAAGCAGCGAAGTCAATGCTCAATCATCAGGTGGCAAAATGCACTACATCAGGAGTCATTACTGGCTTTGGAGGAATCGTAACATTGCCTGTAACCATTCCGGCCAATCTTAGCAGCGTGCTGTATGTGCAAATGAGAATGGTTGCTTGTGCAGCACATATGGGTGGGTATGACCTGAAAAGTGATCAGGTGAGGACCTTCATATATGCATGTATGGCGGGAGTATCTGTAAACCAGCTGACTAAACGATTTGCCGTGCAGTTTGGTAATAAGATGGCAAAAGTGGCTGTTGAAAAGATTCCTGGAAAAGTGCTGACAAAGATCAACCAGAGGTTGGGCTTTAGATTTATCACAAAATTTGGTGAAAAAGGTCTGCTCAACCTTGGCAAAATGATTCCGGGAGTTGGAGCTGCTATTAATGGCGGACTTGATTATGCTGAGACCAAAGCAATAGCAAACAGAGCCTATAAAATGTTCATTAAGGGCAACTTTGATGTTGGCGATGAGATCGAGGACATTGAAGATATCATACCTGAAACCATTGAAGCGACAGCAGTTGCTGAAGAAGTGGAGATGATCCCTGATACATCAGCTGATACACCTCTTATTGAGGAGCCAGAAGAAAGGGCTGAGCCAAAAAGAATAGGGAAGTATGTAATAAGGAAGACAAACACAGGAATAAAGTTTGATCTTAAGGCGTCCAATGGTGAGGTTATAGCAACGTCAGAAGTATATAAATCAAAGCCGGCATGCATGAACGGTATTAAGAGCGTTATGACAAATGCGCCAGTAGCTGCTCTGGAAGACCAGACAAAAGAGGATGCTGAAAAGTGCAAGAACCCAAAGTTTGAAATGTACCTGGATAAGGCTGGAGAACACCGATTCAGACTCAAGGCAAAGAACGGACAAATAATAGCTGTAAGTGAAGGATACAAAGTTAGAAAGAGTTGTCTGAACGGTATCGAAAGCGTTAGAATTAATTCAACAACTGAAGTAATCGAAGAAGAATAAGCTGTCAGGTTTACTACCCCATTTCGGCGGTTACTACCCCATTTATACCCCATTGCGATAACAAGATATAGAGACTTATAAGGCTCTCTTCGATCATAACGGCGTTGCCGTAAGGAAGAGAGCCTTGATCTTCGTCGGCAGGCTCCTCCGATAGGAAAGGGTTAGGGATCTTCATCAAGTTGAGATAACAACTTATGAAGACTTATGACTACCCCACATGAGTGAAAACTGAGGCATAATTTGCGAAAAACAGCAGAATATGCCTTACGATTTGATATTAGAAGAAGCATGGCTTTGAGCTTACTGATCAGAGACTAAACGGGACCAGGCACTTCGCCTGTGATGTATTCATTATAGAGGAGCTATAGGAAGTGAAATTTCATTACGCAGGAAAATACAGCGGCAATCCGGATGATCTGCCTTGCCTGGAGCATGTGCCTGGAGCAATACCGTTTAAAGAAGCTGAAGATTCAAAAACTCTCGGAAGGATCGCCAGCATTATAGCCATAATTCTTTTCATATTGGCTTATGCCGTTGTGTATATGAGGAGCGGATCAATATATTTCGGATTTCCGGCATTGATACTTTTCATAATATCGATGGTGCCGCACGAATTTATTCATGCGTTGTGCTTTAAAGAGGATGTATATATGTATCAGAATCTTAAGCATGGAATGCTGTTTGTAGTCGGGCCGGAAAGAATGAGCAAAGGCAGATTTATATTGATGTCTCTGATGCCGAGTATAGTGCTGGCATTTATCCCGTTTGCCGTGTTTATGATCAATCCTGAGCTGCAGCAACTTGGAGTTTTTGGTGCATTTGGCATCTCCGCCGGGGCAGGAGATTTCTACAATGTGTATCATGCAGTGACTCAGATGCCTAAAGGTTCATGGACATATCTTCATAAATTCAATTCATACTGGTATATGCCGGAAAACAGACAATAAAGGATGACGGATCGTCTGTTAATTTCTCTCTTGATTATGAAGCTGCAGATGATTCGCATTATATGTTTACTGATGAGGACACTGTCCGAAGAAGAATCTACAAAGATGGTGATGAAAAGTTATATCTTCATGATGTCTTCCGCAGGTATATAGCTGAAACGGATGGAAGAACTTTGCTCTCAAAGATCCCGGTAACTGAAACAATCAGTTTTTGCCTGGTAATAATTACTGTTGTTCAAGGTATAGTAAGATGTGCAAGTCCACATCTTACTATTTTTATTAGAAGGAACTAGGTGCTGAAATGTCAAAATATTCAGATGAGGATATCAGAAATCTAAGCAAGGTTACATGTGCAATAGCTGCGGATTATTTGGGCGTATCACCCATGGCAGTAAGTTATGGAATGAGAAACAATCTGCTGCCTATATGGTTTGCGATTCACAACGAAGAGCGTGACAGAGCATATTCCGAAAGCTGGTCATATAACATCATCGGAGAACGTCTCATAGCCTATAAATATGGGAAAACAACAGAAGTGCAGATCCAGAATATGGAAAAGTGTCTTAATACCATAATAGATCAGTTCGAGGAACTGAAAAAAGACCTGGTTTTTCTGTTAAGCGAAAACGAGGATCCTCAGAACTAGAGCTGTATGAATTTGCGTTTTCGCTTGGAAAGTATTCTGATGCTGATAAGAAATATGAAGGGAAGGATCTGTCAAAATGGATATTGAAAGAAAAGAGATAAGCAGAAAACAGCTGTATGACGAGATATGGGAACTCTCGCTGGCGGGAGTTGCTAGAAAGTATAATTTAAACTACTCGAGATTTAGATCACTATGCAAAGATGAGGATATACCGGTCCCTTCATCGGGTTATTGGACAAGGAAAAACATGGGTAAAGATGTATCCGGAGAAAAACCGGAGTTGACCGGGCCTCCAGACAAGGTGCTGTTCTTGTCATTGAATAAGGAAATAAAAATACCTGATAAAAAAGGAACATTGCCGGAAGAACCGATTGCTGCTACTGATAACTCGGAAGCTGAAAGAAGTGTTGTGATCTGGGATGAAAGCCGGCTCGACTTTTTAGATACAGAAGAGAGGGACAAAGTGCTGGCTTCTGCAAGTGAATTACGAATCACAGAAACGCAAAAGACAAATGGAACGATAACAACCTCAGAGAACGACTGCTTGTGTTAATATAAAAGCAGTCGAGATATATTTAAGAAGATATGCTAAAAGTTCTGCTTTGTGAGGGAAATCGTTATGGAAATAGAATGGATAGATGGATTTGAAATCAAGGCGGTTGCCAAAAGCGGTGAGATCGTAATATCTGCAAACAGAGAAGGTTTACTCTCGCTGGCAAAGCATCTGACGGCGCTTGCAGATGGAGCTTCGGGGGATCATATTCATTATGATGAGCATAATTCTCTCGAAGAAGGCTCGGCAGAATTGATTATTGAAAAAGGTCTTCCGGAAGATGATGATCCTGATGAGGATATTCATGATCCGTGTCTGCGCTTTCAGAGGTGACAAAGTTCAATGAGTTTCAGAGATTTCAATGACGAAGGACCGGGAACATTCGAGTGAAGAAAATAGTTAAGATACGTACAGGTGGGCAAACAGGCGTTGACCGGGCGGCGATGGATTTTGCCAGGGAACATGAGATTCCTCTATGCGGATGGTGCCCCAAGAATGGATGGGCAGAGGACTATACAGTTGCTCCCGGACTCCTTAAGGACTATCCGGAGCTAACGGAGACACCTTCAGAAGGAACAGAACAACGGACAAAATGGAATATGCGTGACTGTGATGCAATCCTCACTATCCTGCCTGAAGGCGCATATGTGTCTCCCGGGACTGACATAGGATTGCAGGAAGGCGAAGTACTAGGCAAGCCAATGTGTACTGTTATAGGTATGAATGATGTACCAGATGCCATCAGTTGGATACGAACTCTGCCTGAAGAAACAGAATTGTGCATCGGAGGTCCCCGTGCCAGCGAGTGGCCGGAGGCATATGAAGTTGCAAGATGTGTGCTTGAATCATTAAGCAAGGAACTCTGCTAAATGGAAAGGAAGAACAGAACAAAACTAAATAACATACTGCTGCCACTATGGTTTATCATATTCATCCCGTCATGGCTGTGGCTGCTGCTGATCCCTGCTAACTATCTGATCGACAGGATCGTTCTGAAGTGGAGCCTGGGAGATTTGGAGGACAAGGGGCTTGCAATCACCGAAGACATCGGAAAAGCGCTGGCGGATGTAAGAGCGCTGATAGAAAAACAGACTGTTGTTGCATGATTGTGGCAAATCTGTGACAGGATCACGCAGGAAGAAGCCTTTTGCTTTCTGTTTAATGGGACTATAAAGAAACCAGTTAACAGAAAGGCGGTAAATACAATGAAGAAATTAAGAATCGCTGCGATCCTGATGATCGCTGTCATGGCGATGTTCGCGTTTGCAGGATGCGGCACGGGCGAGGCGGATCCGGATGAGGACGCATCCGCAGCCAGGACGGACTTCAGTGCTCTCGCAAATTTCACAGCCAGTACACTTGATGGGAAAAAGTTCACACAGGATGATCTGGCGAAAGCGGATCTGACGATCATCAACGTGTGGTCGACAACATGTGAGCCGTGTACAGAGGAACTGCCGCAGCTGGCGGCATTCGGGAAATCGCTTCCGGATAATGTAAAACTGATCACCTACTGTTTGGATGGGCTTGAGGACCTGAGTGAAGATGATATGAAATTTGTCAGCAGTTTTCTGGAAAAGGCAGACTTCGATGGCGTTACACTGATGCGCGGAGACGGAGATCTGGAGACTTTCACCAAGGAGATCCAGTATACCCCGACTACGATCTTTGTAGACAGCAGCGGCAATCAGGCCTGCGAGGCCATCATCGGGGCGGAAGATGATATCAAGACGGTTTATACGGAGCATATCAACAAGGCTCTGGAAGCGATGGGAAAGGAGCCGATCTCATGACCGGACGAGACAGAAAACTGACCCGGCTTTTGAGAATTGCGGCATTCAGCATCGGTATGATATTTGTTCTTCTCGGGGTGCTCCGGGGAGAACATCTTGAGGTATTTGCAAAGGCGGTGAGAATATGTCTGGAATGCATCGGGATAGGGTAGAGACCAAAGACAGACCCGGGCTGCATGAAAGGTTCCGTCTGCTGATCCAGCTGGCATCTGCAGCACTTGTGAACGGCTATGCAGCGGGCTTTGCGGGATGTAAGATCTTCACGGGAACGAGCAAGATGGTCTGCCTTCCGGTGCTGAACTGTTACTCCTGCCCCGGAGCGCTTGGTGCCTGCCCGATCGGCTCCCTGCAGGCAGTCGAGGGCGGGGCAAAACATAATATATCCTTTTATGTCCTCGGCACTTTGATGCTGTTTGGTGTATTATTCGGAAGGCTCATCTGCGGATTTCTGTGCCCCTTCGGACTGGTGCAGGATCTGCTTGGCAGGATTCCGGCAAGAAAGCTGCATGTGCCCGAAAAGATCGATAAGCCTCTCAGATACCTGAAATATGTGATCCTTGCAGTATTGGTGATCCTGCTCCCGATGCTTGCAGTAAACCAGTTCGGCATAGCGCCTCCCTATTTCTGCAAGTACATCTGCCCGGCAGGAACGCTGGAGGGAGGAATTCCGCACCTTCTGATGAACGAAAGTCTGCGCAAAACGGCCGGAGCTTTGTGGAACTGGAAGCTGGGTATCCTGATTCTGGTGATCCTTGGATCTGTGTTTGTCCCAAGGTTCTTCTGCAGATACCTGTGCCCGCTCGGTGCCTTCTATTCGTTATTCAACCGGTTCAGTCTGTTTCGGATGGATCTGGACAAATCAAAATGTGTAGACTGCAAAAGTTGTGAGAATGTATGTCCGATGGCGGTGAAGGTAACGGAGCATATCAACAGCCCGGAATGCATCCGCTGCGGGAAATGCAAAGCGGTCTGCCCTGTGGATGCGATCAGCAGCAGATTTGAAACGGATATGCTCACAAGAAATGTGGCAGTAAAGAAGGTGGATTGATGGCTTTCATATATTATGCAGATGACGAACAGGAAATAAGGGATGTAGTTTCATCTTTTCTTATAAGTGAGGGGCATGAGGTCACGACCTTTGAAAACGGCGACCATCTCTTTAAGGCGTTTCAGGAAAAAGAATGCGATCTTGTTATCCTTGATATTATGATGCCGGGAACGGACGGAATCGGGATTCTGCAAAAGATCAGAGGTATTTCAAAGGTGCCTGTGATCCTGCTTACAGCGAAGGACACAGATGCCGACTACTACAACGGCCTGGCTCTGGGTAGTGATGATTACCTGACAAAGCCATTCAAGCCGATCATGCTGTCCGCTAAAATTAACGCTCTTATGCGCCGCATACGCTTTGAAAATGAGGACAGATCCACAGATAAGAAAACAGATCTCATTTGCGGCAATGTACGCTATTCCTATGTGAAACATGAACTGGCGGTAAATGACAGGCCGCTTTCCCTCACACCAACAGAACTGAAATTCCTCATCTATATGATGGAACACTTTGAAGAAGCGGTCAGCAAGGAGGTCGTGCTTGAGACGATCTGGGATATCAATCATGATATCGA
>Ga0256405_10012375_pt1 | contig 10584 bp, 6 predicted proteins | sample RumenRJG_02DNA_FD_189096 | JGI IMG/M metagenome (GOLD analysis project Ga0256405, IMG submission 189096) | Bovine rumen microbial communities from Lethbridge, Alberta, Canada - RJG_02 | ecosystem: Host-associated > Mammals > Digestive system > Stomach > Rumen | place: Canada: Alberta | collected... | reverse complement strand
ATTTTTTCTTTTGAAAGACTGGCAAATATAGCCGGCAGTACTCTTTCTACATCCATTCCGATCATTTTGCCTGTCAGTTTAAGGCTCTTGTTGCCCATCATCGGCTTTGCGAGTTTAAGTATTGACAGCGCCATTTTCTTTATCATTCCCATGTGCAGATCTGCCTTTGCGTTTGTAGTCGTATCTTTATCCTGCTTCATGGTATAGTCGAGACAAAAATGAAGCGAATTTTCGACGCCTTATCCGAATATTCAGATAACAAATCTTATCCGCAGCCTTTTGTTATCCGAAGCTTTTGTGAAAGAACATCTGAAAATCCTGATGTTCTTTCACAAAAGCTTCGGATAAATTATTATCTTCTTAAGTTGTAGACCGTTGCCCAGCGAGCATAGCCGGGTCCCAGAGTACATCACTGCATTTCCCCGCCATTGGCACGAGGAAGCGGAACTGATCTACGTAACCGCCGACCGACTGAATGTATCGGTCTGGGCCCAGAACTACTTGCTGGAACCGGGGGATATTGTCATTGTTCTCCCTCACGCCATCCACGTTATCGAACAAGCCCAGTCCGAGAAGGCGGAGTATTATAATATTATGTTCAATTTTTCGCTTTTGGGGGAGGACCGTCTGGCAGAGAAGTATCTGAAACCCTTTTTGACACACGAAAAGAATGTCAATTGTATGGAACCGGCAGGATCGGAGCTGAATCTAAAACTGAAGCCGCTGCTGGAAAGCCTCATCGAGCATCGTAACGACAGCTATTCCACTCATGAATATCTGGTTAAATCCAATCTACTGATGGTGATGCATCTGCTTAATCTGCATTGCGTGGAGACCGGGGAGAAGGATCTGGTACTTCATATGACTTACGACCGGCTAAAACCGGCTCTGGACTGGGTCCAGCTTAGCTATGCCATGGATACACCGGTGCAATATGTGGCTGATTTGTGTGGATTTTCCACCAGCTATTTCATGAAGCTGTTCAAGGATCTGAATGTGATTGAAGTGGCATCAAACTGTGGTTTTCACAACCATTCCTATTTCACCCGGGCCTTCGTGAAAAAATACGGGATGACCCCAGTGAAATACCGGAAATCATGTCAGCACCGGTAAACATACAAAACGGGTAGCCATTGACTGCTTGAATAGCTTGGAAGTCACGAAATACTTACGGATAAAGCCAACGCTGGAACGCTCAGGCGCAGTATTGCACGAAAGAACTCCATATAAACAGGGACCAACCATTTCGGTTGGTCCCTTTGCCATTTATGTGTAAATGATCTCTGCGTTGATAATTTCTTCTGCCTGGTTACGGATACTATTCATAGCACCCACCCAGGCCATTTGATCCTGTGCCTTGAGTTGTTCGGTAATACCTTCTTGTTCAGTCAGTTGCTTCATCAGCCGCTCAAACATTTCCGCCGCCCGGTTGTCGATCTCTGCGAGGTAGCTGTTCAGCTTGCCGCCGAGAAGAAGCGTGGTGTGCAGTACCGGACGATGCTCCTTGATGTACCGCAGATGCTTTCTGCCCCACATTCCGATAGGCTGGGTACCTTCTTCATCTATGACAAACTGTCCGGGCAGTGATTCAGGCTGTATTGGGACAGTTAATCATCTTTTTTTAATTTGTTTTAGGAAAATCAGAAAAATCCGCAAATAATGATTTGAAGGATCTTTCGAAGCAAGCACCTGATGCTGATGCCGAGTTAATTAGCCGTTTGCAAGAGCTCATAAAAATGGTTGAAACGGCATGACTCCCGTTTCCTAAAGCGGGAGTTTTTGCTTAGTGGGGGTCTTTACTCGTGCGTCATTTATTCATAAAATCATTTAGCGGCGGAAACCCACTTGCTTTAGCAGGTGGGAGGAGCCGCCTCTCTTTTCTTAGCCCTGTTCGGCTATATACTTTTCGATGGTTGCCGATGATACTTCTCCAATACTACAGGCAAAGTATCCGTCTGACCAGAAGATTTGTTTCTTCCAGTATTGCTTAGATAATACATCTCTATACCGTGTCCAGAGCCAACGCGTTGTTCTCTGCTTGATGATGCTGATGATGTCACAGATGCGTTCTATGGTATCGTGTTCCAGAAGGATGTGAATATGGTCTTTATCTGTCTCCATAGCGATAATTGTCCAGTCGTTTTGCTCTGCAATATAGCTTATGGCACGTTTTACAAAGCCGTCGATACCATTCTGCAACAACGCTTTTCTATACTTTGTCACAAGTACGATATGCACTTTAAGATTGTATTTGCGTCTGTTCTTGCGATTGCAGCGGCTTTGCATAGATATAGTTCCTCCTATTATATATTCACTAAATCTGCGCTATAATAATATATAGTGAAATACAATGAAGGGGGATGTTACTGATGCAAATCACTACCACCGCAAAGATTCAGGTCCAAGTTGCACCCGAACAGCGTGAGCTGTTGAATGTCACTATGGACACTTATTGCAGTGCGTGTAACTTTGTAGCAAACTACGTCTTCCAGACGCATGACTTAAAGCAGTTTTCGCTTAATAAGACATTGTACTATGACCTCCGTGAGTGTTATGGTTTGAAATCCCAGATGGCACAATCTGTTTTTAAGACGGTTATTGCAAGATACAAAACCATCTTAGAGAACCAGCATGTGTGGATTAAACCTGACTTCTCCAAGCCTCAGTATGACCTTGTGTGGAACAGGGACTATTCTCTTACACAGGACATATTCTCTGTAAACACGCTTAGCGGTCGTGTGAAACTGCCATACTATTCCGGTGGCATGGAGAAATACTTTGACCACGATACTTACACTTTTGGCACTGCCAAACTCGTGAAAAAGCATGGTAAGTATTTTTTGCATATACCTGTCACCAGAGACATTCCCGAATCCTTGGATTCAGATATTTGCAATGTCGTTGGTGTAGACAGAGGCATTAATTTTGTTGTCGCAACCTATGACAGCAAACACAAGTCGGGTTTTGTTAGTGGCAAGACTATTAAGCAAAAGCGTGCCAAGTACAAACAGCTCCGCAAGGAACTTCAGCAGAGACAAACCCCTTCCGCAAGACGAAGACTTAAAGCTATCGGTCAACGAGAAAACCGTTGGATGCAGGATGTTAACCATCAGGTATCGAAGGCACTCGTTGAGCAAAATCCGAAGCATACGCTCTTTGTCTTGGAAGACCTCTCTGATGTTCGCTCTGCCACGGAGAAGGTGCGTCGCAAAGATCGCTATGTTTCTGTATCCTGGTCGTTTTACGACTTGGAGCAGAAGTTAAAGTACAAAGCGGCTCTTAACGAGAGTTCAGTAATCACTGTAGACCCTCGTTATACGAGCCAGACCTGTCCTGTTTGCGGCCACACGGAAAAGTCTAACCGCGATAAGAAGAAGCACATCTTTTGCTGTAGATCCTGCGGTTATACATCTAACGATGACCGTATCGGAGCAATGAATCTGTATCGCATGGGAATCAACTATCTCGCAAAGGATAGTCAAGTACCGGATACAGTATCACCTCAGCATGTCTGAGATGATAAGGGTGCAGTCAATCACCCTGCGATGTAACCCCACTATCTGAGTAATCAGATAAGCTAAAGGTAGGAGTCGTAAGACGTTAGTACTACCGGGGAGTTACAAGCCCACTCACTTTAGTGGGTGGGTAGTTGACCTACAATAGTAGAAATTTTTGTAAAAACCCCTAATAAACAAGGGATCCCTTTCAAGATCCCTGTAGGCTGTAAAGGAAGCAGGCGCTGCCAACCTCAAACAGCGCCGTGCTTTATAGTAAATTATTCTCCGTCGAAACCGGTCTTTGGAATAGACGGATGTTCTTCATGACGCTCTCTTCTGACGATCTCAGAGTTCGGTCTCTCATTTTCGATCTTGGTGATTGAATAATCGTGACCAACATTCGCGATAAAGTCGCTGCCCGGCAGGTAGTATCCTTCCGGTGCGATCTCTTCGTGATAAATAACATCTGAGTCTTCAGCGACGTCAGTCAGATAGATCATACCCTTTGCGACATAATGCTTCGTGACTTTCTCTTCGCCTTCGATCTGACCGTAGTAAACGCCATCTGCAAGGTCAGTTACCTGAACGTACTGCGTGCCGAACTTGCTGTGAGATGTAGATGAGACTGTCTTGACGACATCTGTCATTTCTTCATCGGTTGCGATCTTGTAAGTGAATGCCTTCGCATTCTCAACAAAGATACCGCCAGTGACATATCTGCCCAGATTTTCTGTTACAACAGAGCCATCTCTCTTCGTCCTCTTGGTCGTTACAGAGAATACTGCACCATTGAGTCGGATAGACTTTGATGCATTAGTCTTGTACATAACCATGACTGCGCGATAGAGTTCATCACAGTGGACTGTCTGATCTTCATCATCGATGTCCTTGTGTTCTGCTACGGTCGGTTCATCGCCTGTCGGAACCTTATCAATGACCGGATTGCCGTCTTCATCAACAACAGGGTTGCCATCCTCGTCGACCTGCGGAACATCTTCAGTAACGATATGAATCAATTCCTCAAATACGACAAAGTCATGGTTGTCCTTGCCTGTGAAGTCAAATTCGATCTCGACATCTTCAGAGCCATTGAGACCTTCAGCGGTGAATTCGTGTTCAACGGTTGTAACTTCCTCTTCGGTCGGGTTCTCTTCAGTTCCCTTATCGATTAAGGTCGCAACCAGTCTGTACTGATCACCCTCATACAGCCACTCATAATCAACGGTATCGATGATGTGAGCTACGCCGTCAGCGACATAGTTCTTCGCATTGGATTCCTTGAAGTTGGCGGTTGTATGGATCTTGATCTGATGGTTTTCGATCTCAACAGACAATGCTTCTGTAACAGAAGCGTCGTGACCGATATCATAGATGAACGGTTCTTCCCAGCGATACCAGGTCGGATCCTTTTCTTCAACTTCAGTGACTGTAATCTTGCAGTCTTCCTTAAGTTTTTCGATATAGATCTTACCTTCTGCATCGGTTGTGAATTCGCCTAAGTCATTATCTTCTACAACACCATCTCTCTTTACACGGTAAGTCTTTACATTGAAGACAACGCCCTCAAGAGGTTCGGTTGTATCATCGGCATTGACCTTGACAATCTCAAAGTCTCTGCGGTAAAGTTCATCGACATAGATCGTCTGACCTTCGTCATCCAGATCCTTGTGTTCAGCAACCTGGATCTCTTCGGTTGAACCATCTTCATTCGTAACGATTCTGTATAAAGTCTCAAATACGACGAGTTCATGGTTATCCAGATCGTCCAATTGCTGCTCAAATTCAAGGGTTTCGATACCAACATCGTAAGAAGGCGTGAATTCCTTTTCGACAACATTGCCCAAAGAAACGTCGTCTGTCTTATCCCAGAGTTCGCCAACAAGCTTGTAGTTCTCGTGTTCGTATACGTTCTTGTAGCTTACTTCATCGAAGATGTGAGCAACACCGTCTGCGACATAGTGATGGTCATCCTGATCATCCCATTCCTTCTTGGTCGATTCATCGACTGTGGCGGTCGTATGGATCTCAACCTCATGGTCGACCATATGATAGTAGTTGGTATATGGATGATCCGCATCGTTTGATGCGTGCAGCTCTGAGTCATTCTCATCGATGACATTGACTTCCTTGTCGATCGCCAGCTTGTAGTTAGGAGCGACATAAAGTTCATGCAGATGATAGTTCATCAGAGTCGTCAAGCCTTTGATCATGTGTGCCTGACCGTCGGCAACAAATTCGTAAACAACACGGCCTGTTTCGGTTTCGATCAGCTGGATCGTTGCTGTTGCTTCGCCGGATACCAGATCACCGTTCTGATCGAGCTTTTCGATCTGGATCCTTGTAAGCTTGTTGGCAATATCCATGCTGTACTTGAATGTTGCTGTATTTCTTTCCGTTACCGGAGCAAGCAGTTCATAGGTGTTTTCGGCAAGAGTCGGCTTCAATGCAAAACCGTTTGGAGCCTTTTCCTCAACGATTCTGAACTTGCCTGGCAGCAGTCCATCTTCTGTGTCTTGACCATTGACACGCTCGAACTTGAGTTCGGCAATGCCGTCCTCATTTGTCGTGATCGTGCCATAGTCGACCGGCGTGATGTCGATTATCTGCGGATTCTCTTTATCAGTGTTGTATTCACCGATCCTCCAGACGTGGAACACGCCACCTGCTAAGGTTGCAGTGTTGGTGATGTGATCTTCCGGAAGTTCGGCTTTTCCTGTTTCGAGGTCGACCTTCTGAATCTGAAGGACTACAGTCTGCAGTTCTTCGTTCTGTGTCAGATCGACATTGTCGATTTCCAGGATCCATGCAGATCCATCCGTAAGTTCATTGACTGTGCCGTTTTCATCAATGTAATGGTCAACTGCCTCTTTTGCCTCGGTTCCATCTTGTGTAATATGTCCTACATAAGTGTTCGGATCAGCCGCAAACAGTTGCGGAGCTGTTGTTTCTTCGATAGTGATGGTGCCTAACGGGAAATTGATTCTGCCATCACTCATAATATATGGCGTGGCATTGTCTCCACCGATCAGCATATCCGGATCGCCGAAATCAGAGAAAACCTCTCCATCATCGTTGTATTCAACTTTGTAAACGAATGTCAGTTTTGGAGTTCCGCTTGTTGGGTCGTTTGTTTTGGCATCATAGTATTTAACTGTAAACTGTGCTTCGTCAAGATGATCAACCCATTTGGACTCTCGTCTATCTTGTTTGTAGAGCTTAACGCCCATTGGGTCATAAATTGGTGTTTCTGTTGAGGTAATTGATGATGTATTGCCTGCTGTAACAGATACCGAATATACATTCGGATCAATTTTAAATCCAGTCGAAGGAGTGATCTCCTTTACATAGTAGGTTCCCGGATCCAATGCACCGGTCTTATTTGATTCGCCGGAACTTCCGGTTGTAACTCTATCCTCAAGGTTTGTGCATGCCGAATCGGAATAAACACCATAGACTGCACCGGCTAAAGAATAGTTGTTCGGGAACGAAGACGCATAATTAACACCGTTAATTTCTGCAGATCTCTTGTAAACTTTTACGAAGCCCCCTAAAGGCCACCAGGTAACACCCGTCATGAATGTCTGTGCGCCGGCATCTGTATCCGGTACCCAGAAGGATGCGGAATAGCCGTAGCCGTCCATTCTCCATGTGGAAGGATCAGGTGTTTCTCCATCACACCATGCGGATCCGGCACCATGGCCGCCTTCCGATGAAGGAAGATTATCGATTGCCGCCTGAATGAGTCCATGCTTCATTCCGTTCATTTCGCCATAGGCAGCAACTTCGATCTGTCTATCGGATCCTGAGCCGCCGGCAGAATAGCCTTCACCCAGCGCAGGAACGTGCTTACTTGGTTCGACACAGTATGCAGTATCGCCGCCAATCTGGTATTCTCTGGTGCCAATGTAGCCAAAGCTGTTGCCATATCCCCAAGGTGAACCCGTCGAGAATACGACACCATCGGCTCTAAGCATCGGTGCTTTAAATAGCGGTTTACTGTTCTTCCAGAAACCATACATTCTTAACGTATCGGTTCCAGGAACACGCCATGGGTTCCATCCATCGAAATTGAATCCATCAGCAGATTCTGCTTTCAATTCGATCTTTGGAATATTCGTTCCATCCCAGGTTATTCCTTCAGGAATCAGATCATAGACTGAATCTGGCAACTGACCGATGCCGTCTCTTGCACCAAATTCTACAAATACAACTTCCACCGGATAGCCGTTTGCAAGAGGTGTGACTGTTTCTTCAGTGTTTTCCTCTTCTTTGGTTTCCGGGATCACTTCATCTGATTGCGATCCTTCTGTTGTTTCAGCAGGCAAGACTGTTTCCCCCTCCTGCTTATCTGCAGGAAGTTCGTTATCCCCTTCTTCATTTTCAACGATTTCAACTACGTCAGTCGATGTGTCATCAGCTGTTTGACCATCGTCTGCGTAAACAGATGCAGTGAAGTTGGTTGTAATGAGCAGTAACATCATGAGTATTACTGCAAATTTTTTGAGATGTTTCATACTAACCTCCTTCTCTCAAAATGAATCTATTAAAAACACACCTGATCAGGGTGCGTGCAACAAAAGAAAAGCCGTTCTTTCGAACGACTTTACGATCTGCTATAACAAACCGGCGGTTATATTTCTAATCTTCCACCCACACTTTCTGAGTTTCATAAACCGCATCGTGATGCACGGTTTCATAAACATCCGGTTCGCATTGGGTTTCATATACTGCATCATGGTGAACGGTGCGGTATTCGACGTTATGCCAGTAGGGTTCAGATATCTCTACCGTTTTATTGTTTGATGGATGAGCTTGCTGGTGACAATGGTCATCATAGAAGTGTTCACAGATATAACACCATGCTCTTTCTTCTGTATCCGGTCCATAGAACGCACCATCCAAATAAACCATTTCCTCGGAATCGTAGGCTTCTTTTACCAGCACATCGGTACAAGCGCCCTTCTTCACAAGAACCTGTTCATCATAAGCCTCCTGAACACATACCTGGCGTTCTTCGTAGTGACCGTTCTTGCCGGACGTGCCACTTCCTGACGAATTGCCGGAAGTATTGCCGGATCCGGCGATATTGCTGCCGGATGTTCCGCTCGGTTTAGGCTGCTGCGTAGCAGTGTTATCCCGTGCCGGTGTTTCTGTTGTGTTTTCCTGCTCAGCTTCGGCAGGCTTCTCTGTTCTTGTAAGAGTAAGATAATCTAAATACTTACCTTCCTCGTTCGGATACCAGATGGTTGCTGAATCGCCATCCAGATCTTTGATGAACAGCTTCAGCTTTCCATCACTGTCTTTCAGATAAACAGTGTACTGATATTTTGATCCAATGCTCTTCTCCTCGATTGATCCGATCTCATCATTGAAGTTGATCACCTTCGGATAGTCGATCTCAAATGTCAGATATTGACCGTTGCTGCGCTTCTCGCTTTCCCACTTTCCGTTGATATTTGAATAATCGCGTTTGGTTTCTTGGACAGGTTCAACCTTAACCTCTTCCTTTTTGGTTTCTTCGGGTTTTGGTTCCTCAACTTTCACCGTTTCTTCGGTCTTTGTCTTGTACGGAAGACCTATCGGTTCGAGATAATTATTTAGATATGCGAAGCATCCTCCGCCACCCAACAGTAAAAGGACCACAAGAAGGATAATTGGCCATTTCTTCTTTTTATTTGCTTTTTCCATATTCATCATCAACAGGCAAGGAGACCCCATCCTCTATAGGGTGGTGAGGAATTGCCATCCTCCTTTCTTCTTCTTAATATGCAAGTCAGCGATTTTTACTGAGTTGTTATTCTTCAGAACCGCTCTTGTACCGTTGCAATGTACACCTTTGACCAGAGCGATCTTTCCTCTGTATACCAGCACATCTCCCGGCTGAATTCCGTAATGTTTCTTCCTGAGTGACAAATGCCCCTTGGATACCTTTCGGCAGCGGAATTTGCGTTCGTTTCGCGAATTGTTTCTTGGAATACTGCGTTTCATCCGATTACAGCTCAGCTGTGCACCGGGCTTCTTTGAACCGTCGCGGATATCAATGTATTTCGCATCGTAGAACTTCTCCAGGCATAGGTTGTTGCGACGGCTTTTCTTCCAGTGTTCCTCATGATGTCTGTGTTTGGGATGAAATTCTCCCATCGCATATGCATCGTTGGCGTGTGTTTTGGCCAACTGACCAAGTTCCCGCCTGGATGCCTTGGTATAGGAACCGTAGGTATGCTTTACCTCAATATCCGGAAAAGCGGCCTTTGTCTCATTAACTATCTTCCATCTGACAACGTTCATGAACGTGGCATCTTTGAATGTTCCCGTAACAGGCTGCAAACCCCAGAGTTTGCCACCAGGCTTGTGATTTGCCGGTGTATGGCATCCGCTGCATACAGTCAGAAGATTGTTCAATCTGTCAGCGCCTCCGCCGGACCGATAGAAAACGTGGTGCACATGCAGCAAAACTCCGTCTTTGACTGATTTTCCGCATACCTGACATGTATAGCTGTCTCTTGTAAATACCGCTTCCCTCAGGTTTGCGAGACCATATTTCTTTCCGTGCTGATAATCAGCGCCCTGCAGAATTTCTCCTGTTTCTTCAAGTGCCTGAAGGGCGGCGGGATCAAACTGCCCCACTTCCAGTATGATGCGGGTTATTGGACAAACTTCCGCGTACATAGCTATCAAACGGATATGATTGTCTTTCTTGTGTTCGATACTGGGAGCTATCCATTCTTCCGATTTCGCACGATTGTTGAACCGTGGCTTGCGGTAACGAAGCCTGTTTCTTCTTGTGCGCCTGTACATTCTTTGACTGGCATGACGCATTTTCTCGTCAGGCAGGTTGTCATACTGAGCGTGTATATATTCATATTTCTCTGATTTAACAGAAATTCCTATATGTTCAGACCCGGTGTCCATACACAGTTCAATGGGCTGTGTATTCCTTTGTGAAGCCTGGCTCAGCCTTATCGTGAACGGCTGATATTTATAAATTACAGCTTTACCGGCATTCAGTAATTTCCTCGCACGATAGCGAGAGGTGGGCATCAGCCGTGTGCCGTTGTCAGCTATTACAAATACGTCTCTCACAGCT
>Ga0256405_10012374_pt1 | contig 10586 bp, 7 predicted proteins | sample RumenRJG_02DNA_FD_189096 | JGI IMG/M metagenome (GOLD analysis project Ga0256405, IMG submission 189096) | Bovine rumen microbial communities from Lethbridge, Alberta, Canada - RJG_02 | ecosystem: Host-associated > Mammals > Digestive system > Stomach > Rumen | place: Canada: Alberta | collected... | reverse complement strand
TCTTTCGGAAGACAGCTATAAAGGCTATCTCGACAACTTGGCCAAGCAGGAGCAGGAGCGTCAGGCACTCGAGGCCCGCACCGTTGATAAGGTGCAGCCTGGTGAACAACAGCCCGAGACTGACCACAAGATGGAGACCGACCGCTCCAACACAGGTAATACCAACGATGTGTTCTTCCGCGATGCCCGCAACGGTCACTACTTCAGTTATTTGATGCAGACAGGCGGTGAAACCGAACTAACCCTCCGTCTGACGTTCTGGGGACAGGACGAATGGCGTACGTGCGAGTTCGATATTATGGTTGACGACCAACTGATGTGCAGCGTGAACAACACCCACAAGTGGCGTACCTCGCAGTTCAAGACCGAGGACTACCCCATCCCTGCTGATCTCGTGAAGGGTAAGACCCAAGTGCGCATCAAGTTTGTAGCAAAGCAAGGCAAGCAGGTGGGCGAAATATACGGTGTGCGACTTATCAGACAATGACAACCAAACATTTAGAAGATACAATGAAAAAGTCTGTTCTTTCATTTCTGATGCTGGTGGGACTCTGCTGTTCCCTCTCTGCACAGGACAGCGACAATACCAATCGTTTGTGGGATGACAAACCCGCCAAGATATGGCTGGAGTCATACCCTATCGGCAACGGTCGACTGGGCGGTATGATTAAAGGCGGTGTTGTAACCGACGAAATTCAGCTTAATGAAGACACCTTCTGGAGTGGCGGTCCTCATAACAACAACAGCACTACAGCACTCAGTAGTCTGGACAAAGTACGCCAACTGATTTTCGAAGGCAAGGAGAGTGATGCCGAGAGCCTCATCAACCAGAAGTTCATCAAGGGACCTCACGGTATGAAATACCTCACACTGGGCAGTCTGAAAATCGTTCATAAAGGCATTAAACTTGCTGGTGCCCAGAATTACGAACGCGAACTCGACCTGCAAAGAGCCGTCTCGACGGTCAATTTCGACTATGAAGGTCACCATTTCCGCAGGACTTCGTTCGCCTCTATGACTGACAGCGTCATTGTGGTATATGTTGAGGCCGATTCACTCAATACGTTCACACTGAAGCACTCTGCCCCGTACCAAACCAGCTATACCAAGAGCAACGACGGTATGACAGCTACTATCAACGGAGTAGATCATGAGGGCATTACCTCCAAACTAAAAGCAACACTCAGATATCAAGTGAAAAGCGACGGAACCGTGACTTACAACACTGATGGCACAGTGAGTGTTACGGACTATACCAAGGCTACCATTTTCATCACTGCCGCTACCAATTATGTAACCTATAAAGACGTAACGGGAAATGCCTCGAAAAAGACATTGTCGTATCTGAACGGAGCCCGTCAATTCAACTTTGAAGAGCTGCTGAGTCGCCATGTAGAGGCTTATCAGCAACAGTACGGTCGTGTAAAGCTGTATCTGCCTTCAACATCCAATAGCCAGTTGACCACAGAGAATCGCCTCAACAAGTTCACGGGCAGCAAGGACTGGGGTATGGTATCACTGCTGTTCAACTACGGTCGCTACCTGCTTATCAGCAGTTCGCAGCCAGGCAGTCAGCCAGCCAACCTTCAAGGACTATGGAACGACAAGCAAGATGCACCTTGGGACTCGAAATACACCATCAACATCAATGCCGAGATGAACTATTGGCCTTCTGAGGTGTGCAACCTCACAGAGACCAACGAGCCTTTCTTCAACATGATACGTGACCTGAGTGAGACTGGGGCTATCACTGCGAAAAAAATGTATGGATGCAGCGGTTGGATGGCCCATCACAACACCGACCTGTGGCGTATAGCAGGCCCTGTCGATGGTGCGTTCTGGGGTATGTATCCCAACGGTGGTGCTTGGCTTGCCACCCACTTGTGGCAGCACTATCTCTATACAGGCGACAAGGACTTTTTACGCCAATGGTATCCCGTCATAAAAGGTACTGCCGACTTCTATCTGGACTACATGATACCACATCCCAACTATGACAACTGGTTGGTAGTAGTGCCTTCCGTCAGTCCAGAACAAGGACCTGCAGGCAAGTCTACACCTATCACCGCCGGTTGTACGATGGATAATCAGATTGTGTTCGATGCGCTTTCAAATACGCTGCGAGCAGCCCTGATTTTAGACGAAGATACTTCTTATATCAACCGTCTTACCTCTACCCTCTCCCAGCTTCCTCCTATGCAGATTGGCAGTAGGAAGCAGTTGCAGGAGTGGCTCATCGATGCCGATGGCAGTGAAAAACAGCACCGCCACATATCGCATCTCTACGGTCTGTTTCCCTCAAATCAGATTTCACCCTATAGCCATAACGAGCTCTTCGCTGCTGCCAAGCAGACGCTGACCGACCGTGGCGATGCTGCTACAGGATGGAGTCTGGGCTGGAAGATCTGCTTCTGGGCACGTATGCTCGACGGTACCCATGCGCTCACCATTCTGAAGAATATGCTGAAGCTCTTGCCTTCCGATGATGTTACAGATCAATATCCTAATGGCCGCACTTATCCAAACCTCTTCGATGCTCATCCTCCTTTCCAGATTGATGGAAACTTTGGTGCAACGGCAGGCATTGCCGAGATGCTGTTGCAGAGTCACGATGGTGCCATCCAACTGCTCCCTGCCCTTCCCTCTGCATGGACACAAGGCAGCGTCAGCGGACTGAAATCCAGAGGTGCTTTTGAGGTGGATATGCAGTGGAACGATAGCAAACTGACCTTTGCAACCATCCGTTCTGCCATTGGCGGCATAGCCCGTCTGCGTTCTTACGTAGAACTGGAGGGCGAGGGATTAACACCTGCTGAGGGCGATTGTCCCAACCCGCTCTTTGCCCCTGCTGATATCAAGGAGCCCCTACTCTCGAAGTCACTTTCTACGAAACCCTCGCTATCAGTGAAGAAGGTCTATGAGTACGACCTTCAGACCGTTGCTGGTGGTGAATACAAAATCTCTCAGAAAGGGTATATAGAGACTGGCATTCATCATGCCCATTTGTCCAATGAGACCCATAAACTCCATAATCTAAACGGCCAGCAACTTACAGCTCCCCAAAAGGGCCTCAATATTATCAACGGAAAGAAAATTATCAAACACTAATCACAATGAAAAAAATTTCGGTTATACTGGCAGCTGTATGCAGTACCATGATGCTACAAGCCGCAAAAGTTGACAAGAATGTCAACATCACCATTAACGGTGAGACGCGTAAGTACCAGCTTTACGTTCCTAATAATGTCAGCGACGACTGTCCCCTTGTATTGTCGCTGCATGGAGCCGCTGGTCATAGTACTGACAAGAGTCCCTTTGGTACTGACGTAGCCGATCAGGCTGGCTGTATTGTGGCCTATCCCCAGGGCAAGGACATCTACTTCCCCGTCTTTGGCGGCACCGTTCCTGGTTGGGATGCATCGGGCGAATTCAATGATGACGCGAAGTTCCTCATGACAGTGATTGAGGATGTAGCCAAGAGCTACAATATAAACCGCAAGCGCATCTACTGCTGTGGATTCTCTAATGGTGGCATGATGACCTACGCCATGACAAATGCCTGTAGCGATGTGTTTGCTGCCTTTGCCTCTATCAGCGGTTTCCAACTCAACGAGTTCCACCTCCACCATGCAGGCTGGCGCCCCGTGCCTTTCCTGCATATCCACGGCAAGTCCGATGATTTTGTGAAATACTCGCTCATGCCCACTATCGTTGACGAGATGGTGGCTCGCCTTGGCGCTAATCCTGTACCCACCAAAACCACTGTGAGCGGCAAGTACAGAAAGAGCATCTACGAAGCTGGCGAGGGAAGTTTCCCCTATATCTACTACGAAATCGACGGTATGGGACATGAACCTGGCACTAATAAGACGGAAGACGGAAACTCCGCATTGACCATGTGGAACTTCTTCAAGCAGTACACCCTCGACACGCCTTGTGACACCACACTGAAATGGGCACCACGTATCGAAGCCGAAGGTTATAGCCCCAGAGCTCATGGTTGGACAATGAACAGCAGCCTCACCTTGCTTAAGTTCGGTGAAGTACCTAACACCAGCGACAAGCAGAATGTCTATCGCACCCTTCAATTCAATAATGGCAACTACAAACTGCATTTCAAGGCCGAAGGTGATGCTGCCAAGAAGATTATCGTAAAGATACAGAAGTTGACAGACAAAAAGAACTTCGTTCTGAACGACACCATTGCAGCCAATGGCGAGGCCAATCTTTTCTTTAAAGTTGAGGATGGCTGGGGTGAGTACAAATTTCTCATCATACGTGAGGCAAATACCGATGCCATCACCATCTCTGACATCACTATCCATACGGCAAGTGACGAGGAACTGACCAGTATTCAGAACTCAGTCACACCTAAAAAGCCCTGTGGCAATCTCTATACTCTTGCAGGCATCAGAAGCACTACATCCCCACGCTCTGGTGACATCTATATCCGCAACAACAAGAAGTTTTTTTCAAAATAACACTAATTAAAACCAACATGAAAAGATTACTATCTCTGGCTATCATGGCCATCGCCCTGACACAGGCTCATGCGCAGCAGGACGTAAAGATTGAGTTCATGACTCCAAGTATCGTACACGTAGTAAAGGGACAGCCCACGAAATCACTCGTGGTCATTGCTCAACCAGAAAACGTGAACGTCACGAAGAAAGGCAACGCCACATCGAGCAGCCAGCTTACCGTGAAGCAGGACGCTCAGGGCAACCTGACCTTCCTCACCGCAAAAGGCAAGGTGCTGCTGCGCGAAGAGGGCTGGAGCCTGATTAGGAAAAACAGCGACGAGTGGGAGGTGAGCCAAACATTTAAGCTCGATAAAGACGAGGCCATCTACGGACTGGGTACCATCCAAAACGGTAAGATGAATCGTCGCGGTGAGAAGAAACGCATGGAACAGTCGAATCTGGAGGACTTCCAGAACGTGCTGCAGAGCATCAAGGGCTGGGGTCTCTACTGGGAGAACTACTCTCCTACCCTCTTCGAGGATAATGCTAACGGTATGACGTTCACCTCAGAGGCCGGCCAAGGCGTAGACTATTACTTCATGTATGGCGGCAGTGCCGACGGCGTTATTGCCCAGATGCGCCACCTCTCTGGCGACGTACCTATGTTCCCCCTATGGACCTACGGCTTCTGGCAGTCTAAAGAGCGCTATAAGAGTGCGAAGGAGACCGAGAGCATCGTTGACCAGTATCGTGCGCTCAACGTACCCCTCGACGGTATCATTCAGGACTGGCAGTACTGGGGCTCTAACTATCTGTGGAACGCTATGGACTTCCTCGCCGAGGACTTCTCTAACGGAAAGCAGATGATTCAGAACGTACACAAGAAGCACGCCCATTTCATGATCTCTATCTGGGCCAGCTTCGGACCTATGACCCAGCAGTTCCGCGAACTCGATGCAAAGGGCCTGCTCATGCCTTTCGAGACCTGGCCTCAAAGTGGTATCTCGCACGTATGGCCTCCTATCATGAAGTATCCTTCAGGCGTAAAAGTCTATGATGCTTTCCATCCCGAGGCTCGTGCTATCTACTGGAAATATCTGAAGACCCTCTACGACTACGGTACTGATGCCTGGTGGATGGACTCTACCGACCCCGACTTCTTCAATCCTAAAGAGAGTGACTATGCACATCCCGTTTATGGTGGTACCTGGCGCTCACAGCGTAACGCCTTCCCCCTGGAGACCGTTCGTGGCATCTATCAAGCTCAACGCGACACCCCGCCTTCGGAGGGGACGGGGAAGGCTAAGCGCGTCTTCATCATGACTCGCTCTTCCTATGCCGGTCAGCAGCACTACGGTTCAAATATGTGGAGCGGCGACGTAAACTCTTCATGGGATATGCTACGTAAGCAGGTGCCTGCCGGCCTGAGCTACTCACTGACTGGTAACCCCAACTTCAACACCGACATTGGTGGTTTCTTCTGCGGTTCCTACAACACCAAAGGAAGTGGTTCTGCTCCCAAGAACCCTCAGTTCCAGGAGCTCTACGTGCGCTGGATGCAGTACGGACTGTTCTGCCCTGTATTCCGTAGTCACGGTGCCGACGCGCCTCGTGAGATATGGCAGTTCGGTCAGAAGGGCGAACCCGTCTATGATGCCATCGAGAAACAGATCCGTCTGCGCTATCGCCTCATACCTTATCTCTATAGCACCGCTTGGCAGGTTACCTCAAACAACGACAGCTATATGCGCCCATTGTTCAGCGACTTCGCTAACGATAAGAAGGTGTGGGACATGACCGATGAGTTCATGTTTGGTCGTAGCATCCTTGCTGCACCTATCGTCAACCCACAATATACTGAGGAAAAGATTATCCGCACCGATGCGATGACAGGTTGGAATCGTCAGAATGCTACAGACGGCAGCAATAATGGAGCCATCGACTTCACCGCTACAAAGACTGCTACGAAATACCTGCCGAAGGGAGCCACTTGGTACGACTTCTGGACAGGCAAGTTCTACGCAGGTGGTCAAGACGTGACCCTTGAGACCACCCTCGACCGCGTACCCATGTTCGTACGTGCAGGCAGCATCCTGCCCCTCGGTCCTGAGATGCAGTATGTAGGCGAGAAGGCATGGGACGACCTCGAGTTGCGCATCTATCCAGGTGCCAATGGCGACTTCACCCTCTATGAGGACGAGGGCGACAATTACAACTACGAAAAGGGTCAGTATGCCACCATCGCCTTCCACTGGAACGATAAGGCCCGCACCCTCACCATCGACGAGCGTAAAGGCAGCTATCCCGGTATGCTCACGAAGCGCCACTTCACCATCGTCACACCTGAAGGAAAGCAGAAAGCCGTAGACTACGACGGACAGAAAAAGCTGGTAAGCATCGCAAAATAGCCCCAAAGCAAGCTGGCCGACCAAGGTCAGCAGATCGGCCGACCCGGGTCAGCAAGTCGGCCGACCAAGGTCAGCAGATCTGCTGACCCGGGTCGGCCGGTTACTAATCATGCTCTTTCAGGTTCGCTTTGGCGGCACTTTCCGATTCGTAATATAATCGTTTGTCAATTGTCAAACTGCAATTTTTATACAAAAGACAATACGACACAGATGGACAGTGGACACATTTGCCACATTTGACACATTTTTTTATAAACTTTCACGCGTACGTCTGTACATATAATACACACGCATACGCGCAGACGTACGCGAGAAAGTTTAAAAATGTACTGTCAAATGTGGCAAATGTGGCAAATGTCCATCTGTATTTTTCATAACTATGTCACTTAGCGCTCGTAAGTATGCCACTTAGCATTCACCATACAATGGGAATCCGAAATCAAGAAATTCGCGTTCTTTATGTTAATCTTCTGAAAAGATGATTGTTTTTCCAACAATTTCATTATCTTTGCGCCTCAAAAAATAAATAATTGTAAGCAACATGTCTAACAGCAACACATTTGTCGGTTCCAAAATCAAGGGACTCAGAGAGACGAAGAACCTCTCCATCGAGGAAATCGCAGAGCGTAGTGGTCTGACCGTTGAGCAGATCACATCCATAGAAAACGACCAGAACCTGCCTTCGCTAGGTCCGCTGATCAAGATAGCTCGTGCACTGGGCGTACGCCTGGGTACCTTTATGGATGACAATGATGCGCTGGGGCCTGTGGTATGCCGTGCTGCCGACCGCGAGAAGGACAGCAGCATCAGTTTCTCAAACGGTGCCACCGATGCCCGCAAGCACATGGAGTATCACCCCCTGGCTCAGCAGAAGGCCGGCAGACACATGGAGCCGTTCGTGATTGACATCAACCCCGAGGATGCGCCTGAGTTCCAGCTCTCTGCCCACGAAGGCGAGGAGTTTATCTATGTGATGGAGGGTGAGATAGAGATTGTGTATGGCAAAGAGACTTACAACCTGAAAGAGGGCGACAGCATCTTCTACGACTCTATCGTGAACCACCACGTACACGGTGCTCCAGGAAAGAGTGCAAAGATTCTGGCGGTGGTTTATATTCCGTTCTAAGAAGACTCTCCCCCAGCCCCTCCCTGTGAGGGAGGGGAGTAGATAGAAAGAAAACGATGGGGTATAAAACCGCGTCTCCCGATAGATATGAACTCCTAAAAGCGTTTGCTCGCGAGAACAGAAAGAATGCGACAGTAGCCGAGGATATACTCTGGGAGTATCTGAGAAAGAAAGATTTTGGAGAAAAGTTCCTTAGACAACATATTATCGGTGACTATATAGTAGATTTTGTATCACGTAAAGGCGGACTCGTCATTGAGGTGGATGGCGGATATCATTCCGAACCAAGACAACAAGCCGACGATATGCTTAGAGAACAAGATCTCGAAAAGATGGGATATCATGTAATCCGTTTTACGAATGATGATGTCCTCTATGATATAGACAATGTAATTGAACAAATAGATAATTATTTCAATGAATAATAAAGACAATAACGCTCAGGTAACCACTCCCCTCCCTCACAGGGAGGGGACGGGGGAGAGTCCAAAACTTGATATGGCAGGCCGTCCTTTGCCCAACAGAACATATCCTGCTGAGACAGGGAGTGAGGGCTATCAGTTGTGGGAACGCACGCTGGGAGAATGGTTGGAGCACTGGGCTGAGACAACCCCTGATAAGGAATATATTGTTTATTCAGACCGCGACCTGCGCTTCACATGGAGCCAGTTCAACGAGCGCGTGGACAACCTCGCCAAGGGTCTGATATCTATCGGCGTGAAGAAAGGCTCTAACGTGGGCATCTGGGCTACCAACGTACCCGACTGGCTCACCTTCCTTTATGCCACCGCAAAGATTGGTGCCGTGCTCGTGACGGTGAACACCAACTATAAGCAGAACGAACTGGAGTACCTCTGCAAGGACTCGGATATGGAGGTACTCTGCATCACCGATGGTACATGGGATTGTAACTACGTGGATATGACCTACACCATGCTGCCTGAGCTGAAGACCTGCGAACGCGGTCATCTGAACAGCGAGCGTTTCCCCTACCTGAAGAACGTGGTGTATATCGGTATGGAGAAATACCGTGGTATGTACAACACGGCCGAGCTGCTCCTGCTGGGACAGAATATCGAGGACAAGACGCTGAACGAGATGAAGAAGCAGGTGAACTGCTATGATGTATGCAATATGCAGTACACCAGCGGTACCACGGGCTTCCCCAAGGGCGTGATGCTGACTCATTTCGGTATTGCCAACGACGGTTACTTCACGGGAGAAAACATGGGCTTCACGCAGGATGACAAGCTCTGCGTCTGCGTGCCTTTGTTCCACTGTTTCGGTGTGGTGTTGGCCACGATGAATTGTCTGACACACGGCTGTACGGAGGTGATGGTCGAAAAATTTGACCCACTCGTGGTGCTGGCCTCTATCCATAAGGAGCGTTGTACGGCGGTCTATGGCGTACCCACGATGTTCATTGCCGAACTGAACCATCCGATGTTCTCGATGTTCGACCTCACCTGTCTGCGTACGGGTATCATGGCCGGTTCGCTCTGTCCTATCGAACTGATGAAGCAGGTCAGCGAAAAGATGTATATGACCATCACCAGCGTGTACGGCTTGACAGAATCTTCGCCAGGCATGACGCAGACCTGTCTGAACGACACCTTCGAACAGCGTTGCACCACCGTAGGTCGCGACTTCCCGTTTGTCGACGTGAAGGTGCTCGACCCAGAGACGGGCGAGGAATGTCCCGTGGGCGTGCAGGGCGAGATGTGCTGCAAGGGCTTCAACGTGATGAAGGGCTACTATAAGAACCCTGAGGCTACGGCTGAGGTTATCGACAAGAACGGCTATCTGCACTCTGGCGACCTGGGCGTAAAGGACGAAGAGGGTTTTTATAAGATCACGGGTCGTATCAAGGATATGATTATCCGTGGTGGTGAGAACATCTACCCACGCGAGATTGAGGAGTTCCTGTATCATATGCCCGGCATCCGTGACGTACAGGTGGCTGCCGTTCCTTCCAAGAAATACGGTGAGGCCGTTGGTGCGTTCATCATCCTGGAGGAGGGTGCTAAGATGACTGCCGAGGACGTGCAGTTGTTCTGCCGTGGAAAGATAGCCCGCTATAAGATTCCAAAGTACGTGTTCTTCATCGACCAGTTCCCGCTGACAGGAAGTGGAAAAATTCAGAAGTTCAAACTGAAGGAGATGAGTCTGAAGCTCTGTGAAGAGCAAGGCATTGTGGTGGAGTGAAAAGTGAAGAGTGAAAAGTGAAGAATTTGCTACCGCTATGAGGCCACTGATATTGATTTCCAACGATGATGGCTATCAGGCTAAGGGCATCCGCTCGCTGATTGCCATGCTGGAAGATATGGCCGACATCATTGTTTGTGCGCCAGACTCAGCCCGCTCGGGCTTCTCGTGCGCCTTCTCGGCTACCACACCCCTCACGCTGACCCTTAGAGAGCAGCGTGAGGGCGTGTCTGTTTATTCATGCAACGGAGCCCCTGTTGACTGTGTCAAGATGGCGTTGGCAAATATCTGCACACGCCGTCCGGATATGGTCATCGGCGGTATCAATCACGGCGACAATGCTTCTGTGAATGCCCACTATAGCGGCACGATGGGTGTGACGCT
>Ga0256405_10012372_pt1 | contig 10587 bp, 8 predicted proteins | sample RumenRJG_02DNA_FD_189096 | JGI IMG/M metagenome (GOLD analysis project Ga0256405, IMG submission 189096) | Bovine rumen microbial communities from Lethbridge, Alberta, Canada - RJG_02 | ecosystem: Host-associated > Mammals > Digestive system > Stomach > Rumen | place: Canada: Alberta | collected... | reverse complement strand
ACTCTGATAAGGTTGGATGACTATATTGGTGTATCAAGGTTTCGACTATACTTTATTGATGTTGCCTGTCCCTATCCATTTTAGAAGTTCTTGCCAGGCTTCTTTCAAGAAGCCGCGTAATCCTTTAGAAAGGAATTAGTATGAGAAAAGCGAAACCCATCATGATCCAGGGAACCATGTCGAACGCGGGGAAAAGCCTGCTCTGCGCCGCCCTGTGCCGGATCTTCCGCCAGGACGGATACCGGGTGGCTCCCTTCAAATCCCAGAACATGGCTCTGAATTCCTTCATCACTGACGAGGGGCTGGAAATGGGCCGGGCCCAGGTGGTGCAGGCGGAGGCGGCCGGGGTGAAGCCCTCCGTGCTGATGAATCCCATCCTGCTCAAGCCCACCACCGACGTGGGATCCCAGGTGATCGTGAACGGCGAGGTCCGGGGCAACATGCGGGCGGCGGATTACTTTAAATACAAGACGCAACTCGTCCCCGACATCCTCCGCGCCTACGACACCCTGGCGGCGGAAAACGACGTCATGGTGATCGAGGGAGCGGGCTCCCCGGCGGAGATCAATCTGAAGAGCGCGGACATCGTCAACATGGGCATGGCGAAAATGGCCGGGGCTCCCGTTCTCCTCGTCGGCGACATCGACCGGGGCGGGGTGTTCGCCCAGCTCTACGGCACCGTGGCCCTGCTGGAGCCGGAGGAGAGGGCCATGGTGAAGGCCACGGTCATCAACAAGTTCCGGGGCGACGTGTCGATCCTTGAGCCGGGGCTGGACATGCTGTACGAGCTGGTGAAGGTCCCCTGCGCCGGGGTGGTGCCCTACGTCCGGGTGGACATCGACGACGAGGACTCCCTCAGCGAGCGTCTGACGGCGGGGACCCGGAAGGAGATCGACATCGCCGTGGTGTCCCTGCCGCGGATCTCTAATTTCACGGATTTCACACCCTTCTCCCGGTTCTCCGGCGTGTCGCTCCGCTATGTGAAGAACGTCTTCGAGCTGGGCTCCCCGGATATGATCGTCCTGCCGGGCACCAAGTCCACCATAGCGGACCTGAAATGGATGCGCCAGAACGGTCTGGAGGCGGCGGTTCTGAAGGCGGCCTCCCGGGGTGTGCCGGTCATCGGGATCTGCGGCGGACTCCAGATGCTGGGGCAGAAGATCTCCGATCCCTGTGAGACGGAGGGCGGCGGCGAGATTGCGGGCATGGGACTTCTGCCGCTGGAAACTGTCTTCGCAAAGGAAAAGACCCGGACCCAGACCGAGGGCGTGTTCCGGGACGCGGACGGCCTGCTGGCGGGTCTGAACGGCCTGTACTACCGGGGCTACGAGATCCACATGGGACAGAGCGGAACGGTCTCCCCCCTGATCCGCTCCGGAAACGTCTGGGGGAGCTACATCCACGGCCTGTTCGACGAAAACGGCATCGCGGAGGTCATCGTCCGGGCGCTGTACGACCGGGCCGGGCTGGAGTTCGACGAGGGTGCGGTCTTTGACGTGCACGCCTACCGGGAGAGCCAGTACGACAAGCTGGCGGATACGGTCCGGGGGGCGCTGGACATGGACATGATTTACCGGATTCTGGAGGAGGGCGTATGATCCATCTGTATTACGGCGAGGGGAAAGGGAAGACCACCGCGGCGGCGGGACTGGCGGTCCGGGCATCCGGCGCGGGCATGAAGGTTCTCTTCGCCCAGTTCTTCAAGGACGGGAGCTCCTCGGAGATCATCTCCCTGAACGCCCTGCCCGGTATTGAGACCGCCCATCCCGCGGCTCATTTCGGACGCTGGCGCACCATGAACGACACCCAGCGAAACGAGATCAGCGGAAGCTGCCGGGCGTTCTTCTCCGGGATCGCGGCGCGGGCGGAGGAGTTCGGCCTCATCGTGCTGGACGAGGCGGTTTCGGCCTACGGCTACGGCGCGCTGGACCGGGAGGCCGTCACGGAGTTCCTCCGCAGGGAAGGGAACCGGCGGGAGATCGTGCTCACGGGACGTCATCCCGCTCCGGAGCTTCTGGAGCTGGCGGATTACGCCACGGAGATGCGCAAGGAAAAGCATCCCTTCGACCGGGGCGTCACCGCGCGGCTCGGCATCGAATACTGACGGCGGGATCCCGTATCATACGCATCCATGAGCAAAAGCGCTCGTTCCCACGAAAAACAGGAGCGGGCGCTTCTGCTTTTTCCGTTTTGTCCGGATCAGCCCCCGAAGGGAGGAGCGTTCATCCGGCGGCGGTCCGCTCATTCCCCTCCGGCCAGCCGCGCGCCCATGCCGAACGCCCTCCGGCATTCCTCGGGGAATACGGTCTCGTGCCGCCGCTTCTTCTCCTCCGGATCGAACATGGTCCAGGGCCAGTCCGTTTTGCCGTAGTCCTTCAGCTGGAGCGTGTTCCCGCTGACGAGGACCTCCGTCGGCCCCACGAAGCGGGAGAGGGTCCGGCGGTAGTTTTCAAGCAGGCCGGAATACGCCGTGTCCGGGGCGTTGCTGGTCATGATCAGCAGCACCGGGACGAACCGTTCGGCACAGCAGGGCGTCTCCAGATTGTAGGTCAGGCTCTGGAAGATCAGACGCTCGTAGAGAGCCCGGAAGGAGGCGGTCAGCTCGCCCAGATAATTGGGGGACCCGACGATCAGCCCGTCCGATTCCCGGATGGCGTCCAGCACCGGCGTCAGACCGTCCCGGCAGATACAATGCCCCTTGAACCGCTCTCTCTTGCATCCGAAGCAGGACACGCATCCCGTGTACCGCTCCAGCCGGAACAGATCGAACCGCTCCACCGAGGCCCCGGCCGATTCCGCTCCTCTCGACGCTTCGGAGATCAGCGTCTCCGTGTTCCAGCCCGTCCTAGGACCGGCGTTGACTGCCACGATTCTTTTTCCCATGTTTTCCTCCGTTTCTTTTCCGTTCCTCCGGCCTGCGGAGCCGGTTTTTCCTCCGGTTCCTTGACTTTTCCCTCCGTTCATGCTATAATGCCCACGATGATTTCTAAAACGACGGAGGGTTTTTTATGAAAACCTTTACGATGGCGGGCGTGGAATGCTCCCGGGTCGCCCAGGGCTGTATGCGCATCGGCGGCATGTCCGCGGACGAGATCGACCGGCTGATCCGGGGGGATCTGGACCTGGGCATCAACTTCTTCGACCATGCCGACATCTACGGCGGCGGCTCCTGCGAGACCAAATTCGGCGATTTTCTCCGGGCCAATCCCGCCATGCGCGATAAGATGGTGGTCCAGTCCAAGTGCGGCATCAAGCCCGGCTCCTACGACTTCTCGAAGGAGCACATCCTGCATCAGGCCGAGCAGAGCCTCACCCGCCTTGGCACGGACCATCTGGACTTCCTCCTGCTCCACCGGCCGGACACCCTCGTGGAGCCGGATGAGGTGGCGGAGGCCTTCGACAGGCTGCACCGGGAGGGCAAGGTCCTGCACTTCGGCGTCTCCAACCACAATCCCATGCAGATGGAGCTTCTGAACCGCTCCCTCGGCGAGAACCGCATCGTCGCTGACCAGCTCCAGTTCAGCCTGACCAACACCACCATGATCGACTCCGGCATCAACGTCAACATGGAGAACGGAGCCGCCGTCAACCGGGACGATTCCGTCCTCGACTGGTGCCGGCTCAACGGCGTGACCATCCAGCCCTGGTCCCCCTTCCAGCACGGCTTCTTCGCCGGACCCTTCATCGGGAATCCGGACTTCGCGAAGCTGAACGAAAAGCTGGAGGAGATCTCCGCCCGGTACGGCGTCACCCCCACGGGCATGGCCATTGCGTGGATCCTGCGCCACCCGGCGAAGATGCAGCCCATCGTCGGCACCACCAACCCGGACCGCCTTGCCCAGATCGCAAAGGCCGCCGACGTCACCATCACCCACGACGAGTGGTACGAGCTGTACCGCGCGGGCGGCAAGACCCTGCCGTAAAGAGCGGATCAGACAGGGAAGTCCCGGGACCTCCCTCCGAAAGACCGACGGACCGTATCCGCCGGCCTTTTTTGACGCTTCGGATCCGGCGTCCCGCCCGTACCTTCATTATACCCCGCGGAGGACCGCCGGGTCAAGGGAGCGGCGCGATTTTCCGTGTTTTCCGGATCGGAGGAATTGCCGGGGATTTCTTCCGGATGTATTGACAGGGAATTATTTTTATGTTATTATAAATTGTATCGCTCAAAGAGTGAAGATTGAAATAACAAAGCATCAAGGAGAAACCATTCATGAAGAAAACCAGACTTACGGCGGCCCTTCTGGCGGCTCTGACCCTGGCCCAGCTGTCCCTCGGAGCCTGCTCGGGCGCCGGGAACGGAGCCGCGGAGGAGCAGAACGCCCAGAACGCCGCGCCCGCCGCCAACGCGGAACCCGCCGCGGAGGAGAAAGAGGAGGAGACGCGCATCGACCCGGAGCTTCCCGAGCGGGATTTCGGCGGCTATGAGTTCCGCATGCTCGGCAAGGGCACCAGCAATCCCCACTGGAAAAGCATGGACCTGACCGCCGAGGAGCTCAACGGAGACGCCATCAACGACGCCGTGTACCAGCGGAACAGCATCGTGTCCGACCGGTACAACGTGAGCTTCGTGGAATACGCCGTGGGCGACTACTTCAACCAGGGCAAGGAGTTCACCAACAGTGTCCTCTCCAACGCCGACGACTACGACATGGCCGCCCTGAAGCCCGACGGAGTCGTGTCCTCCTTCATCTCCAACGGCTACGTGGTGGAACTGGGCACGGTGCCGTACATGAACCTCACCCGCCCCTGGTACGACCAGAACATGATCCGCCAGATGTCCCTCGGCGGCAAGGTGTACCTGGTCATGGGCGATATGCTGACCATGGACAACGACGCCATCGGCGCGGTCTTCTTCAACAAGAAGCTGGCCGGGGACTACAACATCGAGAATCTCTACACCCTGACGGACGAGGGCCGCTGGACCATCGACAAGATGACCGAGTTCTCCGAGACCGCCGCTCAGGACGTCAACGGCGACGGCGTCATGAAGCCCATGGACGACGTGTGGGGCGCCCTGACGGAGTATTCCACCACCTTCGCCCTGAACAGCGGCGCGGGCGTTACCATGATCTCCAAGGATGAAAACGACCTGCCCGTGGTGTCCGCCGGCGAGGAGAAGTACGCCAATATGTACGAGAAGGTGCTGAAGCTGCAGAACAACTGGGACATCGCCCTCTACGCGGAGGCCGTCAGCGGCTACAGCGACGTGTGGGTGGAGTGCCTGGACGTGGTCTTCGAGTCCGACCGGGCGCTGTTCAACATCTGCTGGATGAACCGGGCGTCCCTGTTCCGCAACATGGAAACCGACTTCGGCATCATTCCCCTGCCCAAGTACGACGAGGGCCAGGACGGCTATCACAGCTTCGTCTCCATGTACTGCGCCAACAGCATCGAGATCCCGAAAACCGCCCAGGATCTGGAGCGGACCGGCATCATCATCGAGGCTCTGTCCTGCGAGTCCATGTACCTCCTGACCCCGGCCTATTACGACAAGACCCTGAAGAGCAAGGAATCCCGCGACGAGGAGTCCTCCCGGATGCTGGACGTCATCTTCGCCACCACCATCTACGACCTGGGCTATATGTTCAACTGGGGCGGCATCTGCTCCGCCGTGGGCAGCATGGTGGGCAAGTCCGGCGGCGACATCAGCGGCTACGCCTCCGCCCTGCAGAGAAGCAACAAGGCCATCACGAAGAACATCGAAAAGGATATGAAGGCCATCACGGAGTAACCGCCTCCGCGTAGGAAGATAAAACAGCGGCCTGTCGCAAAACAATTTCAAAGTTTTGATCGACCTTTTACAAAAGGTCGCGGGTTCTTAGGGCGGAGCCCTGAGCCGACCTCCGCAGAGGTCGGAACACCCAGGACGTCAAAAGAGTTCCTCTTTTTGCTTCTTTTTCTCCTCGATAAAGGAGAAAAAGAAGGACAAACGTCTTTGAACTAAAACAGGGCTGTTGCATTTCTCCTTTTCTGGAAAGTTAATGCGACAGCCCCCTCTTCTTTACTGCTGCCCCTTGCCCGTCTTCATCTCATCCGGCTCCCGGTAGCGGTACAGCTCGCCGGGGGACAGGATCCCCTCGATCACGCGGTTGAGCAGGGCCATGAGCTGAGCCTTTTCCTCCGGGGACAGGATCTCGTCGAGCCGCCCGGAGAGGCTTTTCTCCACGGCGTGCATCTGCCCCCGCATCTCCTCCGCCTTTTCCGTGACGCCGATGAGCTTGGAGCGGGAGTCCGACGGATTGATCCGCCGCTCCACCAGCCCCTTCTTCTCCAGGGAATTCAGGATCACCGTGACCGTGGGGTTCGAGATCTGAAAGAACTCCTCGATGTCCACCTGACGGAGGGAGAAGGCCGGCCGGGCGTAGAGCAGATTCAGGACCTTGAACTGCCCGTTGGTCATGCCGTATTCCTCCAGCATGGAGTTGGCGATCTTGTCGTTCTGAATGCTCAAAAGCCGGACGGCGATGGAAAAGTTCTCGATCATGGGTTGTTCTACTCCTATATAGCACACTATGCTCCGCCGAAATTATATCATATGGAACGGAACCTGTCAAGGGATTGCGTCTCACCTTTCCTCCGGCGATTTTTCGATTTTTTCGGGAGCCCTTGATTTTTCACATAGCCTGTGCTATAATGTAAAAATAGATGACTATTCAACACCCGGCCGGGGGATCCCGTTGCCCGCCGCCGGACCGTCAAAACGAAAAGGAGTCTCCCATGAGTTATCAGCAGTACGTACCCTACACCCCCGACGAGGGCCGCTACGACGGCAGAATGCCCTACCGCCGGTGCGGAAAGAGCGGACTCAAGCTCCCCGCCATCTCCCTGGGCCTCTGGCACAACTTCGGCGACATCACCCCCTTCGGCGTACAGCAGGGGATCCTGCGCGCGGCATTCGACTGCGGCATCACACACTTCGACCTCGCCAACAACTACGGCCCGCCCTACGGCGAGGCGGAACGGAACTTCGGCGAACATATGAAGCGCGACTGGAAGCCCTTCCGGGACGAGCTGGTGATCTCCACCAAAGCGGGCTATGACATGTGGAAGGGTCCCTACGGCAACGACGGATCGAGAAAGTATCTCATCGCCTCCATCGACCAGTCCCTCAAGCGCATGAACCTCGACTACGTGGACATCTTCTACCACCACCGCCCGGACGACGGCACCCCCATCGAGGAGACCATGGGAGCCCTTTATGATATCGTAAAGAGCGGCAAGGCCCTCTACGCCGGGATCTCCAACTACAATCCCGAGCAGACGAAGCGCGCCGTCGCCTGCATGAAGGAGATGGGCATGCACATGCTGATCCATCAGCCCAACTACTCCATGTTCAACCGCTCCATCGAGCACGGTCTCACCGACGTGTGCCGGGAAGAGGGCGTGGGGATCATGGCGTTCGGGCCTCTCGCGGGCGGCAAGCTCACGGGACGGTACCTGAACGGCATCCCCGCCGATTCCAGAGCCGGTCACGACCCGCGCTTCCTCCGCCCCTCCGACATCAACGAACAGCTTCTCGCGACTGTCCGCAAGCTGAACGAGATCGCCGAGGCCCGCGGACAGTCCCTCGCGCAGCTGGCGCTGGTCTGGGCGCTGAGACTTCCCGAGGTCACCTCCGTCCTCATCGGCGCGTCCCGGGCGGAGCAGGTGCGGGAGAACGCGAAGGCACTCGAGAACATGGCGCTCACCGACGAAGAACTCGCCGCCGTCGACGCGGTGCTGGCCAATCGCTGACGGAGCGCGTCCGGACAGAAACCGGAATCCATACCATATAATTTTCACGGCGGGAGAGCAGGTTCGGCTTTTCCGCCTTGACTTTTGCCTGCTTTTCCTGTATCATACAGAAAAGGGACCGATCCGCCGGGAGGAATCATGAACAGAGAGTTTGAAAACGAGCTGCGTTACAGCCTGTATATCCACCGCCCCCTCCCTCTGCACCGGGAGCGGGAGTTCGACGCGCGCTTTGTCCGCTGCCCCGTCGAAGAGGTCCGGACCGTCGGCACCATCCCGTCCGCGGAGGGCGCGGCGGAGGCGGGAGGATTGCTCCGGGATGAGGGAGACGCTGTGGGCATGACGGCTCCTCTCCGGTGCGCGCCCTGGCCGAAGGACACTCCCGGCGACGTGGGCTACCGGAATTTCGGCGTGGCCCAGCTGGTGTACCGCTTCGAGCCGGAGGACTGGGGTCCCTTCGACCGGCTCCGCTTCGAGGTCTCCCCCCGTATCGAGGGCGGACGGGTGTTCCACCTCAACGTCTCTGTCGCCAGTGACGGGAAAATCCCCGTTCCGGACCGCTATTGGCGGGAGGGCGCGGCGGTGTTCGATCTGGATGGGGAGGCGTGGAACGACTGCGTCTGGGAGTTCGGATCCATGCCCCGGGACGCCGTGCGGGAGCTCCGGTTCTACGTGTTCTGCGCCGGCCACGATACGGCGGCGGGGGAGACCGAAACGATTTTCTTCCGAAACGTGCGGCTGGAGCGGGTGAAGCGGGATCCCGGCGCGGCGGTCTATCCGGGTCAGGAAGAGAGCATCCACACCCTGGGCTGGGAGAATCCGATCCCGGGGATCCGCCTCTCCTCCGCGGGTTATTTCCCCGAGGGAGACAAGACCGCCGTGGCCGCGACCGAGTCCGACACCTTCACCCTGACGGACGAGGAATCCGGGATCTGCGTATACGAGGGACCCGTGCGCCGGGTGGAGAACGAGCGGGGCTGCTTCGCCGTGCTGGATTTCTCCGCCGTCGACAGACCGGGCCTGTACCGCCTCAGAGCCGGGGATCTTGTCAGCCCGCCCTTTCCCGTCGGGGATGAGATCGCGCGGGAGGCCCGGTGGAAGGCGCTGAACTTCCTCTTCTGCCAGCGGTGCGGATACCCCGTCCCCGGAAAGCACGGCGCCTGCCATCTGGATTTTCTGGCGGAGCACAACGGGGAGACCGTCCCCTTCCACGGCGGCTGGCACGACGCGGGAGACACCTCCCAGCAGGCGGCCCAGACGGCGGAGACCGCGGAGACCCTGTACCGAAACGCCCTCCTGTGCAAAGACGATCCCCTCCTGTACGGACGGCTCATGGAGGAGGCGGGCTGGGGACTGGACTTCATCCTCCGGACCCGGTTCGGCGACGGCTTCCGGGCCACCAGCGCAGGCTCCACCCGCTGGTCCGACAACAAGCTCGGCACCTTCGACGACGTGGCCTGCCGGGTGTTCGACCATTCCTATGAAAACTACCTCTTCGCCGGAGCGGAGGCGGCCGCGGCGGAGGCTCTGCACGATTTTGATCCCGGCCTGTCCGTCTGCGCGCGCCGTGCGGCTGAGGAGGACTTCGCCTTCGCGGAAAAGGTATTCGCGGAGCGCGGCGTGGAGCCGGCCCATATGTTCGAGCACACCTACAACAGCGGCCTCAGCCAGTATTACGCCGTGTCCGTCCGCTCCGCCTGCCGCCTCTTCGCCCTCACCGGGAATCCGAAATACCGGGAGACGGCGATCCGCCGCGGGAGCCTGCTCATGGCCTGCCAGGAGACAGGAGACCTGCCCTTCGCCGGATTCTTCTGCCGGGACGATACAAAACGGACGCCGGTCCACTTCAACCACCAGGCCCGGGAGCATCAGTTCCCCGAGGCCCTCGTCTCCCTCTGCGAAACCTTCCCGGACGCTCCGGATAAGCCGCGGTGGGAGGAGAGCCTCAGGCTGTACGGCCGGTATCTGCGCTTCATCGCCGGGGCCTGTTCGCCCTGGGGCATGATCCCCGCCGGAGTCCACCGCGTCGAGGAAGCGGAGGACCGGGACCTCTTCCCCTATCTCCACGTGACCTGCGACTACGACGCCGAAAAGGAGCATTACCGGGCTCAGCTGAAGGCGGGCCGGGACCTCGGGGACGGGTACGTCCTGCGGCATTTCCCCGTTTGGTTCTCCTTCCGGGGGAACAGCGCGGTGCTTCTGTCCATGGGACGGGCTGCGGGCGTCGCGGGGCGGTATCTCGGCGACGAAGATCTCCTCCGCGTGTGCCGGGAACAGCTCTACTGGATCTGGGGGAAGAACCCCTTCGGCCAGTCCCTGATGTACGGCATGGGCCGCGATTATTCCCGCCTCTATACCGTCCATATGGGGGAGACCGTCGGCGCGGTGCCCGTGGGGATCGAGACGAGGGAGGACGGGGACGAGCCCTATTGGCCCGGCAACAACAACGCCACCTACCGCGAAATCTGGATCGGCGCCGTCTGCCGCTTCCTCGAAGCCCTGGAATGCGTGTAAGTTTTCCGGACCATACATTCCGGATCGAAAGCTATTATCAGAAGCACAAGTTTTTCCATTGCCATTCGTCGATCATCGAAAACCGCGCGAAGAGAGACGAAAAATAACGATTTTCTTTATCGCGCCCATGTAAATGCGCGTTTCGATCGCTGTTTGCGTCGCCCCATCGGGCAGAGCAAACCGTGAAATTCCATCTCTGATGGGATTTCACGCATGTTGTACGCCCGCCATGGGCAATAGCTTGGTGGTGAAAGTCCACTACACGCTTGGTAGTAGGAAGTGTTAGCCGAACGGCAAGGGTGTCCGCCGTGAGACGGAATCTGAAGGAAGCCGCAGGCA
>Ga0256405_10012371_pt1 | contig 10588 bp, 4 predicted proteins | sample RumenRJG_02DNA_FD_189096 | JGI IMG/M metagenome (GOLD analysis project Ga0256405, IMG submission 189096) | Bovine rumen microbial communities from Lethbridge, Alberta, Canada - RJG_02 | ecosystem: Host-associated > Mammals > Digestive system > Stomach > Rumen | place: Canada: Alberta | collected... | reverse complement strand
TTACTTGCGATCGAAGAGGATACGTGAGAAAATGCCTGGCGGATCTTTTGAGCGGAAAAACGCAGCAGATAATTATATTTATTTGAGTTTTAGCAAAAACGATGCTAAGGCTTCAGCCCCGTTTGCCGAGATGCTCAAGGATGCGGGCTATTTGTTTTATTATCCTGATGACGAAAGTGGACAGACCGAGGGGCTTTCTGACTGCGAAAAAGAGAAGATCGCGGGCTGCGCAATAGTTATTGCGTTCTTTTCTTATGATTTTTTTAGAACACCAAAGCTGCAGGAGAGAATAGATTTTGCGTTAAAAAAAGGGAAAACGGTTATTTCGATTAATGCCGGAATTGCTGATTTGGATGAATATATAAGAGCTCGCTTTGGCTCTGTCCAGGAGACCGCACGCTATTCTTTTTCGTCGCAGAGCGAGCTTTTAGTAAAGCTGGACGGGTTTGGATATCTCGCGTCTTGCAGTAAAAGGGAGACCGATTCAAAACCGGCAACTGATAAAATAACATTTCAGGATCGATCAAAGTATGCTGTTGATATTAACAGCCGTGAATCGGACAAGGTAGAATTATCTGTAAACGAGAGTGACGACGGAGTAATAACCGTTTTCCGCGCCAAAAAAGAAAAAAACGCCTTCCTGACTAACGAACTTGATAATAAAAAATTTAAACTGCCGGGATCAAGAATCGTAATCGGAAAAATGTTAGGCGCGGTCGATCTTAGGATCGAATGTGATACCGTCAGCAGAAAGCATGCGGAGATCATTAAAGAAGGTCGCAATTATTACATTACCGATCTGAATTCGACGAATGGAACTTTTATAAACGGACAGCGGATCCAGGGCGGCGTTAAGCAGGAACTATCAGACGGCGATCGTATTATGCTTTCTGACGTTCCGTTTAAATTTACCAGGGAGTAAAGGCTATGGATTTTAACATAACGTATGCGTCTTATACAGATACAGGAACGAGAATGGTCAACGAAGATTCGATCGGCGCTGCTTCACACGGAAGCGCCGAGTGTTTTGTTTTATGCGATGGCCTTGGAGGACACGGTATGGGTGACGTTGCATCCGCGCTGGTCGTTGACAGGTTCAAGAAACTGTTTGAAGAGGCGCGAGATCCTGTCGCATTTCTAAAGAATGCATATGATTCTTCGGAAGAAAAATTGCTTGAAGAGCAGAAAAAGCGCAACGTTCCTAAAATGATGAAAACGACAGCCGTTACTGCAGTAATTGACAAGAAAAAGTTGTTCCTTGCCAATATCGGCGATTCAAGAGCATATGTATTCAAAAAAGGCAAAGTGTCGTTCAGAACACTTGACCACAGCATTCCGCAAATGCTTGTAGTAATGGGAGATATAAAGGAAAGCGAGATAAGACATCATCCTGACAGAAACATATTGCTTCGAGTAATGGGCAACGAATGGGAAAAGCCTATGTACGAGATACTTAAACCGGTGTCTCTAAAAAACGTGGACGCTATTTTGCTGTGTTCTGACGGTTTCTGGGAATTAATTGAAGAAGATGATATGTGTACATTTCTGAAACTCGCAGAATCACCTGAACAGTGGCTTAATATGATGGTGGCAATGGTTCGCAACAACGGTCGCGGTAAAGAGATGGACAATAATTCGGCGATCGCGATCTGGTGTGAGAAAAAGTAGGAGGTTTCGCATGGCATCAAATGAATGCGTGATGCGTTCCTACGGGAACAACACAATGAAGATTTCTTTCTTCTCGACGATCGGTGACAGGGACGAGCAGCAGGACCGGTTTGGTTGTTCATTGCATAAAGACGACGGTATCGTTGTCGTCTGTGACGGAATGGGCGGATATGAGCACGGCGCTGAAGCAGCTGAGCTTACAGTAAACGTGCTTTGCGCTGTCTTTTACGGTGCTCAGGAAGAATACGATCCTGTATCTCTTATGGTCAATTGTGCCGTAGAGTGTGATTCTTCGATATCTCAGATGTGTACTGAAGACGGGCAGAAAATCAGATCAGGCTGCACGCTCGTTTCGCTAATTGTCCGCGACAGGCAATTGTACTGGTGTTCCGTTGGTGACAGCAGAGCGTACCTGAAGCGAAAAGGAGAATTTGTTCAGTTTACGCTTGACCACAATTATCGCACAGTGATCGACGAAAAGCTCCGCACCGGAGAGCTTGATATGGAAGAATATGAACACGAGCTGAAACGAGGCGAAGCGCTGATCAGCTATATCGGAATAGGAAATCTCGGATTGATCGATTATAACAGTTCGCCGATCGAGCTTGAATCTGGTGACCGGCTGATAATTATGTCTGACGGCCTTTACCGCTTCTTATCGGATGGGGAGATACACGACTGTCTTGAAGAATATGCGGACGCTGCGGAGGCATTGAGAAAACTAGAGGAGCTCGTACAAATAAGTGCTAAAGAGCGCAATGCGTCACGGGACAATATGACTGTGGCACTGATCGATATATTATAAAAAACAGAGTGATTTTTAATAATTCAGGAGGACGACAATGAATATTATCAGGTGCAAAAACGGACATTTTTATGATGCGGATTCTTATTCAGACTGCCCGCATTGCAATCCGAAAGTGACGGTAAGCAAGCCGGCCAGCAAGCCTGTGGCGGAACCGGCCCCTGCATTTAACGACGGCAGTAATCCTACTGTGCCCAAAGAGGTCGTTAAGCCGCAAGCAAGTAACGACGATACTCCTACTGCCGCATACTGGGATAAAGACGCTTCTGAAGAAGTTAATACTGGCGCAGGAATTTCTCATCCTGAAAAAGGAAGCGAAGACGATAAACCCACACAATCTTTCTTCGAGAATGAAATCAAAAATCCTGGTTCGGAAGAAATATCTTCTTATCCTCCCTACAGCACGGAAAGCAATGTGCAGGCGCCCGTATCAGGAGGTTCGAATTATGCGCAGAGTTCTGAAAATAAACCGAAAGACGGACTCCTTAACGATATAATAAAGCGCGCTTCCGCTAATTCTGCAGGAAAAACAGTAGGCTATTTCAGCGTTATGACCGGGGGCGGAAAGAGCCAGGAAAGTTCCGGAAATGAAGAACAGGCATCACAGCCCATAGATCCTGTTGTCGGATGGCTCGTTTGTGTAAGCGGGGTCTACTTCGGAGAATCATTCAAGGTCTGTGCAGGTATGAACAGTATTGGCCGAAACGATTCCAACAGGATCGCTCTTACGCGCGATATGACGGTGTCACGCGAAAAGCACGCAACTGTCATTTATGATCCTAAGAACGTAAAATTCTTTGTTAAACCGGGCGACGGCAATGAACTTTCATATCTTAACGATGATTGTCTGTTCGGTATTTCACCGCTCTCAAAAGGCGACGTAATATCGCTTGGAGGCTGCAAACTCTTATTCATCCCGCTCTGCGGCGAAGATTTTCAGTGGGAAAGCTACATCAAAAAAGGATGATTGAAGGAGAATAGATCATGAAGAGATGTCTCTCTTGTTTCCAGGAATACGGTGATGAATTTCAGGTTTGTCCTCATTGCGGTCAGATAGAAATTACCGAGCCAAAAGAACCCATACATCTGATTCCGGGAACGATAATAAACAACAGATATGTAATTGGCCTTTCCGTTGGCGCCGGAGGATTCGGAATCGTATACAAAGCGTACGACCTTAAACTTGAATCGATCGTTGCCGTTAAAGAATTCTTTGTCAGCAAGCTAATGACAAGGGCCCAGGGCGAAAAAAATATTATTATAAACAGCAAGTCGCAGGTCGAATACGACTACCGTAAAAACAGATTCCTCGCGGAAGCTCGTACTATGGCTAAGTTTGGCGGTCACCGGAGTATACCGAACGTGTTTGAGTTTTTTGAGGACAATAACACTGCATACATCGTTATGGAATTGCTGGAAGGCTGTGCGCTTAATAAATACCTGAACCAGAACGGCGGCAAGTTGGACGTCGAATTTGCTCTTTTCATAACGAACGAAGTAGGGCAGGCTCTAATTTCTATGCATGAAAAAGGGATCGTACATAAGGACGTTGCCCCTGATAATATCTATATCTGCACAGGAAAAGACATCCGGATCAAGCTTATGGACCTTGGTGCCGCAAAACTTGCCGACAGTACGGATGAGGTCATAGACATTGTCCTGAAACCGGGTTATTCTCCACCGGAGCAATATGACAGTTCGCAGAGCATAGGCCCATGGACAGACGTGTACGCACTGGGCGCCACACTTTACGTGATGCTTACAGGAGTAAAACCTGACGAATCAACGAACCGCAAGGAAGAAGATATCGTAGTTCCTCCGGATCAGCTTAATCCGCTAGTTTCTGAGAATCTCAGCAACGCTATAATGAAAGCGCTCGCGATAGAGAAACATATGAGATTTAAAACTGTTTCGGATTTTTTGAGCGCGATCAACGGCGAGAGAAAAGTTATTCCGCTTGCCAAGGAGAGAAAGCGAAGAAAGACGAGACGCGCGTTCGGAATAGTTGCGGCGTGTATTATTCTGGCAATAACCGCAGGTCTCGTGGCGTTCCTGTTCCAGAACAAAAAAAGTCAGCAGGATCTGAAGAAGGCAACGATCTCCGTCTGGTTCTCAGTATCGCCAGGGGATACTGCTGAAGAAAAAGCGATGAAAACGATCGCGGATGATTTCAAATCGAACTTCAAGAACGTGACTATTGAATTGAAGGCCATACCCGAGAACGAGTATGCCGCAGAGATCGAAAAAGCGTATGCAACCGGAAAGATGCCGAACCTGTTTGAAAGTACGGATATTGACAGCGGATACCTGAACACCGCACTTGCGCTTGACAGCGTTCTTAAATCGAAGCAGGCTAAGGAGTGCCTGTTCCTTGACCAGTACGATAGTTATTATAATAACAAAAAGAAGATCCCGCTTGCAATCGAGATCCCTTTGGCTTACGTAATTCTTGACGGTGAGATAAGCTGCGATTATTCCGGGAGTTACTTCTCAGCTGCTTCTGATTTCGGCTCGGAAAACGTTATTGTCGATGGTGGTCATAAAGCAATTATAGCCGAAAATATCAATATCGACGGAATTGAAAGCGACGCAGATTTCCTGAATTTTTATAAAAAGAGCGCCGTGGTTTTGTCATCTTCGCAGAGAATGGGTGAATTTAAATCATTCCCCGCAATGACTAGAAAATGCGTATTCTTTAAGTCTGATTCGATTCGCTGCAGATTCACGTACGAATGGAGCGCAGGCAACGGTTCTAAAGATGAGAACAAAGCTGCCGAAATGTTCCTTTCATGGATGCTTGGAAATGAATATCAGACGTATCTGATGGTAGCGCCGGACAAACTCATACCGGAGATACCGGTCAACGAGAATTGTTTTAAGGCGCGGCTTGATAAGTTCAATATTAACAACCCGGTTTCATTGAAGCCGATTGAAAATATTTATAATGATTTTGTCTTTAAGGCAGAGGACGTTCAATAATGAAAACACGTTGCATGGGATGCATGGAAGAATTTGACGACAGTTTTTCTGTCTGCCCTCATTGCGGTTACGTCGCAGGAACGCAGGCCGAAGAAGCTATACATATGATACCAGGCACGCTGTTGCAGGGCAGGTATCTCGTAGGCAAAGTGCTGGGCTTCGGCGGATTCGGAGTCACGTACATCGGCTGGGATAACCGCCTTGAGCAGAAGGTCGCTATTAAAGAGTATCTGCCCAGTGAATTCTCTACGAGAATGCCCGGTCAGACACAGGTGACTATCTTCAACGGCGAAAAGGCTGAGCAGTTCAAAAGCGGTCTTAAGAAATTTGTCGAAGAAGCAAAGCGGCTCGCCAAATTCAAAAACGAGGAAGGTATCGTAAAAATCTTCGACAGCTTTGAAGCGAACGACACCGCATATATCATAATGGAATTCCTTGACGGTGAAACACTTACTTCACGCCTTAAAAGGGAAGGAACCATACCCGAGGATGAGGCCGTAGAATTGCTCATGCCGGTAATGGAATCGCTGAAAGTCGTTCACGCGGAGGGGATCCTTCACAGAGATATTGCCCCGGATAACATTTTCCTTACTAAAGACGGGGGCGTAAAGCTTATAGACTTCGGCGCTTCACGTTATGCAACAACGTCACACAGCAGAAGTCTTACGGTTATCATCAAACCCGGTTTTTCTCCGGAAGAGCAGTACAGAAGCCGCGGCGATCAAGGCACTCATACAGACGTATATGCGCTGTCCGCTACTTTGTACAAAATGATCACTGGCGAGACGCCTCCTGATGCTATGGAGCGCCGCGCAAAGTATGAAAACGATAACAAAGATATCCTAAAAGAACCACATAAGATCAACAAGAAAATATCCGTCAACAGAGAGAATGCCATCCTCAATGCAATGAACGTCCGTATCGAGGATAGAACGCCTACCGTTGATGAATTCATTAAAGAATTGAACGCGGATCCTCCGGCAAAAAGGCGCTACGGAAAGATCAAAAAGATCGACCTGTATGCCTGGCCTCTCTGGGTCAAGATCCTTGTGCCGGCGCTGCTCGTCGCTGCGCTTGTGTTCGGAATACTGCTTTTAACAGGCGTATTCAATTTCTCTAAATATACCGGGAAAGTTGTCGTACCGGAAAATATCGTAACAGCACCTGACGTTGAATGGCTTCAAAAGGATGATGCTGTAAGTACTGTCGAGAAGAACAACCTACTCGCTTCGATAGGCGGCAGTGTGGAATCCGAATACATTGCCGCGGGAACAATCATCAGCCAGACTCCAGTAGGCGGAGCGTTTCTTGAAAAGAACAGCACGGTCGTATTGACAATCAGTTCAGGCAAGGGTGTTGAAGAAGTAATTGACGGTATTTCCACCGTGCCGTTCCTCGTAGGTGATACGAAAGAGAGCGCAATAGAAAAGCTCAAAAAAGCCGGACTCGGAGACCCCATAATCGAAGAAGTCAATGACGATAATATTGCTGCCGGACTTGTTATTTCTTCAAGTATTGAGAGCGGTGAAAAAGTCGAGGAAGGCACAGTCCTTACGCTTAAAGTATCAGCGGGTTCTGCTGCGTTTGCTTTGCCTGACGTTACCGGAAAACCAGAGCAGGATGCGAAAGATATTCTGTCCGGAAAAGGTCTTTCTGTTATTGTCGCTTACGAGAAGAGTGATACTGTTCCAAACGGTTCGGTTATTCGTCAGGATCCCGGTGCAAACACCGACGTTAAGCGCGGCGACAGCGTCACTATATATGTATCAAGCGGAGAAGAAACTGTAGACGTTCCCAATGTCAGCGGAAAGACTCAGAGCGAAGCAGAAACGATTCTTAAAAACCAGAACTTTGCTGTATACGTTATGGAGAATACGGACGAGAACGTGCCTGCGGGATCCGTCATCAGCCAGAGCCCGACGGCAGGTACGCCTCAGAAGAAAGGTTCGACTATAACTATCTACGTCAGCACTGGTAAAAAAGTAATTAACGTTACTCTCAACGGCAACGGCGGAACTGTTTCCGGAAGCACGCTAAGCGTTCATGCAAATGAGACTTACGGTACTCTCCCTTCGGCTTCAAAAGACGGATACAAGTTTGACGGTTGGTTTACTGATCCTGAAGCTGGAAAAGAAATCACATCTTCAACTACAGTTTCCGAAACTCTGGATCATACGCTTTACGCACACTGGTCGGCTAACAGCTACACTGTTAAATTTGAGGCAAACGGCGGCTCTGTAACTACAAAGAGCAAGACTGTAGTTCACGGTGAAGTTTACGGAGACCTTCCCACACCTACCAGAAACGGATACGGATTCGACGGATGGTACACTGCTGCCGACGGAGGCACGCAGATATTGCCGGGAACGGCTGCGGAAATGCTTGCAGATCAGACCTTGTACGCTCACTGGAGCGCGGGTAAACTCACTGTTAAGTTTGACGTCAACGGCGGCGACACTGCCGTAGGAAGCATATCTGTTTCGTTCGATAAACAGTACGGCACACTTCCGACCCCGACACGCGCCGGATATAACTTTGCAGGCTGGTTCACAGAAAAAGCAGGCGGAGAAAAAGTTGAATCTACAACGATAGTTAAAAAATCTGAAGAGCATACGCTTTATGCACATTGGACTGAAGCTGTTCTTAAAGTAACGTTTAACGCAAAGGGCGGATCTGTTTCAATATCAACGATACAGGTAACGTACGGATCTATCTACGGCACGCTGCCCGTGCCTACCAGAGCAGGATATACGTTCGTCGCATGGGCTACAGATGAAGCCGGAAGGAACAGAGTATCTCAGGATTCAACGGTTACTGAGAAAAAGGATCATACGCTGTATGCACAGTGGACTCTCGGAAGTTACACCGTTACGCTTAATGCCAACGGCGGAAACGTAACTCAGGGAACTATAACGGTCACGTACACTTCAGTATACGGTACGCTGCCTACACCTACGCGCACAGGTTACACGTTTGACGGCTGGTACACAGCTGAAACAGGCGGCTCAAAAGTTACTGACAGTACCAAGGTGAATACGGCGTCTGACCATACGCTGTATGCTCAATGGAATGCAAAAACGTTAAACATCACGTTTAACGCGAACGGTGGTTCTGTGGGAACTTCATCGAAGCAGGTCACTTTCGGAAACGATTACGGAACGTTGCCTACACCTACGCGTACCGGGTATCCTTTCGGAGGCTGGTTTACCGAAGCATCAGGCGGCACACAGATCACGGAAGCTACAGTAGTCAGCATTGACGGTGACCATACGCTGTATGCGCACTGGAATGAACCGAATCAATACACCGTTACTCTCGATCCCAACGGGGGCAATATAAATAACAATTCTATAAAGGTTACGTTTAATTCCACATACGGCACACTGGAGACTCCTACGCGCAACGGTTACACATTTGAAGGTTGGTACACGGCGGCAAGCGGCGGTTCCAAAGTTACAAGCAGTACAAAAATGACAACTGCTTCTAACCATACGCTGTATGCACACTGGAGTGCGATTGACTATACCGTTACATTAAATGCTAACGGTGGATCCGTTTCGACTTCCAGCATAAGCGTCACCTTTGATTCGACATACGGAACGATAGCTACGCCCAACCGCACCGGCTACACGTTTGACGGCTGGTACACGGCTGCAAATGGAGGAAGCAAGGTAACGTCATCCACTAAAGTTACTACTGCTTCGAACCACACGCTGTATGCACACTGGATAGTTAACAAGTATAACGTATCTTTCAATGCAAATGGCGGTTCTTCGTCTACTTCGAGCAAGGAAGTTACGTTCGATGCCACGTACGGTACGCTGCCTACTGCCACGCGCACAGGTTACTCGTTTGACGGCTGGTATACATCTGCAAGCGGTGGCACAAAAGTAACGAGCAGCACTAAAGTGACAACAGCGTCTAATCATACGCTTTACGCTCACTGGACTGCCAATTCCGTAACGGTAACGTTCAACGCGAACGGAGGATCTGTTTCCACCTCTACCAAGAGTGTTACATACGATTCTACGTATGAAGATTTGCCTACGCCCACCCGTACCGGATATGGTTTTGACGGCTGGTACACGGCTGCAAGCGGCGGTACAAAAGTAACGAGCAGTACTAAAGTGACGACGGAATCGAACCATACGCTGTACGCTCACTGGACTGCTAATATGATTACAGTAACGTTTAATGCTAACGGGGGATCTGTTTCTACATCTACATCGAATGTTACATATGATTCTACGTACGGAGATTTACCTACCCCTACCCGTACCGGATATACGTTTGATGGCTGGTACATGTCTGAAAACGGCGGCACAAAAGTAACGAGCAGCACTAAAGTTACTACGGCAACGAACCATACGCTGTATGCGCATTGGACAGCCAATACCACTCCGACGCCTACGCCCAGACCCACCGCTACGCCTACGCCGAATCCCACTCCGACGCCTACGCCGAATCCCACTGCGACGCCTACGCCTACGCCCAATCCCACTGCGACGCCTACGCCTACGCCCATGCCTACTGAGGAACCAACTGAACCGCCAATATCTTTACCTCCATTTTCTAAAGGTGATATCATAGAATTTGGCCATTATGAGCAGGATAATATTACTTCAAACGGCATGGAAGCTATTGAATGGATCGTTTTGGATAAATCCGACACTGATGCATTGCTTATCAGCAGGTATGTATTGGATTGTCAGCCTTATAATGTGGAAAGAGTTGATACTTCGTGGGAGTTGTGCACTCTTAGACAATGGCTGAACGGCTCGTTCTATAACGTTGCTTTCAATAACTCGGAAAAACAGATTATATTGACCACCCATGTATCACCTGCACCAAATGTTGTCTATTCTAACACTGACCCGGGAAATGCAACTGATGATAAAATATATCTTTTGGGCAGCGCGGAGTGTACTAAAACTTATTTCGCTAATAATAACAAAGCGCGATGTGCTCCAACCAAATATGCTAAAGCCCTAGGCGCCTTTGCCAGTAGCAATAATCTAACATTAGATGGCGATCCTGCATGTAATTGGTATCTCCGATCTCCCGGAAAAGACTTGAATGTTGCAGCCTATATTTCTTACCAGGGTATTCAATGGTCAGTTGATGGGCTCGTTGACT
>Ga0256405_10012370_pt1 | contig 10588 bp, 6 predicted proteins | sample RumenRJG_02DNA_FD_189096 | JGI IMG/M metagenome (GOLD analysis project Ga0256405, IMG submission 189096) | Bovine rumen microbial communities from Lethbridge, Alberta, Canada - RJG_02 | ecosystem: Host-associated > Mammals > Digestive system > Stomach > Rumen | place: Canada: Alberta | collected... | reverse complement strand
CAGCGAGAATTCTCTCGCAGTGGTCCGGGATTACATCCGGAACCAGTAAGTTTCCTTTGGCATTCACCCACAACCATGCGGTGCACTGGCTCCTATGGATGTGGTACTCTGCTGCTCCGCTTTATAGGAAGTGACCCCATATTATGAAGTGACCCCATATTATGAAGTGACCGCATATTCGTGTAACTTATTTTCAGAGTTCACAATAAAGGAGAAAAGAGAATGACCCTGCGCCATATGATCATATTCCGCACAGTGTACGAGTCTGACTGCAATTCCACAAAGGCAGCTGAACGGCTGCATATGACACAGCCTGCCATCAGTCTGGCGATCAAAGAGCTGGAGCAGTATTACGGGGTGCGCCTGTTTGACCGCATCGGCCGTCGGCTGAAGATCACGGACTCGGGGAAGCTGTTCCTGCAGTATGCCATCCATATCACTGACCTTTTTGAAGATATGGAAACCGGCCTGCGCGACTGGGATTCCAAGGGGATCCTGCGCGTCGGTGCCAGTATTACCATCGGCTCGCAGTTTCTGCCCGGATATGTAAAAGCCTATGCGGAGATCTGTCCCGGCATCGACGTGCGGGTCGTTGTTGAACAGTCTGATTCCCTGGAGCATAAAATACTGACAAACGCACTGGATTTTGCCCTGATCGAAGGTATACCCGTCGATTCCAGGATTGTGGCGGAAACATACATGCATGATCAGCTGTGTGTCCTGTGCTCCCCGGACAAAGGCTGGAAACAAGGCCAGACCATCACCCAGGAGGAATTCAAAAAGCAGCGCTTCCTCCTGCGCGAAAAGGGAAGCGGGACCAGGGATGTCTTTGACCAGGTCACTGCCCGGGCCGGGCTCCATATCGTCCCCGCCTGGGAAGCCATGAGCACCAGTACCCTGATCAATGCCGCAGTCACCGGACTGGGAATCGCCGTCCTGCCCGAAAGGATGATACAGCCCGCGTTAAAAAGCGGCAGGATCATCACCGTGAACGTAGAAAATCTGGATTTCAGACGAAGCTTTTACATCATCCGCCATAAAGACAAGTTCCTGATGCCGTCAGCAAACAAATTCATTTCCCTGTGCAAAAGAGAAGAAGGAACTTGTCCCGGATCGTAAGCAGGTTGTAAGCAGGCTGAAAACAGGTCATAAACAGGTCGTAAATAGTTGGAAACAGGTTAGTGGTTAATCAAGTATAGTACTACAAAATATGATATAATCCCCTATGAAAGAAAAGACAGGCCGCAAGATCTCCATAATCCCTATCACTTGGAAAAGCGGCTGCAGCGGGATCTGCTGTGCGGCAGATCAAAGGACGGAGTATTCGATAAAATGATGAAAAATGAGATGAATCTGCTTCCTGCCGGTACGCTTGTCGCAGACCGGTACGAGATACTCGAGGTGATCGGCCAGGGCGGCTTTGGAATCACGTATAAAGCCTACGATTCGGTGCTTGACGTGCCTGTTGCAATCAAGGAATATTACCCGTCCGGGATTGCCAGCAGATATCATGAGCAGTCTCTGGATGTACAGGTAGGCGGAAGCGAGAACAGAAGATTGTTTGAAGAGGGAAAAAAGAAATTCCTGGAGGAAGCGCGCATACTGGCCAGGTTTTCGGAAGATCCCAACGTAGTGGGCGTGCGCAATTTCTTTGAAGACAATCAGACTGTCTATATTGTGATGCAATATCTGCAGGGCGAGAGCCTCAAAGAATATATTGAAAAGAACGGAAAGATTTCCTTTGATGAGGCTTATCGTCTGCTCCGCCCGGTCATGCAGTCTCTGGGCCGCATACACGCAGCCGGACTGATTCACCGTGATATCAGTCCTTCCAATCTTATTCGTATGCGCACCGGTAAAGTCAAGCTCATTGATTTCGGGACTGCGAGAGAATACAGTACAGACGGGGACAAAAGCCTCTCGATTGTTCTCAAGCCGGGGTATGCGCCCGCGGAACAGTATCAGACCCACGGTCTGCAGGGACCCTGGACTGATGTCTACGCCCTTTGTGCTTCTATTTATAAGCTGATCACAGAAATAACCCCGGAAAACTCACTCAATCGAATGGTGAATGACGAAGTCAGACTTCCTTCAGAATGCGGGGCCGAAATCAGCGCCGCACAGGAACAGGTGCTGATGCAGGGACTGGCCGTACGGGAATCAGACAGAATCCGCAGTATGGAAATCCTGGAGGAGAAATGTGAAGCTGCATCCCGCATTCCTGACAGACAAAATGATGTAACACTGCCCATTGATGATGAACGCACAGTCATGGGACCTTCCGAAGCTTTTACATTTGAAAACGACCGGCCAAAAGTGCCTTCACAGATGCCTGCCCATGAACAGCAGGTATCTTTCGGGCACACAGAAAAGCCCGTCCCCGAAAGATCAAACGCCGCTTCTCCTCTGACGCAGAAGGCTGTCGATTCCGGCAGGTCAAACGCCGCTTCTCCGCAGATACAGGAGGCTGTCGATTCCGGCAGGTCAAACGCCGCTTCTCCGCAGATACAGGAGGCTGTCGATTCCGACAGGTCAAACGCCTTTTCTCCGCAGATACAGGAGGCTGTCGATTCCAACAGGCAATTCGGCCGCGCTCAGGCAGGTAAAAACGAAAAGGCGCCGGCAGGAAGAAAAACCAGAGCAGAAAAAAAGCCTTCAGAACCCCGCGGAAAGGCTTCCTCTCGGAAAGGCAGCCGGATTGGATTAAAGCCGGTCCTCTTATGCATATTGGCGGCTGTCTGCCTGTTTGCCTTTGTATTCCTCCGTTCAAATGGTACCGGCGGCGGAGAAGCCAGTGACTGGCTTGACGGCAAGCAAAGAGTAAGCTTCAGATCCAACGACGAAAGTCTGACCATCAAAAAGTCCATGCTCAATGAGATCAACCGGAATTCGAAAGTTGCCTCACTGTATTTTTACAATTGTGTCATCAGTGATGATGTGATAGAAAGGCTTGCTTCCATGAAGCGGATCAGCGATGTTACATTCTCTGATTGTACAGGTTTTTCTACCCTGTCGCCCTTATCGAAGATGACACCTTTGCGCAGTTTAACACTCGACGGGCCGATCGTCGACGCACCGGTCATCGACGGGTCTGCACTGTTTCCGACGGATATGCCCCAGCTGACAAAGTTTGATCTGGAAAGCTATTCCCTAAAAAACGGTTTTGATTTTCTGGAGCATTTTTCCGGATTAGAGGAACTTCAGATTTTCTCAGTGGATCTGGGCGGGGAATCCTGCCGTCTCCCGGAAAACCCGGCGCTTCAAACAGCCTCGATCACATACACTGATCTGTCCGGCACAGACCTCTCTGCATTAGGCAATGAACCGAATCTTACATTTCTGCGGCTTGATGACGATCAATTGACAAGTCTGTCATTTTTGAGGACAGCATCCGCTTTGGAAAATGTAAGCGCCATAAATAACCGGCTGACAAGCCTGGATGGACTGCAGGAAAAAAATTCTCTCTCCAATCTGTATGTTGAAAACAATCAGATCAAAGACATCTCCGCTTTAAAGACCTGTAAGAGCTTACAGGACTTTTCAGCTTCCAATAATCAGATTGGGGATATCTCCCCCCTGGAAGGATGCAGCGAACTCTACAATCTTCAGCTGGGTAATAACCAGATATCAGACATCTCTCCCCTGGAAGGATGCACGAAGCTTCAAGCACTTAATTTAAATAAAAATCAGATCCAGGATGCCGGCCCTCTTTCCAATTGTACTGAACTGATCTCCCTGAATCTGAACCGCAACAGGATCTCTGACCTTTCCTGTCTGTCGGGATGTACAAAAATCAGAGATCTCGACTTCAGGAGAAATGCTGTCAGCGACCTGGGATTCTGTGAAAATATGCTTAATCTGGCATTACTGCGGGCTTCTGAAAATCAGATCAGCAGCCTTGACGGTCTAGATAATGTTACCCAGCTCGCAGAAGTCCGGCTGGATAAAAATCAGATTTCCGATATCTCTATGCTTTCCAAAAACGCAGAGCATCTGGAGACAGCAGTACTGGATGACAATCAGATTTCTGACTTAAGTCCTTTGAAGCCATGTACAAGTCTGAAAGGACTGTCTGTCAATAATAATCAATTGACGACACTGACCGGATTGGAGGATTGCACGAAACTCAGTTTTCTCTCCGCTTCCGGCAACAAGATCAGCAATATTACACCATTAAGATCCTGCACAGAGTTGTATACGTTGGATCTGGGCGAAAACGAAATCACTAATATTGTGGAACTCTCTGCATGCACTTCATCCAAGATGGCAGTTTTGCTCCAGAATAATCACATAAGGGACATCTCACCTCTCTACGGGATGAAGGATTACGTCTATCTGTCACTTTATAATAATGAAATCACAAATATTGACGGTATGCCGGCCATGACCAGTACAGGGAACAGCAGCATCCTCTATCTGGACTGGTGGGACGGGCTGAATCCGGAAACCCTGTCACAGACTTCCTATTATGAACCGCGTCTGGTAGATACACCGCCGGACCAACAGGTTAACTTGCAGAACGCATTTCAGGAGATACGTTTCACTGCGGGTCAATACCCGGGAGAAATACAGTTTCTGACAAAAGAAGCAGCGGATGAACAGATCGCAAAAGACCGGCAAGACGTGAGACTGAACGCAGGAATTGATCTCAAACCTGAAGAGGCGGAATAAATCTGTCAATGATTCCAAACCAGAAGTGACGGAAGTAAGACTATCATTGATTCCAGATCAGAAATGACGGAAATAAAACTATCATTGATTCCAAACCAGAAGAGACGGAAATAAAACTATCATTGATTCCAAACCAGAAGAGGCGGAATAATACAATGTTTGAAGAGACCATCTTATATCAGCACAAGGCCAGTTTTCCCCATCTGACTGTGATCAGCGGGCATGACCTGCATTCCTTTCAACTGAACGGCGAGCAGACTTTCGGCCGGATCTCACGCAGAGGGACTCCGGATCTTTGGGTTCACTCGGGTGTCGTTTCCAGAAACCATGGTGTTTTTGTCACCAATGACGCGGGCTGCAGCTATACAGACACAGGAAGCATGAACGGAACACTCTGCTGCGGCTCGATGCTCATCGCCGGGGAAGGGAAAATGCTTTCAGACGGTGATATCCTGCGGATCCATGGAAAACAGGATCTGGATTCCGATATGGATGTTGTGATGATCTATTCAACAGCACCTGAGGAAAACAGGATCTGGAGACGCATTCCGCTCGCAGATGCCGCGGAAGTTGTCATCGGCAGAAATGAAAATCTTCGTCTTCGGGAAGGCAGTGTCTCCAGGCGGCACGCTTCGCTCTTTCGTGCCAAAAGAGGCTGGGCACTTTTGGACCACGGGAGCCTTAACGGCGTCTATCTGAACGGAGCCCGCATTGAAGAACCGGTATATCTGCAAAAAAATGATGTGATCAGAATTGCAGATTATTTCTTTGTGTTCCTGGAAAGTGAACTGCTCTGCTATATGGATGCAGAAAACCCTGTACAGCCCGAGGCCGCTCCCGCCCCGGCTGTTCCTGAGGCCACACCCGTCAATGAGGAAGGGCAGGAACCGGTACAGCCCAAGGCCGCTCCCGCTCCGGCTGTTCCTGAGGACAGACCCGTCAATGAGAAAGGACAGGAACCGGTACAGCCCAAGGCCGCTCCCGCTCCGGCTGTTCCTGAGGACAGACCCGTCAATGAGGAAGGGCTCTCTGTCTGGATTGAGGAGCGCAATGTCTGGCAGCGCGCAAAAAAGAAAACTCTCCTGCGGGACATCCGGCTCAATATTTCATCCGGGAGCATGGTACTGATTCTCGGCGGATCCGGTGCCGGAAAGACCACCTTCATGAACGCGGTCATGGGTTATGAACCTGCCGAAGGCCAAATCCGCTATAAAGGGACAGATATCTACAAGGAATACGAACAGATGAAATATGAGATCGGTTATGTTCCTCAGGAAGATCTGCTCCGAAAGAACGATTCCGTCTACGACACACTGCTCAACGCAGCCAGGATGCGGCTGCCTGTCATGAAAAAGGAAGAATACGAACAGCATGTCGAAGAAACCCTGCACCTGCTGGGTTTGGAGCGCCTGCGGGATTCTCTTGTCGTCAAGCTGAGCGGCGGACAGAGAAAACGCCTCAGCATTGCTGTGGAATATGTCGGAAACCCCTCTCTGTTTTTCCTGGATGAGCCTGACTCCGGCCTGGACGGAACCATGGCCCGGCAGTTGTGGGAAAATCTGCGCGCCATTGCGGATCAGGGCAAGATCGTTATGGTCATCTCCCACAGCCCGGACCGCGCTTTTAAACTGTTTGACAAGATCATCGTTCTGGCAAAGGACGATCAGGAAGAGGGGCGCCTGGTCTATTACGGCTCTCCCCGGGACGCCTGTACCTTTTTTGAAGTCGAAAGTCTGGAAGAAATCGTACAGAGGATCAATTACCCGGAAGAAGGCGGAGCAGGACTGGCAGAACATTATATCCGAAAATACGAAGAAAGCGTTCAGGAAGACCCGACATAAGACCGGGCTCAGCCGTTTGCTATACATTTTGCTCGAACATTTTTCCAATCACAGGCATGCCGTCTTTGCAGCAAACTCAGAAGGAGCGTATTGAAATGACAGAACAAAGAATCTCGGGCCGTGGACAGATTGCGATTTATCTGGGCAAATGCTTCCGCTTGTTTCAAAATGAAAAACAGTGGAAAAACTTCCTGTCTTCCTTCATTATCATTACAATTATTTCCCTGGTAACAGGTCCGGAAATGTTCAGCTCATACGAAGCTACCAATAAAGGAGCATTCGCCATCATCTCCGCCTGTATCTGGTCAGGACTTTTTAATTCAATACAGTCGATCTGCCGGGAAAGAGCGATTATCAAGAGAGAATACAGAACCGGTCTTCGTATCTCCTCCTATATCCTGGCCCATGTGCTCTATGAAATGTTTCTCTGCGCGGGAGAAGCTCTGATCGTGCTGATCGTTGTCTGTGTTTCCAACCACTCTCATCTGCCTCCGCACGGAGTTGTGCTGCCGATGTTTATTGAACTGTATCTGACAGTATTCCTGACCACTCTGTGCGCGGATATGATGGCAATGCTGGTCTCATGTATCGTCAAAAATGAGACATCTGCCATGATGATCATGCCCTTTATTCTGGTGATACAGCTGGTGATGTCAGGGGTCGTTTTTGAACTCAGCGGAATAACCGAGATAATCTCCTATTTAACCGCCAGCCGCTGGGGTGTGGAGGCGATCAATACCATTGCGCGAACCTCTTCCAACATCGATCTCCAGGCCAGATGGGTCGCCAACGCCGGCGATAACTGTGCGGCCATTCTGACAAAGGACTGGCTGCTGCTCCTTGTATTCAGCCTGGTCTATATCATACTGGCAATAATCATGCTGAGTTTTGTTGATAAGGATGAGCGGTAAATCCTGTCAACATACTAGGGGACGGTCCTTTTGTACCATACTAGGGGACGGTCCTTTTGTATCTGTCCCCTTGTATTGTTTCATGAATCAGGGGGACAGATACAAAAGGACCGTCCCCAAAGTCTGCCCCAAGTCTGGATAATCTGCAAAATAATCCGCACCGTCATTTGGAAGCTCAATGTTCTAAATGACGGTGCGGAAACTATGTCATAAGCAGAATGGCATGAATGGACAGATTGTCGGAATTGCCCAAAGATGCAGACTTGAAATAAGAGAACAGGTATAGGACGGGACAAAGGAGGCGGAAAAACTCCAAGTACATTCATAACACGGTCTTTTTCTGGTATTATGAAAAGAGGATTCATCTGTGTGTGAGTTCCGGATCTGCTTTCAGTTTAGGAAAAAGGAGGTAGGATTACATGGGATTTCGATGTGCAAATTGTGGAGGAAATATTCTGTTTGACGTCGATTCTCAGTCGATGAAGTGCCAGCACTGCGGCACTATGATCCCTCCGGATCAGTTCGATGTGAGAAACACAAGTACAGAAGAACGGGTCGACGGCGCCTTTTCCACCGGCGAAAGTTTTTCCGAGACAGCCTCCGTCTCCGGAACAGATTCCGGCAACGGTTCTGCCGGGACTTCTCTGTCTCTTTTCACCTGCAGCAGCTGCGGTGCGGAGCTGCAGGGAACTGAGGATTCCCAGGTCGGCTTCTGCCCCTATTGCGGGGGACAGAGCCTCCTCAAAACACCGGCAGGCAGCAGGGACCTGCCCGAGCGGCTGATCCCTTTTCAGGTCTCCAGAGACCGCTGCCGCGACCTCTTTCAGAAGCATACAAAAAAGGTGCGTTACCTTCCGAAAGAAATGCGGGACGCCTCCCATCTGCAGAATTTCACCGGGATCTACATGCCCTATTACGAATACGATGTGGAGATGGGCGCCTCCTCCATCACGGGCACAAAGGTCGTGGAGAGCACCTCCAAATATGACCGAATCAACACCTACCGGATCGACGCATCGGTGAACGGCCAGTACTGCGGCGTTCCCTACGATGCAAGCCGATATTATGACGATGAGATCGCTGCCCGTGTCCTGCCCTTCGACATGAAAAAAGAACGTCCCTTCCTGCCCGCCTTCCTGTCAGGCTTCTATGCAGATGCCTCCACCGTGCCGGCGCAGACCTACTACCGGGACGCCGAAAAGACCGCTTCAGACGATATCGTGGCCGAGGTTGCACAGCTCGTAAAGAAGCAGGACGGAATTAATGTAGAGAAAAAAACCTCCCGTGTAGAAGCCCGCACCACGAGCCACCACAGCACCTTGTTCCCGCTCTGGTTCCTGACCTGGCGCAATAATAACCGTGTCGTCTATGCTGTCGTCAACGGAGAATCCGGCAAGGTCGTCTCCGACCTCCCGGTCGACATGAAGGCGTTCGCCCTCGGGTGCACAGGCTTCACCGCGATCCTGTTTCTCATCCTGGAGCTGCTCTTTCAACCGACGCCCCTCATCACTTCCCTGGTGAGCCTGGTCGTCGGGATCCTGATGGCTGCCTCCATCAGAAACAGCACCAGACAGATCTTTGAAAAAGAAACACACGCAAATGACAAGGGATGGACTATAAAAAAAGATCCGGTGATCACAAAAAAAGGATCCGTCACCAAAAAGCCGGACAAAAACGTCTCTGACTTTATCGGGAAGCATCTCACCACCTTCCTTTTTGCAGCAGTGATTCTGGTCTCTGTCTTTTTTAACACAGATGCGATAGGCATGTCTTTCGTCGCCCGGCTCATTGCAGTCGGGGCGGTCCTGTTTCTGGCGAACAGTCTGTGGAAAATTCTGGGATGGCAGAGATCCATATCACATCGGCAGCCGACTGCCGCGATCCTGCTGGTCACGGCAGCAGTCATCCTTAACACCGCGATCGTCTTTATTTCTCCGGTCAATGACGCCTGGTACTATATGGGTGATGCCGTGTGCATCCTGATCCTGATCATCGCCAGCACCATCATGCTGCAGATCTACAACATCAGTACGACCAGGCCCCTGCCGAAACTCTTTGACAGAAAGGAGGTGCAGTGACGTGACAAAAAAGGCAAAAACACCGGATAAGCTTAAAATGCAGAGCAGAAAAAAGACAGCCGCCTCCACTTTCACTTTGCTCAGAAACAGCCTCCTGCTGCTCATGGGGATCCTGTTCCTGAGCACCTTACTGAAGCCTGTCAGCGCCCTGGCCGCAGACAGACTGGTCGTGGAGGACAATGCAGACCTTCTGAGCCCGGAAGAAGAAGCCCGGCTTATCGACGACTATTCCGCTATCACGGAATATATGGATGCCGCCTTTATCACGATGGATGTACCTTCCGTAGGAACCGCAGCTTATGCGGAAGAATACGCCATCGCCCACTACGGCAACAGCCCTGCGGTCATCTTTATCATTGACATGTATGACCGCCAGCTCTATATCTACACAAACGGGTCGGCTCTGAAGACGATCACCCGGGCAGATTCCCGGGCGATCACGGACAACATCTACAAGAGCGCTTCCAAGGGAAACTACTACGAATGCGCAGACCAGGCCTTCAGCCAGATCCTTGGCAAATGCAGAGGCGAACGCCTTGCCCGGCCAGTCAAGCATATTACCAACGCCCTGATCGCGGTCCTGTGCGGGATCCTGCTCAACTACTGCTTCACAGTATATTCCCGCATTCCCAGCGTCGACCGCCGCACGACGGGAAATGTGAATGTCAGTGTTTCCCGACAGATGGCCAATATGCCCGGAATCTCCCTTGCCCTGCCCATCGTCCTTAGCAGTGTCAAGCGCTACAAGAGCCGCAGCTCAGGGGGCGGCGGACACGGCGGCGGTGGCGGACACTCCGGCGGCGGTGGCGGACACGGGTTCTGATCAGAGAGGAGACAGAGTGAAAAAAACGCTCGATAGCGTTTTTTTCACTCCGGATGTTTTTGCCGCTGGGCGGCTGTAAACATTCTCTGATCGTATCGGAGAAATCGCATCGGAGAATTCGCCTCCGCGAATTTCTCCTCGCGCTGCCGCTCTGACGAGCGGCATGGTCGGAAAGAGCGAAAAAAGCTTCACCGCTTCTGCATCACTTTGTGAGCAGAAGCGATGGAGCTTTTTATTTGTGCACAAACACGCTGCAAACTGTGT
>Ga0256405_10012368_pt1 | contig 10589 bp, 8 predicted proteins | sample RumenRJG_02DNA_FD_189096 | JGI IMG/M metagenome (GOLD analysis project Ga0256405, IMG submission 189096) | Bovine rumen microbial communities from Lethbridge, Alberta, Canada - RJG_02 | ecosystem: Host-associated > Mammals > Digestive system > Stomach > Rumen | place: Canada: Alberta | collected... | reverse complement strand
CACCAAGAAAGAAAAAACCACACAGAAGTTTTAACATCCAATACCAACCAACATAAATAAAAACAAAATAACTTAAAATAAAGGAGAAAAAATTATGAATCAAAATTCACCAACTTGACGACATTGCATAATTTTGATAATTATGAAAATGCATTATACAGATTTATGGAAATTTTACCAAAATTAAGGAGAAATATAACCCGGAGATAACATGCATTATTTAGGAAAATTTGTAGGGAAGTTAAGTTCTAATCTAAATTAACCTCCCCATAAACTATTTCTTCCTTGTGCCCTCCAAGGGATATTGTTTTTCCATTTAAATCGCAAATGATTGACTCTCCACTAAACTCCATTTTATCTTCTTTACCTACTCTATTACACATGGCAATGTTTACTTTGTTTTGCCATGCCTGAACTTTAATTTCCCATTTGAATAATTCTGTGTCTTCTTGAAGAGTATTTGCTGTTGGAACTAATATCAACTTTGCTCCTTTCATTGCTTCTAGATATATACTTTTTGGATAATGCCTATCATAGCAAACTACAATTCCAATTTTGCCAAATTCCGTGTCGAAAACATTAAATCCCTCTTCAGATGGAGCATAATAATCTTTTTCATGAAAATACTTGTTATTTGCAATGTTCACCATCTTCTGATTTCCAATGATTTCTCCATTGCGATTAATTAAAAAACTCATGTCATAATTTTTATTGTTTTGGCAGACATATAAATTTGGTGAAGCATATATTTCATATTCTGCACATGCTTTTTGAATTTTATAAATATAATCTGAATCATATGGCATGAGATATTCCTTCACATCTCTTTTAGGATATTGTGGAAAAAAAGGTGTGAGTTGAAGCTCACTAAAACAGATTAAATCTGCATTATTTTCACTAGCTTTTTTAATGAATGATATTGTTTTTTTAAGGTTTTCATTTATATTTTTTGAGATTTTCATTTGTCCTAAAGCTATTTTCATCTTATCAACTCAAATAAATAAACTCATATCACTTTTTTCACCTGAACCAATGAATGTTGCAACTCCTCCAAGTTCAACACCCTCAATCAATTCTTCTTGGTGAATTCCCATAATATCCATTGACATTTGGCATGCAACAAGACGTACTCCATGATCTTTAGCAGTTTCTACTAACTCTTCAAGAGATAATATTCCTTTTTGATTCATAATGGAACGTATCATTTTGGGACCAAATCCTGCCATGTTCATTCTGGATAACCCTAATTTTTTAGACCCTTTTGGCATCATAAACCCAAATGCTTTTTCAATTAATGTTTTTTTAACACTTACTTTCTCTGGTTTTCTCAATATATTCAATCCCCAAAATGTGAAAAACATTGTCACGTTCCTTCCCATTGATGCTGCTCCATTTGCAATAATGAACGCCGCTATTGTCTTGTCCAAATCTCCGCTGAATACTACAAATGTTTTGTCATCATCTTTTGGAATTTCTGAAGTGTCCTGCTTTATGATATTTGCTTTTATAATATTATTTTCAATTTCAAAAGATTCCAATTTATTTCCAGTTCTTTCACACCATATTCTAATGTCTGATGCGAATGCATCTTCATCAGATTCAACATATATCTTTTGACCGTTTAGAATTTCTTTAATTGTATCAGCAATTTCAATTATTGGGCCAGGACACATTTGGCCTTTCATATCAAGTTCAATAGCTTTTAAACCTTTGATATGTTCTTGATATTTATTAAAACCACCTTTAAGACTATAAGCCTCATAACCTAATGAATTTAACTCATCAGTTGCTTTGCCACTTCTTTCACCAGTCTTACAGTATACGATTATTTCTTTTGTTTTGTCAAGTTTCTCAAGATTGTATGACAGTTCTGATTTCGGAATATTAATTGAATTTTCAATCTTTCCCAAAATCACTTCTTCATATCCCTTACATCAATTATTTGAAGTTCTCCCATATTCTTTTCCAATAATTCTTTTACAGTTACTGTTTTTGTCATTTTCATCACTTCTTTAATTCCGCCCGAGCAATGAAAAATGTATTACACAATTATAACAATAGTTATTTTTTCATCAAATTTAATATTGTGAAAATAGTATTTAAATATTTTGTCAAAATACAATAGCCAGATAGCTGTAACCTCCAATATCTCTTATAATTAAATTTAGGTAAAAAAAAATAGGGCAAAAAGAAAATATGGAAAAGAATTATGATTTCAAACACTGCAGTGCACACCAAAAACGATGTGGACAGCAAAATTTAAGATTATAATCAACTGAAAAATTCTAAAGTATTTATTCACGTTAAATAAACATTTTAGTTATATCAAAAGAATTATAATTTGAAATAGAAAGGAAATAATCCCCCATGTCATTATAAAAACATTTATATAACATGACTTTTTTATAGGTTATACGTGCTGTTATATTAAAACTAGTATTGAAGGGATTGCTATTTTTTAAGCATGAAATAAAATTAGAGAGTGTATGAATGAATTACAATTTAATACTGGTACGATATGGTGAAATAGGTGTAAAAAGCCCTAAAATAAGGGTGCGTTTTGAAAAAAGACTTGTTAAAAATATTAAAGCAACATTTAATTGTAAAGTTGAAAGAAATCAAGGTAGAATATATATTCATCCAAAAAACTTTAATGAGGGACTAGAAAAATTGAATCATGTATTTGGTGTAGTATCATATTCTCCCGCAGTATCAACTAAAACAACATACGAAGATATTGAAAAAACATTAGTTAAATATGTCAAAGATTTAATTGAAGAAAATCTCATTGATGAGACCACCAAATTTGCTATTAAATGCAGACGTGTAGGAAATCATGACTTTACTTCACAGGAAATGGCCTCATATTGTGGAAAAGTTGTAAGGGATGTTGTATCAGCGCCGGTTGATTTGTCAAATCCTGAATTGACTATTTTCGTTGAAGTTAGAGAAGAGGATACCTATATTTTCCATGAAAAAATCAAAGGTCCTGGAGGTTTACCTCTTGGAACACAAGGAAAAGTTGTTGCCTTAATTTCAAGCGGTATTGACTCACCAGTGGCTGCATATTTGATGATGAAAAGGGGTTGTGAGGTCATTGCGCTTCACTTTAACAATGATCCATTTTCAGGTCCAAAAGTAACTGAAAACTTTAATTTATTGGTTGATCAATTAAACACATATGCAAAAGGAGCACCTATCAAAAAAAGAGTTGTAGACTATGGCGAATATCTTCAAACTGCTAAAACTAAAGCTCCAGAAAGAATGACCTGTGTATTATGTAAATCAGGAATGTATAAAATTGCAGAAAAGTTAGCAACAGAATTGGGAGCCAATGCTATTGTTGATGGAAGCAGTGTCGGTCAGGTTGCATCACAAACATTGCCGAATATTCTAGCAACAAGATATGGTGTAGATATGCCAATATTATCTCCATTAATTGGATTGGATAAAGAAGAAATCACTGCTATTGCAAAAGATATAGGGACCTTTAAAATATCTGAAATTGATGACGGAGGATGTAGCGCAGTTCCAAGATATCCTCAAACACATGCTGACTTAGATTTTTCAAAAAAAGCATGTAAAGATATGAACCAAGACGAATATATTAAAAAAGCATTTGAAAATATTAGGAGACTCGATTGAATCTCCAATATCTATTTTTGTGAATATTGAAAGAGAGGATATTCAATTAACTCCTCTTTCACATTCTTTTTATACCAATGGTTTTGAATGTTCATCTTTATTCATAGGATAATCATTGATTGTCCTTGGTTTACCTATTTTTTCAAGCCTATTATCTAAGAATTCCTTGCCTTTTTCAGTAATTGCAATAATAGGAATCTTAGAGCCAGAATAATATGATTTTTCTTTTTCAGCGTAATCTCTAACGTTTTTAGAGGAACATGCAGTAATGACTTCACAGTATTTGAATGCAGTTTCCACTTCTTTTAGACTTGCATTAGTGGTATGTGCTACAAACATATAGGTATTTACACCATCAGGCAGACTATATTGTCCAATTTCTTCAATTGATTTGGAAGGTAAAATTGTAATAGCAATATTTTTATATCCTCTTTCAATTGCCATTTCCAATCCTTTAATTGGGTCTAAATCAGCAGTTTCTGGATTTAATACGTTTTCAATTCCAACTCTTTCAATAACTTCAGGTATTGGTGTAGTACTAATAAGTGCTGATACTCTTCCACCTACACCTTGAATAATTTCGGGGTCTGTCATCAGTAATGTTCCAACACCTTCGCACACGCCAACAACACAGTCAATCAATCCTAATTCGAGGTTTGTTCTTAAAATCTCAGATATTCCAAAGCTCATGAAATCTTCCATTTTCACTACTCTCTGGGGAGTGCACATCCCAAATTCCCGAATCCTTTTTTCCATATTCCATTTTATGAAATCTCTAGTTAGATGTTCAGCACCATCAATTTTATAAAAAATAGGGCAGAAATCAACAAGTGGCTCTCCAACTGAGGTTACTTCTCCATTTTCTATTACTACTTCTGTTTTTCCTAAAGCTTCTATTACATGATAGTCTTTTGCCATTTTTTTCACCTTAAGATATTATTTTTTTAGATTTAAGTTTAATTTCATGTGATTGATTTTTCATTTAAGTTAACAATTGTTATATTTATATACTAAAAGTTAAAAACATAACTATTGTGATATTTTCAAATCGCTATCTCAAAATTTAAAAAATACAAATGAAGGGATAGTTTATTTAAATATCAACTCTTCTTTATCATAAGAAAAATATGAGAAGGTGAAATATATCAATTGATAAAATTGGGCAAAATGATGAAATTGATTAAATCCTAGATTACTTTGATAAAAGTAAAAATTTACTTTACAAAGTTTAGTCTATTTCATCCTACTGGATAATACACTAAACTCGGGCATGGATTCCAGTGATGATATTGAAACCTCTAAAGACTTTATTGTCTTAAAGAAGAACCAAATTGGAAAAATGAGAAAAGTTTAGGAGAGTAGTGAAATTGACTAATCAAAGAAGTATTGGTCAGATCAATCAAAAGATTGAAAATGGCGAGGCCAATATCTACACAGCAGAAGAGTTTAAAAAACTTATTAAAGAAGGTAACACTCCAAGTTTTGATGAAATTGATGTGGTTACAGCAGGAACTTGTGGTGTAATGAGTGGTACAGCAGCTATACTCAATTTTATAGTTTCTGAACCTGGAAAATTCATACGAGCTGAAGAAGTATTTTTAAATGGAGTTCCAGCCCATGCAGGACCATGTCCAAATGAATGGTTAGGTGCAATTGATGTTATACTTCATGGAACTACTCATTCAATTTATGACCACAATTATGGTGGAGGTTTTGTTTTAAAAGAACTTTTGGAAGGCAAAACAATTGATGTGAGAGTTGAAAGTGTTGAAGGCAAAACAATTGAAAACACAATAACAATAGATGATATTGGAAGAGGTCAAATAATAGGAACTAGAATGGCATTTAAAAATTATACTGCTTTTGTTAATACTTATAATGAACCAATTAAGTCTATTTTTTCCGCAATTCCATTAGAAGGAAATCTTTCAGGTTTAACATTTTCAGGATGCGGTGATTTAAATCCATTGCAAAATGATATTCCGCATAATGTAATAAAAAGTGGAACTAGATTTTTATTCAATGGGGCTGAAGGGTATATTTTAGGTGACGGTACACGTTCTAGTGCCGAAAAACCAAATTTGATGTTGACTGCAGATTATAAACAGATGGACCCATATTATCTTGGAGGATATAAAACTGGTCAAGGTGGTGAAGTTTATGATACTGTGGCCATACCGATTCCTGTTTTAAATGAGGAAATATATAACAATTTGCTCATTACGGATGAAAACATTAAATTGCCATTAGCTGAAATCAAAGGTCGTCATTTACCATTAGGTGAAACCAACTACAAAGAAATGTGGGAAGGCTATGATTTAAGACCTCAATATGACAGATCAAAATGTTCAAAATGTGATTCATGTACAATTGAAGAGATTTGTCCAACAAATGCATTTGCAAATAAAAGATTAGATTTGACAAGATGCTTTGGATGCGGATTATGTGCTCACTTCTGTAAAAATGATGCATTTGACATGAATACTGGTGATGTTGATTTGGAAATTAAGGACAAACTAGTCAATGTGCCAATTATCTGTCGACAATCTGATAGATTAAGAGGAAATAAATTATCTAATCATTTGAAAAAGTTAATTGAAACACAGGAATTTACTTTGTAGTGAGGTGGTTTTAATGACTACTCAACAAAAAATTAATGAAGCTCCTATTAATTTTGCAGAAGATATAATATCTAATGTAAAAAATACTAGGGAGGATGGGGTTCTCAAATGTGTTCAATGTGGTTTATGCACTTCCACATGTCCTGCAGCACGCCATTCTGAATATAATCCTAGAGAAATTATTGAAAGAGTTCTTGACGGTGATGAAACAATAATGCATGAAGATTATTTATGGAATTGTTTTTATTGTTATACTTGTCATAGCGTATGTCCAGTTGGGAACAGTGTTTGTGAAGTAAATCAAATATTAAAACAATTTGCAATAAACCAAGGTATAGGCTGGGATAAGCTTTATGAATATCTCGGATTTGCTGACTCATACTTTGATGCAGCAATTGGAGCTATTCCTGAAATATTTTTCGACGATATTGCAGAAGATGTCCCTGGCTGGACAGAAATAAGATTTGATAAACTGGAAGAGAACAGAGAAAAATTAAATCTCTATCCTCCATTAATGCCACCTGAAGATGTCATTGATGAAGTCAGTTTAATCTTGACAATTACAGGATTTAAGGAAAGAATGGAAAAAATTAGAAAATCACAAGAGGAGGCTTTAAAATGAAGAACATTCCAGATAAAAATCTTTTACTGTTTAGAAGTTGTCTTGTAAGTGTAGAATATCCTGGAATTGAATCCTCTACAAAATATGTTTTTGAAAAATTAGGGATTGATTATGGAATTTCTGAAAAACAAACCTGTTGCACTGGACTTGGCCATTACTCCGATGTGTTTGATCAGATTTCTACAACCGCCATTGGAGCACGTAACTTCAAAGTAGCACAAAATCTTAAAAGACCAAATCTCGTCATGATGTGCGCAACATGCTATGCAATCAACAAAAAATCTGTTAAATTATTAAATAACAAAGATGATTTGCGTAATCATATCAACAAATTATTTGAACAAAATGGTCTTGACCATTTAAAATATGAAAAAAATGATTTAACACCAACAGAAAACATTTTTCATTTTGTGGATATTTTATACGGTAAAAAAGATGAAATTAAAAAACATATAAAATATGACTTAAGTGAATATAAAATTGCTACTCACCACGGTTGTCATTATTGTAAAGTCCATTATGAAGACACCATTGCAGGCGTAAGGGATCCAAACATCATCGATGAGTTAATTGAAGCTTGTGGATGTAAAACAATCGGATGGTATGACCATAAACGTGCATCTTGTGGAACAGGATTTAGACAAAGATATTCCAATCCGGATTTATCATTTACTGCAACTGCAGATAAAATGAACTCCTTAAAGGATGAAGGAGTAGAAATCGTTGTTCATTTATGTCCTAATTGTCACATTCAATTTGACAGGTATCAACCATTAATTTCAAAAAAACAAGGAAGGGAATTTAAGGCGATTCACTTGAACATTTCTCAATTTATTGCCATTGCAATGGGAGCAGATTGGGAGAGTGTTGTAGGTGTTCAAGCACATACCTCCAAGATAGATTCTGTAATCAAAGAGTTAAAGGAGGTTGAATCATGAGTGAAAATTTAAAAATCGGAGTATTTTTATGTGAATGTGGAGGAAACATCTCAGATACAGTTGACCTTGATGAAGTTAGAAATGCACTAGATGTGGAAGTTATTGAGCAATTTGAAAACTTATGCTCACTTAACGGCCGTAAAATTATCCGTGACGCTATTATTGAACATCATTTGGATAGGGTTGTGATTGGTGCATGTTCTCCAATAAGTCATGAAAAAACATTCCAAGACTATGTAAAACCTCTAAATCCTTACTTAATGGATATGGCAAACATAAGAGAGCAATGTTCCTGGGTTCATGATGATAATAAAAAAGCCACTAAAAAAGCCATTACATTGATTAATGCATCAATTGAAAAAGTCAAACAATCAGATGAAGTACATCCAATATATTGTCAAACTCCTGATGAAGTTGCAGTAATTGGTGGTGGAATTGCTGGAATGAATGCAGCACTATCTCTTGCTCGTCAAGGAACCAAGGTTACAATAATTGAGCAGTCCCCTTCTTTAGGAGGACATATGGCTAAAATTGGCAAAGTATTCTCACCGGTTAAAATTGCTGAAGAATGTGGAATGTGTCTTTTAAACCCTATTTTAAATGATCTCGTCTGGAATGAAAATATTACAGTTTGGACAAATTCTAAAGTAATAAGTGCTAATCGGCATGCAGGGACCTATAATCTTATTGTTGAAAAGTCACCTCGATTTGTCGATGCAGATAAATGTATTGCTTGTGGAAAATGTGTTGAAGTTTGTGACGTTAATGTGCCAGATGACTGGAATGAGGGATTATCCTTAAGAAAAGCGATTTATCGACCATTTGGGCAATCTTATCCTGAGACATATGTAATTGATGAAGATGCATGTACCAAATGTGGAGAGTGCAAACGTCAATGTATGATGGATGCAATTACCTTAAGGCAGTATCCTGAAAAAGTTCCGCTTCAAGTTGGTTCTATTGTAGTGGCTACTGGCCACCAATTAATTGACCCAGATAAACGACCGGATTATTCATATTCAAGACATCCAGACATTATCACACAAGCTGAACTTGGCCGTATAACCGGTGTAAACGGCCCTACAAAAGGAAAGTTGCTTAAATCAAATGGGGAAGTTCCAAAACGTGTTGTAATGATACAATGTGTGGGTTCAAGAGATGAAAAACCTGATGGGCATAAGTATTGTTCAAAAATCTGTTGTTCAGTTGCCTGTAAAAACGCTAACATCATCAAACATAAATATCCAGATACTGATGTTGTAATCTGTTATACTGATGTTAGAACACCAGGAATGTTTGAAAAATATTATAAACACACCCAATCCAATGAAGTAAGATTTATTAGAGGCCGTCCAGGTGAAGTAGCTATAAAGAATGATAACTTATTAGTACGTGTTGAAAATACAATCAATGGCGAATTTGAAGAAATTGAAGCAGACATGGTTGTGCTTTCAACTGCAATGGAGCCTTCCGAAGGTACAAAAGAAATTTCAGAAATCTTAAATATTGGAACTACCGAAGATTCCTTCATTAAAGAATCCCATCCAAAGATTAAACCTGTTACTACTGATGTTCAGGGAGTATTTGTTTGTGGAACAGCACAAGACCCAAAAGACATTACCGACTCCATAATGCAAGCAACATCTGCAGCTTCAAAAGTTAGTGAATATAACTATGGAGGTGTTGAAATTGAACCATTTATTGCAGATATTGACTTTGAAAAATGTCAACTTTGTGGTGATTGTTTAGTTAAATGTAAATTCAAAGCATTGAGTATTGTTGATGATAATCTGGTTTTGGATCCAATGAGCTGTGATGGTTGTGGAAAATGTTTAACCGTATGCCAACATGGTGCCATTAACATTAATGGAAACATTGATGAGAAAATATCTGCTACAATTGATGGAGTATTATCTAAAAAGGAAGATGGAGAACGTATTATTCTAGTATTCTTAGATACAATTGGTTATACTGCTGCGGACAATATTGGTATTAACAGATTAAGTTATCCTGAATCAATCCACATAATTAAAGTCCATTCAGTTAATCGCGTAAGGCCAAGTCATATCAAACATGCGCTTGATAATGGTGCAGACGGAGTATTTATTGGAGAATTCCCGGGGGATTTAATGTATGATGAAGTTGAACGCAAAATCGAGAGGGTGAAAACAGAAATTGTTAGTGTTAATGAAAATCCTAACAGATTAGAGTTTTCAAAAGTTTATATACCTTACTTTGAAGGTCTTGCTCGTAAATTGAATGACTTTGATAGGAAAATTGAACTTTTAAATGAAATCGAAGAAGTTTAAAACTTCTTCATCTTTATTTTTAATAATTTTTAAACATTTCGCTGAAAAAAGTAATATTAAAAATTCAAATTAATTGATAACCTCTAGAACTTACCTATAACTAAAATAACTTTTGTTGTGCATCAATAAAGCTGGGTTCATTAACCTCTTTTACAACATCACCATCTTTAACCTCACCAATCAGCAAGGGCGAATCCAGATTGTGCAACTTTTGGTTCCTTTTGACCAACTTCATATTGGCGTTGGCATAACACTCTTTAAATTATCTACTACTTTTAGTGAAATTTGTTCTACATCATACAAACAAAAAATGATTAAAAAGTAAATGAATTATCTACTACTTTTTAGACAGCTTAGTTTCATAATAGAAAGTCCCAAATAACCATTTTCTTAAATTTCATCACCTAATAAAAAGTCAATTATGTTCATATGTTTTATTCCATCTCTAGACATG
>Ga0256405_10012367_pt1 | contig 10590 bp, 5 predicted proteins | sample RumenRJG_02DNA_FD_189096 | JGI IMG/M metagenome (GOLD analysis project Ga0256405, IMG submission 189096) | Bovine rumen microbial communities from Lethbridge, Alberta, Canada - RJG_02 | ecosystem: Host-associated > Mammals > Digestive system > Stomach > Rumen | place: Canada: Alberta | collected... | reverse complement strand
GAACTGGAGCTACGATTTCAGCAAAAACTTCCAGTTGGGCGGTACCTTCATGCGACTCACCGAGAAATCACTAACATCCAAGGTAAGAAGAGGCGAAGAACCGCTTAACAACACCATCTGGGGCCTCAACCTCAACTGGAAGCAGCAGTCACAGTGGCTTACCAATATGCTTGACAAGATTCCGCTGATTGACGTAACACAACCTTCGCAGATCTCTTTGTCGGCAGAAATTGCACAACTCGTTGCCGGCAACGCCACTGGTGTGCAAGGAAACGCTTCTTATATCGATGACTTTGAAAGCACTAAGTCAGGAATCGACGTCAGTTCACCACAGGCATGGATGCTTGCCTCCACCCCTGCGAACATGCAATACGGAACTCTCTCCAACGATGTGAAATACGGTTATAACCGCGCACTCCTCTCATGGTACACCATAGATCCATTGTTTACCCGTCGCAGTTCTTCACTTACGCCAGGTCATATCAAGGGTGACCTTGACCAGCTTTCCAACCACTATGTACGTGAAGTATATGTACGTGAGGTTTACCCGAACAAAGATACAAACCAAGGTGAAAGCAATACCCTCTCGGTGCTCAACCTCGCATACTACCCTGAAGAGCGCGGTCCATACAACCTCGACACAGATATAAATGAGAAAGGTCGTCTTAACAACCCGTCAAAACGTTGGGGTGGAATGATGCGTAAGATCGACAATTCAGACTTTGAGACTGCCAACGTGCAATACATCGAATTCTGGATGCTCGACCCATTCATCTACAACAAAGACCAGGCAAACATCGGCGGTGACTTCTATATCAACCTCGGCGACGTGAGCGAGGACGTACTTAAGGACGGAAAGAAATACTACGAAAGCGGAATGCCGGTAGGAACGACTTCCAACTATACCGAAACACTCTGGGGACGTGTGCCTACAGAGAAATCTGTCGTATATAGCTTCTCTACCGAAAGCAGCGCGCGCCAGAAGCAGGATATCGGTCTTAACGGACTTGCCGATGCCGACGAGCGTACATTTGGTATTTACAAGGACTACCTCGAAAACATTAAAGGCAAGGTATCGGCAGAAGTCTACGACTCTATCTGGAACGACCCCGCAGGCGACGACTACCACTATTTCCGCGGTTCCGACTTCGATGCAGCACATACAAGCATCCTCGAACGCTACAAACGCATCAACGGCACCGAAGGCAACTCTCCCAACTCCAGTGAGAGTGGAGAAAGCTACTCCACCGCATACAAGACAACTCCTGACGTGGAAGACATCAATCAGGACTACACGATGAATGAATACGAAAACTTCTTCCAATACAAAGTATCCATCCGTCCGGAAGACCTGCACGTCGGCAGCAATTACATTGTAGACGAGCGCAAGTACAAGGCCCACCTGCGCAACGGCAACGAGGAAGAAGTGACATGGTATCAGTTCCGTATTCCTGTTGACGACTATGAGAAAAAGGTCGGTAGCATTAACGACTTCTCCAGCATACGCTTCATGCGAATGTACCTCACTGAGTTTGAAACCCCGGTTGTGCTGCGTTTTGCAAGCCTCGACCTCGTTCGCGGTGAATGGCGCAACTACACCCAGGCTCTCTACACTGGAAACAAGCCAAGTGTCAGCGGTAAACTACGTACTGCTTCGGTTAACATCGAAGAGAACAACGACAAATCGCCTGTAAACTACGTTCTGCCTCCAGGTGTTTCCCGTATTACAGACCCTAACGAGCCACAGCTGACTCAGGAAAATGAGCAGGCACTCTCTATCACAGTCGAAGACCTTGCCACTGGTGATGCCCGTGCAGTTTACAAGACCATGACTCTTGACCTGCGTAACTACAAGCACCTCCAGATGTTTGTACACGCTAACGCCCTTGAAGGTGACAATCAACTTGAAGACAACCAGATGAGCCTCTTCATCCGACTCGGTTCCGACAATAAGAGCAACTACTACGAATACGAAGTTCCTCTGACTCTGACTCCGGCAGGACACTACGACACATATACTGCGGCAGGATGTAAAGCAGTATGGCCTGAAGAGAACATGATAGACATCGATCTCGACGTCTTCACTAATGTAAAGCACCAGCGCAATAAGTCAAGAGCACTGGGTCAGGCAAGCTACACACAACTCTTCTCCTACTATGACGACTATCGTCCAAACAATCGTATCAGCGTGCTTGGTAACCCGTCACTCGGTGAAATCAAGACCATGATGATTGGTGTCAGGAACAACGGTCGAAAGACCAATTCCGTGGAAGTGTGGGTAAACGAGTTGCGCATGCAAGATTACAACAACAGTGGAGGTTGGGCTGCACAGGGTAACTTGAACATGCAGCTTAGTGACCTGGGAAGCGTGAACGTCACCGGACACCTTCAGACAGCAGGATTCGGTGGACTTGAGCAAGGAGTTTCGCAGCGAAGCAACGATAATCAATATGAATGGAGCATAACCACTCAGTTCGAGCTTGGCAAGTTCTTCCCAGAGAAATGGAAGATGAACCTCCCATTCTACTACTCCTACAGTTGGCAGAAGATTTCGCCGAAGTACAATCCGTTCGACACAGACATGCTTCTGAAGGATGCTCTTGACGAATTGCAGGGAGCAGAGCGCGACTCTCTCAGTTCCATCACACAGACCGTTGTAAAGAACAAGAACTTCTCTCTCTCCAACTGGAAGTCAAACTACACGAGCCGTGTACCTATGCCATACGACCCTGCAAACTTCTCGTTCAGCTATTCACACAGCAAACGGTTCAAGCAGGGAGAGACGATTGTATATGAGAATGATGAGAACTGGCGTGCCAACCTCTCCTACAACTACACTCCGAAATACAAGACTTGGGAACCGTTCAAGAATATAAAGAGTAAGTCGAAATGGCTTGACATCATAAAGGCACAGAACCTCAACTACCTGCCACAGACTATAGGTTTCAACACCGACATCACACGTAACTACTACGAATTGCAGGAACGCGACCTCGATGCAGGAACACGTCTGCCAGTCACCTTCAGCGAGCAGTTCCTGTGGAACAGAGAATTAACTCTCCGTTGGGATATTTTCAAGTCTCTTAAACTGTCATATACTTCAGGTACTCATGCCGAGATTGAGGAACCGAATGTAGTGATAAACAAAGACCTCTACCCCGATGAATATACTGCATGGAAAGACTCTGTGAAGCATAGCCTGGCTTCTTTTGGAAGGCCACTCACCTACAACTCAACTTTCACAGGTTCGTATCAGGTTCCAATCAACAAGATTCCGCTCTTTGACTGGATAAACCTCGACGGCTCATATAACTCCACCTACGGATGGACAAGAGGAACGGAACTGGAAGACGGCACTTCGCTCGGACATACTGCAGTCAGTCAGCGAACAATCAACCTTAACGGTAAACTCAACTTCGAGACGCTCTATAAGAAATGGAAGTTCCTCGAAGAAACCAACAAACGTTTCTCGGGCAGCAGCAGAAACACTGCGGCACAGCGCGATAGACGCAATGGCAGCACACGTACCGCGACACGTCAGAACCAGGGCGGCAACAATAATACAGGAGGGAACAACAACGGCGGTAATAACAACGGCGGAGGCGATAAGAAGAAAACAAAGGGCTTCTCAAAGACAATCACCCTTAACGACTCTACTGCTACGGAAGTGAAGCACGGACAGAACAGCAAACGAATCGTTGTTCGCGGACGCACTGCCGATGGTCACACTTACCGTTTACGCTATACCCGTGTTGACGAGAACACCATTAAGATCAAGAACCGCGACACAGTGGCTGTTGAAGTCTTTGTCACTGCCAAGCCTAAACTTGAAGATGCAGGATGGTACAAAACATCACAAGTATTTGCAAGGGCGTTGATGCTCGTCCGCAATGCCAGCTTCTCATACAAGAACGCCTACGCACTCACCCTGCCTGGATTCCGCACAGAAATCGGTGATGCATTCGGACAAAAGCGCATCCACGGAATACTGTCTCCAGGTCTTGACTTTGCCTTCGGAGCTATCAGCGACAGCTATATCAACCGTGCTGCTGAAAATGGATGGTTGATGCAGAACGACTCCAACATCACTACTCCTGCTACAAGCAATTTAACAGAAGATCTTCAGTTGCGCATGACACTCGAACCTGTTCGCGACCTGAAGATAGACCTGAATGCATCGCGTACTGTGAACAAGGCTCGCAGCATTCAGTTCATGTACGACGGAATGCCTGCTACCCAGAGCGGTTCGTTCAACATGACAATTATCTCTGCGAAGTCTGCCTTTGCAAGCACAGGAGACATAAACAACAACTACCGCTCGGCATATTTCGACAAGTTTGTAAGCAACCTCAACGTCATTCAGCAACGTGTGGAGAAACAGTATGCTTCATCAACTTATCCGAGTGCACTGGGAAGTCCTTTCGGCGGACAACCGTATAATCCAGAGAATGGAAGCGTAGGTCTATATTCAGCAGACGTGATGATTCCGGCATTCCTTTCTGCTTACTGCGGCACCGATGCCAAGCGCCAACCGCTCGACATTTTCCCAGCTTTGACACGTCTGTTGCCAAACTGGAAAATCACCTACAGCGGACTTGCCAAACTTCCATGGTTTGCCGACAAGTTCAAGTCGTTTAACATCAACCACGCATACAAGAGCGTATTTGCCATTGGTGCATACAACTCCTACACCAACTACATGGAATACATGAACGGATTAGGATTCATCTCAGATGTCACATCAGGCAATCCTGTTCCTTCCAGCATGTACAATGTATCTACAGTCAGCATCAATGAATCTTTCTCTCCGCTTCTAGGAGTGGATATGACATTCAACAGTGGTATGACCGCGAAACTGGAATACAAGAAGACACGTGTACTCAACCTTTCTATGACTTCGGTTGCGCTTACAGAAAACTATAGCAATGACTTCGTCATCGGATTCGGTTACAAGATAAAAGATATTAACCTGTTCGGAGCAAAGAACATCCAGAATCCACAGAATAAGAAGACTAAGCGCAAATCCACCAAGGGCAAGAACGGCAAGAAGAATGAAAGTTCAGAAGCAACATCTTCAACTACACGCAACACTCGCGGAATCAGTCATGACCTGAACCTGCGCTTCGATTTCTCCTATCGCATGCAGAATGCTCTCAACCGCAACATACAGACAATGATTACGACTGCAACCAACGGTTCTACAGCATATAAGGTATCTGCAACAGCCGACTACACCTTCTCACGTCTCCTGACTATGAGCGGATTCATCGACTGGCAGAAGAACGTACCTCTCGTATCAACCTCATCCTATCCAACCATCACTGCCGACTTCGGTATTTCTGTGAAGTTCTCACTCACACGATGACAGCACTCGAGAACATACGCAACTGTTTCAGTCAGCAATTATGGAATCAGATTCCTACCGCACTGGGACGCCTGACGAACTCCGAATTCCGTCGGGCAGAGCAGTTGGTGAGAACAGAATTGCTTCCTTCTCTTGACAACGAAGCTTTCTGGACTGCACTTGTATGTCTGATCAGATATCGTGCACAGGCATTCTTAAGCGGAATTCTTGCTATTGAACACCTGGCGGCAGACAATAGCCTGAATTTCGACACAGAATCCGCAAAAGAGCTGACAAGTGTCCTTAACGATGAGCAACAACGCAAGATGGTGAGGATGTCACTGCCTCTGATGAGAAGCGAGAATCAGATTAAAGGTCTGTTTCGCCTCTTCCGTTTCGATGACGAAGCATCGCAGGCAGCCCTCTTAGTAAGGCTCACCTCTCCCCTTGCCTACTACATGCTCTTCACAACACTTCGCCACAGTCACAATCCCCATGTCACGGCTCTGCAATGCAGTCAGGTTCTGATACGCAAAGGCGATGATTTGTCACTGAACATGGTAAGTATTCTTTGCACATATTTTGATTTGCAGGAAATACATACCTCCCATTCACTGCGTCTGCAACCCTATGAATTCAGTTATATCGACGCCTCATACGAACAGTTTTGCTATGTACTGGAAGGGAAACGCCCTCGCGTATAATATTATAATGTATATTAGTCACAAAAACTCTAAATAACACTACAAATATGAAAAAACTAATTCTTTTAGCTGTTGCTGCACTGATGCTGAACAGCACTGTACTTGCACAGGACTTCACACCGTCATTCAAGTACCGAATCACTCTCAAGGACAAAAAGCACAATCCCTATTCGCTTAGCCGTCCCGAAGAATTCTTGTCTAAGAAATCCATTGAGCGTCGAACAAAACAAGGCTTAAAACTCGATGAGACAGACCTGCCCGTTTCTCCGGAATATCTGAGTGAGATTCGTGCCACAGGTGCCATTGTATGTTCTACCAGCAAATGGAACAACACTGTACTCGTAGAGCTTACCGACACCAGCAAGGCTGTCGTCATGCTCCGTAACCTCACATTCGTAAGTTCTATACGCAAGGTTGCAACTTACATGGAAGCCCCTTCACGCAACAAGACCAACCGTTTCCGTCTTATTTCAGAGAAAAACATCAACGAGAGCGATGCAATCCATAACTCTTCTGAAGAATGGTTGGATTCAGAATACTACGGAGAAGGATTTACCCAGATCAATCAGTTGAACGGTATATCACTGCATCGTCGCGGATTCCGTGGAGCAGGAATGACCATCGCTGTTATCGACGGCGGATTCTACAACGCCGACATCATACCAATGCTTAAGAATGTCAATATCCTGGGTGTGGCAGATTTCGCAGAGAGAGGAACCAATGTTTACGAAGAAGGAAGTCATGGAATGATGGTTCTCTCATGCATGGCAACCAATCATCCTGGCACATTCGTGGGAACAGCTCCCGAAGCAAGCTATTGGCTGATTCGCAGTGAAGACAGCTATTCAGAGCAGATGGCAGAGGAAGACAACTGGTGTGCCGCAGTGGAATTTGCCGACAGCGTAGGCGCTGACCTTGTGAACACTTCCCTTGGCTATTCAAAATACGACAATGAAGCCGACAATGTACGCTATTGGGAAATGGATGGTCACAAACGTCTATGCAGCAACTCAGCATCAATGCTTGCAGGAAAAGGTATGGTTCTGTGCAACAGTGCGGGCAATGAAGCATCAAAGACTTGGAAGCTCATCAGCATTCCTGCCGATGCAGACGATGTACTCACCGTTGGTGCCGTACGCAGCAATGGAATCAACACCAATTTCTCCTCTCTTGGCAATTCTGCCGACGGCCGCATCAAGCCCGATGTCATGGCAATGGGAGAAGCCTGCACAGTTCTCAGCACTCGTGGAGAACTTACTACAGCGAGCGGAACATCCTTTGCTTCACCGATTATGTGCGGAATGGTTGCTTGCTTCTGGCAGGCAAATCCCAAACTGACAGCACTTGAAGTTGTACAAAAAGTACGTCTGCTCGGTGACAACGTTGCACATCCCGACAACGTATTCGGTTACGGCATCCCAGACTTCAGTAAGAAATAACAATTCATTTCCACAATTCTATGACACGGTTCTCCCTACAACAAATAAATGAACTTGTACAGGACGTCATCTACAACGGCTTCAGACAGCCGCTGTGGATGCAGGCTGAGATAAGCGAAGTTAGGGAGAACCGTGGGCATTGTTATCTGGAATTTGTACAGAAGGACGAAAACAGCAATTCGCTTCTTGCAAAGGCCCGCGGTGTAATATGGGCAAACCGCTGGACTATGTTGCGTCCCTATTTCGAACGAGAGACAGGCAGGACACTTACCGTTGGAATGACCGTTCTGGTACTTGTTCAGCCTACGTTTCATCCTCTCTACGGATATAGTCTGGACGTTAGCGACATAGACCCCACCTTCACTCTTGGTGATCTTGCTCGCCGCAGACGTGAGATTCTCCAGCAACTGGAACGAGAAGGTGTTCTCGATATGAACAAAGAACTGGAGTTGCCTCGCATACTTCAGCGCATTGCCGTCATTTCCTCCCCTTCTGCTGCCGGCTATCAGGACTTCGAAAACCAATTGACCAACAATCCCTACAACCTTCGTTTTGACTACAAGCTCTTCCCTGCCGTCATGCAAGGAGACATGGTTGAGGGAAGTCTGATTGCTGCTCTCAACGCAATAGCCGACACTATTGAAGAATGGGATGTAGTGGTAATTATTCGAGGAGGTGGAGCCAGCAGTGATCTGAGCGGTTTCGACACTCTCTCACTCGCTGAGCACATAGTTAATTTCCCTTTACCTATCATCACAGGAATTGGTCATGAACGCGACGACACGGTCATAGACCTTGTGTCACACACACGAGTCAAGACCCCAACTGCAGCAGCAGAGTTCCTTATCCAGCACAACCTCAATGAGCTTGCTCTCCTGCAAACCCTCGCTGAGAGAATAAACAAACTGGCAACAACGATGGTTGACAATGAGCAGCACCGGCTTTCGCAACTCCTCAGCCGAATACCCACAGCTGCAGCACTATGTCAGGCACGCGAGAAAAACCTGCTGCAACTATCAGACCAGCGCCTGAAGCAATGCGTTCTTACCATTCTCAACAATCAGAAGCATCGCCTGCAACTACTCTCCCAACAAATCGAAAGTGCTTCACCCGAACGCATCCTTCGTCTTGGATTTAGTATTACCCGTATCAACGGTAAGGCTGTCACCTCTGCCTCCAGCGTGAAATCTGGCGACACCATTGCAACTCAGTTTGCCGACGGCAACATTGAATCAACTGTTAAATAAATGTGCAAAATGAAAGAAGAATTCAAATACTCCGATGCCATGACCGAGCTTGAGTCCATCGTAAAGAATATGGAACAAGGCGAAATGGACATTGACTCACTCGCCAAGAACTTGAGTCGTGCAAAACAGCTCATTGAGCAGTGTAAAACACATCTCACAAAAGTTGACTCAGAAGTCAATAAAATCTTAGAATCATAGCAAACAACAACCGCCTTAGCAGTTATTTACGACCGTTTTCATTGACTTTTTTACAAAAATCACGTCAATCGTTTGGTCAATTCAGAAAAAGGTTGTACCTTTGCACCCGCAAACGCAAAAACGAGCGTTTGAGACATACATCGCGGGGTGGAGCAGTTGGTAGCTCGCCAGGCTCATAACCTGGAGGTCGCATGTTCGAGTCCTGCCCCCGCAACACAGAAAAAAAAGGCGTATCGACTACTTAGTCAATACGTCTTATTTCGTTTCTATAGGCTGTTATCAGTATCCTCTTTGCGCATTAAAGTCTGCTACCTTCCAGCCATCTCTTGTTTCTTTCATGTCGATTTTGTATATGAAAGCAATAGTATCGTCATTGTACAACACATTGATAATAATCTGTTCATCGTAGTTTCCCGTATTCTTCTTTTGAGAAACCAACTTATAGTCCAGCTTCCATTTTTTGTAGTTCAGTGAGTTGATGCCCTTCCAAAGTCTGTCGGCAATATCCTCATAACCATGAAGATATGATTTCACAACGCGTTGTTTCTCTTTTGAAGAGGCATCATAGAATTTACTATCCATTAGTACAATTTTCTCCATATCACCCACTGTATAGGCTTTTGCATACTCCATAGCGATGTTTTTTGATGAAGCCTTGCTCAGCCACGCCAGAGTGAACGCATCAGATTCTGCAGGATTCTTGATTTTGATGCCGCTGAATCTCCATCCGCTGGCAGTACTCATATCGGCATTGTCCTGTTCAACAACACTTATAGAAGTGTATCCTTTAGGGATAAGCGGGAAATGCAGTTTTACGCTCCATTTGCCCCTTGGCATAGGATGCATTTGTCCGAGAGCCAGAGTCTTGCCCTTGCCGTCCTCAAGCCAAAGCACATTGTATCTGTATTTAACTCCAAACCGGTCAGTGATAATCAGTTTTGTATTAGGATCAAGTCCTGCCTGATAATAATCCGAAGTAGCAATTCCACCAAGCTCAACTATAGTGTGAGAATCCGTTATCTCCACTGATTTAATCTTTGTGTCAGAATAGTTGCTCGACGACACCGACGGATTGTTAGTCTTTTGCGCATATACCATGGCACTGCACAACAGCATCAGGATAAAAAACAATTTCTTCATAGTACTACTGTGTTATTTAGTTAATTAAACATTCATTTACTCTCACTCCGCAAATATAGACATTTTTTTCTTCTCCAAAATATTTTCACAAAAAAAAGATGCAAACAAAGAGCCTGAAAAATAAACAGAACAAAAAAAATGCCCCTTTGGTTGTGTAGTTTGACTTTTTAATTGTAACTTTGCAACGCAATTGTGCGACAGGTGCAAACAACGGTTCTGCACTATTGTTGTACAGCGAGGTTGCCGAAATGGTGGAATGGTAGACACGAGGGACTTAAAATCCCTTGGCTGTAATGGCTGTGCGGGTTCGAGTCCCGCTTTCGGTACTACTAAATAATTCATAGTTATTGCTCCACGCACGAAAGGTTGTCGCTTGAGACAATGAGATGTACGTGGAGCAATAATTTTTTAGAACCTATCTTATGGTAGGTTCTATAAATTATGTCGAGACGATTTTTGATTTTATGTAAGTGGACTTTTGTCAGCTTTTGAGAGCGCAATGCGAGCATTGTAACCGA
>Ga0256405_10012366_pt1 | contig 10590 bp, 9 predicted proteins | sample RumenRJG_02DNA_FD_189096 | JGI IMG/M metagenome (GOLD analysis project Ga0256405, IMG submission 189096) | Bovine rumen microbial communities from Lethbridge, Alberta, Canada - RJG_02 | ecosystem: Host-associated > Mammals > Digestive system > Stomach > Rumen | place: Canada: Alberta | collected... | reverse complement strand
CGTCCTGAGCCAGGATCAAACTCTCATGTTTAACCCTTTATAAATCCTGTTCGGTTTCCCTTCACAGGTTTACTACTCATTTTACGAATTGACTGTCTTTTCATGAACAGCTTCGCATATGCTTAGCTGTTCCGCGTTCTTCATTTCTGTATCGTTTTCAAGGATCATGTCCGCGGTCAAGGCTTTTCATGTGCCTCTCTCGCCGACAGCTTGCGCATTATACCTCAGGTCTAATTGGCTGTCAACACCTTTTTTTCGGGACTTTTTGGCCCGAAACGGTCAATATCCGAACATTTCACATCTGACCTGTGGGGCATTGTTCGTTAAATAAACCAGTGTCCGTGAATCATTGATGTTTCACGGACACTGTTCAGCCTTCTTTTCCCGAACAAAAATCTTTTTTAAAAAAATTCAAATTTCTTTTTTGAGCCTGTCCGACAGGAATTGTCGGGGAATGAGCCATAATATGGCTGAGTAGTTGTAAAAAAGACGAACTGCTCAGAAAGGAGAAGCACAATCCAGACAAACCCGATCCGTAGAGCGCTTCGCACACGCTCAGCACAACTATGCAGCCATATTCAATGAGTAAGGAGCCTGCCATGAATGAACTGCCAACGGAAATCACAGAGAACGGAATCCACTACACGCTGAACGGAGATTACTATCTGCCGGACATCAGCATACCGGACGGAGGCAGCTATTGGAAAATGGGGACGGATGCGGCTGAGGTTTCTGAAGGAAAACAAGCCGATCCTGTACAATCAGATGATCCTGAATGGGACACTCCAAAGTCACCTGGTGGAAACGAATGAAACTGTAAACCGGAGACTGGAAAAGATGATCCCGGAGATGGCAGCGGCGGAAGGAATTGATGAGAATCTGAAAAGCGCCGATCAGATGGAATGGGTGCGGAGGATGAACTCCGTCAGATTCAGAGCGGAAGAAATCGTCATCTCGGAGGTGGTATTTGGGTAGTCTTCCATTCAGACAACTTGATGTCAAAAAATTTGATCTCAAGTTGCCCCTACAATTATCATGATTTCTGCATAAGTATAAGTGAAAATTCACCTTGCATCCAAACGTTTTCTCAACTATAATCAACTTTGATTTGCCAGACATTTCTGACAGATTGCGGAGGAATGATCAATGAGCGAAGAATCCAAGGGAAAACGCCCTGAATCCGGCACTGAAATTGCCATTGTTGATGAGTGGACGATCCGTAACAGGATTTATATCGTTCGCGGTGTGAAGGTCATGCTGGACTTTGAGCTGGCAGAAATTTACGGATACGAAACCAAGAATTTCAATCGGCAGGTGAAAAACAACGCTTCAAAGTTTGAGGGCGAAGCGTTTATGTTTCAACTGACTCGTGAAGAATTCGATCAGATCTTGAGGTGCAAAAATTTCACCTCAAGTTGGGGCGGCTCCAGATATTTGCCTCATGCTTTCACAGAGCAAGGCGTCTACATGCTGATGACAGTTTTGCGCGGAGAACTCGCAATTCGGCAGAGTAGAGCCTTGGTCATCGCATTCAAAGCCATGAAAGACTTCATTGTGGAAAACCAGAGCTTGCTCACCCAGCATGACTATCTTCGTCTTTCCATGCAAGTGTCGGATACCAAACAGACTGTTCATGCAATTCAGGCGCAGTTGGTGGAGCACGAGGACCGGCTAAACACCGTCTTTACCCAGATGAGCGATACTGTCCGCAGATCGGAGCTCTCGCCCTATATGCTGGATTTGGCCAGATCTGCCGATGACAATCACCCAAAAGAGTTTCTGATTCTGAACGGCCATCCTGCCAAGGCAGATGAAACCTATATCCACATCTATAGTCAAGCGATACAAAGCATCTTCATCATCGACAACTATGTGAGCATCAAAACGCTTCGGCTGCTGCAAGACGTCCAAAGTGGAGTGACTGTTACTGTTTTCAGCGACAATCTGGGCAATCAGCTTCACGCTCATGACTATGCTGATTTTCAGACGGAGTTTCCGGCCATTCAGGTCGATTTCCGTCAGACGTGCAGAACCACGCATGATCGGTTTATCGTTCTGGATTATGGCACCGCCGACGAGCGCGTCTACCACTGCGGCGCGTCTTCCAAGGACGCCGGCATCAGACTGACGACCGTAATCAGTGAGCTGACAGACAAGCAGCTGCTAAACGGATTCAGAGGGCTGATCAAGAAGTTGATGGTGAATCCGGCGCTCACACTGCGCTGATCAACCGGAGCTTTCCCCTGTTATTCGGGAGATTGTGAACACACACGTTCACAATGACTGTAATCCCCTATCGTCCAGCGGCTCACACCCGTTGGGCTTTTTTCCGCACAGACGACCGGCTATCATGCTGGCCGTTTTTTTATGCCCAATCATGAGATAAAATGCTGCCCCCATGCTCGCCTATCTCCTGACTGATCTGATCACCATTCCGTTTAAGCGCGGCTATTTTGCCTCTGCATGAGCGCTCCCTATCCTTTATTTCCGTCAAAAAAAGCCGGAAAACGGTTCTGTCTGTTGAACCGCTTTCCGACTTTCCTTTTTTGCGTCCGCTTTCCTGTGCGATCCGTTCACTTTTTGTCATCCTTCCCGTTCTCCCTGGGATCTGATTTTCCCAGCATGCGCCACAGCGTCGTCCGCCCGATTCCCAACTGTTTGGCGGTCAGCGACTGGTTTCCGCCATTTTCCTCCAGGATCTCCTCGGCAATAGCCCGGTTAATCTCCTCCAGTGTCTTTCCGGCAAACGATTTTGCCTCCGGCGGATATTTACGCCTGTAAATCCGCCGTTCTCTTGCCAGCATCTCCGCCATGTCATTGGTGGAAATATACAGGCCGGTGCTCACCACCGTCAGTTCCTGCAGAACATGCTTGAACTGCGCATAATTCCCCGGCCAGTCATAATTCACAAGCATATTCATGGCTCCCGGTTCAAACCCGGAAAGCTGTTTTCCCAGTTCCTCGTTCAGGTTCCCCAGATAGACACTGGACAGGGCCGGAATTTCATCCCTGCGGCTGCGCAGGGTGGGCAGATTCAGTGAGAGGGGACCAAGGCTGACCATGAGCTGACGGATAAATTCCGGCAGCGGCGTCTCCTCTTCCTCATCACAGGAGAAAATCAGCCGCAGGCGCCTGGAAATTCCTGTTCCGGTCAGCAGCGAAAGCAGGGCGTGCTGGTGCTGTACCGGTACTTTCTCCAGGTGCTGAAAATACACGGTGATGCCTGCCGAATTCATCGGGGAGGCATGATTTTCGAGCAGAAAACTCCAGCCCCGGTCCCCCAGCTGTTCCCCGTCAACCACCACCTGCGGACGGGTCCTGAACCGGCTGTTCAGATACAGATACCGGGCAATCTGCTCCTTCCCTGTTCCCATCTCCCCCATGATCATGACCGGCCGTCCCGAGGCCGCCATGGAATCCAGCATCGGCTTCATCGTCCCCATAGAGCCGCTGATGCTGAAGAAGCTGTTCATGAACAGATTTTCACATTCCGTCACATCATAGGCCCGGATTCCCGGATGGCGGGAGGGCAGCGGAATATTTCCGGACTGAATCCGGAACAGATAGTACCGCTGATCCTGAACCACGAAGGTGGATCCGGTAATCGAATGAATCACCCCGCCAATCTGCCGGTACGTCAGGTTTTCCTCATCGTCGTTAATGACCGAAATCCGGTGCTGCAGATATTTCAGCATCTCCTCATCCACGTTCTGCTGGAAGGCGTAAACCATTTCCTTGGATTCATTGAATACCAAGCACTGTCTTGAGTCTCTGCTGAGGATACAGCGCAGAAACAGGTTTTCATTGCGAATCCGCCGGAAACTCTGTCCCTGCGCCACCGCCTCCTCCAGGGCCTGCTGGATGCTGTTTTCGCCGGAGGTCATCAGCAGCGCATTGAGGCCTTTCATTCTCGCCAGCACATGGGACACCTTGTCGCAGATCACGGTCCTTATGCCCTGCTCAATAAGCCGGTCCAGTTCAAAGGCGGCCTCCTGCGCATCATGCACCGTGACAATCGGTGCCGCGATGCGCAAAAGGTTGCACAGGGTATGGGCGTTTCGGGTGACCGCCGGAAAGCCCACCACGGCAAACTGATCCGTATAGTTCTCGGAAAGCTTGATCGTGCGCAGGACATCATATACGGAAACACTGATTTCAACGACCGGCAGATCCGTGACCTCCCGAATCAGTCCTGCCGTGCCGCCTCTGGAAAGGATGACATCATACCTGGTGGTATCCCGGCTCTTGACAATACTGACCCCTTCCTCCAGATCACCGGTATACACGTCCATGGAAATGCCGGGGAAATGCTCTGCCGCATGAACAAGGGAGACCTTCATGGATTCATACGGCGCAATCGCCAGAATACGTATCGGAGTTTCATTTTGAAAAGGCATATCCGTTTTCCCCTCCATTGTTCACTGCCGGGAAAGACATTCTGTTTCTTTCTGCGGCGTTTATTTCCCTGAGTATATCATAACCGGTCCTCCGGGAATAGTTTTCTCGTGTTTCGTTTTGGAACAATTTTTCAGACGGTTTTTTCTAAATTTTCCATTTTGTTCCAAAATAAAACGTTTCTTTTGTCAATCCTTCTTCAGTTACCGCTGATTCATTTTTATAATTGGGCTAAATAAAACGTTTAAACGACAAAGGACCTGCCCGAGACGGGCACCGGAAAATCAGCGGTGCCACACGACCAGACTACGGCTCATCAAGGAGATGCCCTGTCGCGTAACGACAGTAAGTCAAATCCAGGCCTCCTGTAATGTTGCTCTGGCAAATGACAACTGTGAGGCCTGCAAAGGAGAGGCCCTGTCACGCAGTGACAGTTAGGCAAATCCAGGCCTCATGCAAGTGCCGCTCCGGCAAATGACAACTGTGAGGCCTGCAAAGGAGGATGATCATGATTCGCCTCATCATTATTGCGGACGATTTTACCGGCGGTCTGGATACCGGGGTTCAGTTTGCACAGAAAGGAATTCGCACGCGGGTCGTCACCGACTGGAAAACCGATTACCAGGAAGCGGCACAGGGATGCGAGGTTCTGGTGGTGGTTGCTGAAACACGGCATATCCGGCCTGAGGATGCCTATCGCATCGTGTCCGGCATTGTACAAAAATCCATTCCCCTGAACATTCCTTTCATCTACAAAAAAACCGATTCCGGCCTGCGGGGGAATATCGGTGCTGAACTGAATGCGGTGCTTCATGCAAGCGGCGCAGCGGTTCTTCCCTTTCTCCCTTCCATGCCCTCTCTGGGGCGCATCACCGCCGGAGGCATCCATTACATCAGCGGTGTTCCCGTGGCACAGTCCATCTTTGGAAAAGATCCCTTCGAGCCCGTGACCGAATCTGACGTCTGTCAGCTGCTCCGGCATCAGTGCCGGGCACCGGTCACCAGCGGCTCCATCGGGCATTTCCCGGACAGCGAGGGAATCTGGGTCATCGACGCAGGCAGTGAGGAAGATCTGGTTGCCGCAGGGCAGTCCCTCCACGCATCCGGCCGCCTTCACGTCATGGCCGGATGCGCCGGATTCGCCGCCGTGCTGCCGGATCTGCTGGGCCTGATGAAAGGTCCCGTTCCGGCTCTGCCGAATCTGGCTCCCGGTCTTCTGGTTCTGTGCGGCAGCGTCAACCCGATTACGCAGCACCAGCTTGAACATGCCGAAAACGCCGGCTTTGCCCGGGTGCACATTCTGCCCGAGCAGAAACTGACCCCCGGCTATTTCGACACAGACCCCGGCCGCGAAACGCTGCGTATCTGGCGGGAGCAGTACGAGAAAACCCCCTGGTTTATCCTGGATGCCAACGATGCCGATCCGGAAAACGCAGAGAGCGCTGCCTTCATCCATGCACACGGCATGACCATGGAAAGCGCCCGGCAATGCATTTCCGGCTCACTGGGACAGATTCTGCCGGCGCTCCTTGAGAGTCCGGTGAACCGGTCCATCCTCATTACCGGCGGGGATACCCTGCTGGAATGCATGAATCATCTGCACGTGTCGCAGATGGAGCCCGTCCTTGAAGTTTTCCCCGGTGTCGTGCTTTCCACTTTTGAAACTGCCGGGAAAATGCAGTATGTCATCACCAAGTCCGGCGGATTCGGCGAGGAAAAACTGCTGTGTCATCTCAAGGACCTGATCATGCGCCAGCCCTGACTCAGCTAACAGGCGCCGGATTCACCTCGGTGCCGAAAGACGACGCCATAATATAAGGAGGACAACCATGGCCTATCCTGTACTCCCCGGGCTTACCCCGGATGGTCGCATTTACCAGAATACCGAAATGGGTACGCTGGAAGCTTTCCTTCCCAACGGCTATCCCTCCGCACACGCCCCCGCCATGCTGGAGCTGCCGGATGGCGCACTGCTGTGCTGCTGGTTTGCCGGTACTTATGAGGGAAGCGCCGACATTCACATCATCTGCTCCCGCCTGGAAAAGGACGGCGAAAGATGGTCAGATCCGGTCACGGTTTCCTGTGATCCGGAACGTAGCGAACAGAATCCCTCTCTTTTCGCCGGAAATGACGGTCTGGTATGGGCAATTTACACCGCGCAGAAAGACCGGCAGGCCGGCAAGGACAATATGCAATTCACCTCGCAGATCCGGGTCCAGAAGAGTGCGGACGGCGGCCTGACCTGGGGCAATTATGAAACCCTGTTTGCAAGAGAAGGCAGTTTCTGCCGTCAGCCGATTCAGGTATTGCACAGCGGCCGCTGGATCTTTGCCAACTGGCTCTGCACGGACAGTCCGGACGGTCTTTCCGGCGACCCGACCGCTTTCCAGATTTCAGATGACGAGGGCAAGACCTGGCGTCAGGTGGATATGCCCGAGAGCCGAGGGCGTGTACACGCAAACGTGGTGGAACTGGAACCCGGCCATCTGGCTGCTTTCATGCGCAGCCGTGAGGCAGACCGTATTTACCGCAGTGAATCCCGCGACAACGGCGACACCTGGTCAGTTCCTGTCCCGACGCCGCTGCCCAACAACAATTCCTCGATCAGTGCACTGAAGCTGCAGAGCGGACGCGTTGCCATTGCTTACAATCCGACCTGCACGCCGGATCCGAAACCCGGAAAGGCCGCCTGGCCGGGACTGCGCTGTCCGGTAGCCGTCGCCCTCAGCGAGGATGGCGGTCTCACCTTCCCCCTGATTCGCTATATGGAACGCGGCGAAGGGTACATGGGCGAGGAAAACCGGACCAATAACCGTCAGTACGAGTATCCCTACCTGATGCAGTCCAGAGACGGAATGCTGCACCTTGCCTATGCCGCCTATACCCGCAAGGGCGTCAAATACGTCCGCTTCAGCGAGGAGGACGTCATCGGGCAGAAGCGCGAGCGGACAGGCCTTTACAATCCCACTGCCGCCCAGATCAAATAAACCGGGCAGCCTTTATCGAAGCCAGGATTCAGACCAAGCCATTCCGGAAAAGGCCAACTTCAAGATCCCAAAAAAAGAGGGCCTGCCGCATAGCGGCAGTTTGTCAAATATGAGCACCAGAAAAGCCGCGGTGCCGAAAGACCAAGTTGCGGCTAATAAAGGAGAGGCCCTGTCACGCAGTAACAGTTAGGCAAATCCAGGCCTCATGCAATTGCCGCTCCGGCAAATGACAACTGTGAGGCCTGCAAAGGAGGACAGCCATGCTTGCAAGCTATAACCTGAAAATGCCCCATGCGGTCTATGGCGGTGTCAACGCCATGGACAATATTACCGAGATTATCCGCAGCACCGGCGCCAAAAAAGTCGCCATGTTCACCGACCCAGGCATTGAAAAGTCCGGCCTGTTCGCACTTCCGGAGGCCGCTGTAAAGGCCAGCGGAGCGGAGTATGTGGTTCTGGATGATCTTAAGCCCGAACCGACATACATGGCCGTTCAGAAACTGATCGATGATTTCAAGACGATGGGTGCAGATCTCATCGTCGCCTGCGGCGGCGGCAGCGTCATGGACGCGGCAAAACTGGCCAGCGTGCTGGTCACAGATGAATACGGCGTCCGGGAACTGCTGGACAACCCCGGCATGGCCAGGAAGTGCGTGCCCATCGTGCTCATTCCCACAACCGCCGGAACCGGTGCCGAGGTGACGCCAAACGCCATTGTGGCCGTCCCGGAAAAGGAGCTCAAGGTCGGCATCGTCAATGAGAACATGATCGCGGATTATGTGATCCTGGATGCCCGGATGATCCGCAATCTTCCCCGGAAGATCGCCGCGGCCACCGGTGTGGATGCACTGGCTCACTGCATTGAATGCTATACCAGCAACAAGGCCAATCCCCTTTCCGACACCTTTGCGCTGCACGGGCTTGACCTGATCCTCAACAACATCATCCCGGCCTGTGATGACCCGGATGCCATGGAAGCTAAAAACGCCATGCAGATTGCCGCCTTCTACGGCGGACTGGCCATCACGGCCAGCGGCACCACCGGCGTTCACGCCCTCAGCTATCCGCTGGGTGGAAAATACCACATCGCCCACGGCGTCAGCAATGCCATTTTGCTGGTTCCGGTCATGAAGTTTAATGAACCCGTCTGCCGGCAGCGCTTTGCCGAGTGCTATGACCGTTGTGCCCATGACGGCAGCAACTGTACCACGGCCGAGGAAAAAAGCGCCTGGATCATCCGGAAGCTGGATGAGATCGTTCGTCACCTGGAGATCCCCACAAGTCTGCAGGAATTCGGCGTCCCCGCCTCCGACCTGGATGGACTGGTGGAGGCCGGCATGCAGGTCAAGCGTCTCCTGGTAAACAACATGCGCGAAATCACCCCCGCCGATGCCAGACGGATCTACGAACAGGTCCTGTAACCGACACGAATCCGGTGTAAAACCACAAGGAGCGACAGTTTGTCAAATCCAGGCCTCAAGACAAAGCAGCTCCGGCAAAAGACCAACATTGAGGCCTGTAAAGGAGCGGCCCTGTCGCGCAGCGACAGTTTGTCAAATCCAGGCTTCAAGACAAAGCAGCTCCGGCAAAAGACCAACATTGAGGCCTGTAAAGGAGAATCACTGCGATGAAAAATGTGGATATCAAGGGAATCATCCCTCCGATTCTGACCCCCATGAATGCAGATGAAAGCCTGAATCTGCCCGAGCTGCGCAACCAGATTGAGCGCCTTCTGGCCGGCGGCGTCCACGGGCTGTTCGCTTTCGGAACCAACGGTGAGGGATATATTCTCAGTGAAAACGAAAAGTACGACGTGCTTGAGGTCATGATTGACCAGGTCAAAGGCCGCGTTCCGGTTTACGCCGGCACCGGCTGCATCTCCACCCGGGACACCATCCGTCAGAGCGTGCAGGCGGAGAAAATGGGGGCCGACGTGCTCTCCATTATCACCCCCAGCTTTGGCGCTGCCTCACAGAAAGAGCTGTATGATCACTACGTGGAAGTCGCCAAGCACGTCAATATACCCATCATTCTTTACAACATTCCCCCGCGGACCGGCAACCGTCTGCTGCCTGAAACCGTGCGTGACCTGATTCGGGATGTGGATGTCATCGTCGGCGCCAAGGATTCAAGCGGAGACATTGAGAACCTGAAAGCCTATATCCGCCTGACCCGGGAACTGGATAAAAAGGTGGCCATTCTGGCGGGCAACGACGGTGCCATTCTCACCTGCCTCAAAGAGGGCGGCGCAGGCGGCATTGCCGGCCGGGCCAACATCTGGCCGCACACCCTTGCCTCCATCTACGATAAGTTCGTGGCCGGGGATCTGGCAGGGGCCCAGCAGGCGCAGGACGCCATTGCCGTGCTGCAAACGGCCTTCAAGTTCGGCAATCCGAACACCATCATCAAGCGCGCCGTGGAGATGCTGGGCTATCCCGTGGGCCGCTGCCGGGCACCGTTTAACTATGTTCCCGAGGAGGGCATCGCCGCCATCCGGAAGATTCTGGATGAGAACGCCGCCCTGGGTCTTTGCTGAGAGCCGGATTGGCCCTGTCGCAAAGCGACAGATTGACAATTCCAGGCCTCACATACAACAACTCCGACAAATGACCAAAGTTAAGGAGGAGGAAGAAAGATGAAAAAACCGATTCTGGGCATCACCATGGGTGATCCGGCCTCCATCGGCCCGGAAATCACGATCAAGGCACTGGCCCGTCCCGACGTCTATGAGCGCTGCCGCCCCATCGTGATCGGCGACGCCTGCATGCTGGAGAAGGCCAAAGGGCTGGTGGGACACGAGGAAATCACGATTCATCCCGTGCAGGATGTGGCGGATGCCCGGTTTGTGCCCGGCACCATTGATGTTTACGACATGAAGCTGGTCAATGCGGACACGCTTCCCATCGGTCAGGTCTCCGTGGAGGCCGGCGAGGCGGCTTTCCAGTACGTCAAAAAGGTCATTGAGCTGGCCAACGCGGATATCATTGACGGAACCGTCACCAATGCCTTTAACAAAGAGGCCATTAACCTGGCCGGCCATCATTATTCCGGCCACACCGAGGTTTATGCCCATTATACCAACACCAAAAAATACACCATGATGCTGGCACACCGGAACCTGCGGGTCGTCCATGTGTCCACCCATGTTTCCCTCCGGGAAGCCTGCGACCGGGTCAAAAAAGCTCGCGTGCTTGAGGTCATCCAGATC
>Ga0256405_10012364_pt1 | contig 10591 bp, 8 predicted proteins | sample RumenRJG_02DNA_FD_189096 | JGI IMG/M metagenome (GOLD analysis project Ga0256405, IMG submission 189096) | Bovine rumen microbial communities from Lethbridge, Alberta, Canada - RJG_02 | ecosystem: Host-associated > Mammals > Digestive system > Stomach > Rumen | place: Canada: Alberta | collected... | reverse complement strand
GATCTTTATAATTTTAACACAAACAAAGTTGAAGACATGTCAGGAATGCTTGCATGTGTTTATCTTTATAAAAATTAGATACGCCACAAATTTCTATAAACAATGCAAAAAACATAGTTTAATGTTTAGTCAATGAATTCATTAAGAGAACCAAACACCTCAAAATTCAAACAAAAAGGCAACAAACACCGAAAAACGCCGAAAATGTCGCCCACCCAAAATATATAGATATATCAAAATTTCATACTGAAAATGTAGAACATATGGGAAATATGTTTAGAGGATGTAGAGCATTAGAAAAATTAAATGTTTCAAATTTTAATACGAAAAAAGTGAGAATGAATTTAGTTCATTAAAAAAATTAGATATTTCTAATTTAGAATTAAAGTATGTTAACATGAAATATATGTTTGAAGATTGCTATTTATTAAAAGAAATAATTTTTCCTAAATTCGACAAAAAATAAAGTAAGTATTAATGGAATGTTTGTTGGATGCTCTGATGAATTAAATATAAATATTTAAAATCTTCAATTAAATTCAAATATTTAATAAATTAATTATATCATGAATGCAAAAAATAAAAATAATTTAATTTTATAATTATAAAAATAGAATTAAAATAATAACAATAATTAATATAATGATAACTATAATAATTATCCATAGTGTATTAGGGCAGGATTTATTTTTATATCCCATTAAATATATTTTCATAAATTTTTTATATGTTGGGCTTTCATTTCTAATATGCTCTCTTATTTCAGTGGAGTTGTTTGTTTCCATTATTATTAAAATATTAAACTAATAAATAATTTAATATATTTCAAACAAAATTATATTGATATTAAAATTAATATAATTTAGTAATAATATTTTATTTCTTTTTGTCTTTTTTTTGTGCAACGTTGACATAATTTTTTTCCGATTTTTTCAGCTTTTGAAACAGTAATTCTATCAGACCAAAACAAATTACCGCAGGAACTATAAAGATGAAATTTTTTCCCTTTTAAAAAAATATAGACTTTGGTGTTTTTGTTAATCGGATAATTTTGTATTTCTTCATTTTCTATATTATAATTTATATCATCGTTTTCTGCCATTTTACAGACTATAATTGCTAAAATAGTTGCATCTACAATTCCTTTATGATAATCGTAAATACCATTTATACCAAAGAATTTTGCGCAATCCTTCAGAGTATGACTTCTGAGATTTTTTAAAATATGCATTGTACAAATACACTTATTTTTACTAATCTTAGGTAATTTGTGTTTGTTTAATTCTTTGTTTATGTACCTTATATCATATTTTATATTATGACCAACTAAGATAGAATTGTCAATAAATTTTAAAAATTTTTGTAATTTTTCTTTTTTATCAAGACAATAATTATATTCTGCAAAATAATACATAAAATCATAATTATAGTCTCTTTTATTAATAAAAGTATGAAAAAAAATTCCTGTTAATTTTCCATCTTTTACTTCTACTGCATGTATTGCTATCAATCTGCAATTTTTTCTTTTAAAACTGGTTGTATCTGTATCTATGACAATAAAACGGCCAAAAGAAAAAATATTTTGATCTTCTATTATATTATTATTATTATCTTCTTCAGATAATTCTTCTTCGTTTTCATTTTCTTCTTCTTTCTCCTTATAATATTTCCTTTTTGAAAATACTCCGGTCATTTTATTCATTTTATTTTTATTCAAATGTTTATCATATAATAATCTTGCAAATATTGTACAATCAATTAATCCTCCACGGCGGGATTTACTATTAATATTAATTTTATTTTTACGTGCTTCTCTAAATAAATCGTTGTTTAACTTAAAATTTTCAATGATATTATTTTTAAAATAATTTTTTATTAATTCATATTCGTCATTACATGCAATCAATTTAGAATTTCTTACAAAATGAATAAAATTTTGTAAATAATTTTCATCAAAATGTTTATATCTTGCTAAATAATACATATCATTATATTTTTTTATATCTTTATTTAGATAAGCATGAAAGAAAATGCCAGTAATTATATCGTTAATTATTTCTAATGCGTGTATTGCTACTATTTTTCCTTCTTCAACTTCTAGTTTTAAAACTATAACACGATTTTGTTCTTCCATAAAATTTATTTTAATAATTTATATTAATATTTGATTTTATATTTTTAAAACTTTGTTCTTATAAGAATATATTCAACCATAATAAAATTGTATTTCAGTTAATATAATTTTTTATTATATAATCGGAAAATAACTGAGTATCTCTTTTAAAAAAATTTATATGGTTTTAATTCTATTTCTCTTTTAATCTTGTTTTACAATTTTATTTTTATCAACAACATAATTTATTAAAAATTTAGATTGTTTAATTGGTCGAAATCATTAAAAGCTTTCTTCTGTAAGAAGAGGGGTTGAGGTTCATTCCCAGAAAGCAATTAATGACGATAAACAGTTAAACAATATCATTTTATAAACATAATTTTTTGTAGATGATTTAAGGATTGATATTTGAATTGCAGATTTGAAAAATTGATATTGAATAGTGATTATTATTAAAGATTGAAATTTTATTTGAGTTATTTAAAGAAAAATGAAATTGATGAACATTGTAAAATGACAATGAAATAAAAAAAATTATATTGGAAGAAAATGTAGAAATTTCGGTGAAATACAAAAATCATTTAAAGATTTTTATGATAAAATTAATTTATAAAGATATTTCTATATAAACATGAATAATTTAATTTTAAATCAATAATTTCATTTAAATTTAAATGTCAAAAAAAATTCTAAAAAAAAGCAAACGAAGAACAAGAAAAAAAATTATAACGGACCCAGCTATTGTGAATTTTTTACTAGAACATTTAAGGCCTTCCAAAATAGATTTTTCAAAAATTAAAATTCCTCCTTATATAAATATAATTAAATAATAAACAAATATTTAAATAAATTTAAATTAATTTAAAATTATGTATTTTTTCATTCTCTTTTTGTTAGATAATATAAAAGTTTATTCATAAATTTTTCTATTGTTTTTCTTTACTTTCAAATTTTTATGTTTATATTTGGTCATTTGTTTTAATTTATTTCTTTAAATTCAAAAAAAAACTCAAAAACTGAATATTTTTTTATTTTTATCTGTTTTTGATTTTATAATAAAAATTTATTTGAAAAATTAAGAAACTTAGATGTGCTTGTGTTTGATAAAAATAAATATATTGTGATAAAAAATTAAATTAAATATAAATTGATATTTATTTGAATTGGGATTAGGAGATTGTGGGAGGATTGGGTGATTTGGGATTGGATATTGAGTTTCATTATTATTATTTAAAAAAAATTGTCTTTATATTTCATTAATAAATATTGATTCTATTTTTTTAAGAAGCCACAAACTCCAAATAAGGAGATGTCTCACCCTTGTTCCTAGTTATTCCGCTAAATTGATCTATAACTGCAATCTCTATTTTGCATATATAATATCGAAAAATTATAAAATTATTTATTGTAAATAAATGATTTATTTAAATTTTAATTTTTAACAATATATTATTTTATAAGAATTGATTAGTTTTTTAATTTTTGATTCTCTTAAATTGAAAATAACTCTTTCTAATTTATTGCAATTTTCAAAAATAAAATAATAATTTATAACATTTTGAGTGTTAAATGATGATAAATCTATATTTTTTAAATTTTCACAGGACCTAAACATACCATTCATATCAGTAACATTTTTTGTGTCAAATGAAGATAAATCCAGATATGTTAAACTGAGAGAATGGGAAAACATCTCTCTCATAGAAGTAACATTTTGTGTATTAAAGTTTGATAAATTTAAACTTTCTAAATTACTACAACAATAAAACATACCACTCATATTGGTAATATTTTGAGTATTAAATGAAGAAAAATTGATATATTTTATTTTTCTACAATTAAAAAACATTTTAGACATATTTGTAACATTTTCCGTATTAAATGAAGATAAATCGAGATTTTCAAGTTTAATAGAATTAGAAAACATCTCAGTCATAAATTTAACATTTTTAGTATTAAATGATGATAAATCTATATTTTCTAAATTATTACAATAAGAAAACATGCCACTCATATTAGTAACATTCTGAGTGTTAAATGATGAAAGATTAATATTTTCTAGATTTTTACAACTATAAAACATATTAGACATATTAGTAACATTTGGTGCATTAAAATAAGATAAATTAATATTTTTAAGTTTACAGCAACTTTGAAATATATTAGACATACAAGTAATATTTGATGCAATAAATGAAGATAAATCTATACTTTCTAAACTGTTACACTCATAAAACATGTCAATCATATTAGGAATTTTTGGAGCTCTAAATTTAGATAAATTTATATGTTTTAATTTATTACAATTACAAAACATTTTAGATATATTTGTAACATTTGATGCATTAAATGAAGATAAATCTATACTTTTTAAATTGTCACATTTATAAAACATATGGCTCATATTAATAATATTTTCGGAATTAAATAAAGATAAATCAACGCTTTGTAAATTATCAAGAGAATAAAATAAGCAGCAACAACTTTTCATTGAAATATTTATCTTTATTTTTATATCATAAATTCCTTCTTTTTCAGGTATGATATAAGTTTTATATCTGTGTTTTTTATTATTAATATATAATTCAGAATTTGTTTCATTTAATTCTTTTAAATCACAGCCTTCAATTTCTTCTTTTATATTATATAATATTTTAATAGCTTTACCCACATCTTTTTCCTTAATTTCAATTTTAATTCTAATAACATTTTCTTTACTTTTTATTATTTTTTTACCTTTAGGTGATTTTATTTCAATATTTTCAAGGAAAGATTGATTGACTAATAACCTACCAGCTGGCATGTTCTCGTTTTCACTTATTTTATTTGAATCAGAATTTGATTTCATTTTATAAAATATTTTTTTTGAAAATTTTTATAATTATTTTTATATTATAAAAAACTTTTAATATTATTTTTAAATTTCTATGAATGGAAATTGAAAATTTGAAATTGGATTTTATTGGGTTTGGGGATTGGTTGTATTAGAAAGTTAAGTGATATTTATAATTCTAGGTATATATTTGATTTTTATTAAGTTGTGTAAATATATAATAATCCATCTTTGGGCAAGGTTGTTCCTAAAATATATTTTCAAAATATATATATATGTTCAAAATCGGAAAATGGAAAAATATTGTAAAATATTGTATACAAAAATTTTTATCTAGATTATGTAGTCGACAATTTATAAGATAATTAGTGTATATTGATATTCTACTAATTAGTGTAAATTTATATAGATATAATCCATCTTCAGACAACGTGATTCCTGAAAAAAATATTTATAAAAATATATATTATAAAAATCGGAAAATGGAAAAATATATAAAAAATAAATAAATGGAGAATTTATGAGATAAGATAAATATACATATATACTAATAATTTAGGTAAAAAAATTAAAGATCATTCATCTTTGGGTAAGGTGGTACCTGAGCTAGTAAAAAAGAAGAAATTTAAATTATTGTTTTTATATATATATTTATATTATTTTATTTAAATTTATTTATATTTTAATTTGAAGTGGGGAATGGAGATTGGATTTGAATTGGGTAAATGGGGATTGGGATTGGAGATTGGGGATTGGGGATTGATATTGGATTTTGATTTATGGAGATTGAGATTTACGCTTAGGTTTAGAATTAAATTTATATAAAAAAATAGATTAATTTTATTAATATATAAAATGGAATCAGAACAAGAAGTTCAATATGAAATTAAAAAAGATCTTAATCAAATGAAAGAAAAAAAAGATTGGAATTTTTTAAGTGATATCGAATCTTTACTCAAATTAAATTTAGAAAAAAAATTAAGATGTATAGTATTTGACACAGAAACCACCGGCATTTACCATACAAAAGACCATATATTAGAATTAGCAGCTATTGAAATAGTAAATTTTGAATTAACAGGTCAAATAATGCATATTTATATAGAACCGAGAGTAAATATTTCTAAAAGTGCTCAAGAAATAAATAATATAAAATATGATGATTATCAAAATTTTTGGAAATATTATAATCAAGATACTAAATCTCAACTTCAAAATTTGTTAAATTTTTTAGGCGATGATTCTTATCTCATAGCTCATAATGCTACATTTGATTATTATTTTTTAATGGATGAATTAATATATTGGGAATTACCTAAAATTCCTAAAGAAAGATTCAGATGTACTCTTAGAATTGCAAAAAAAATATTTAAATCAAAGGGAATAGAAATCTCCAATTATAAATTGGAGACTCTTTGCAATTATTTTAAAATATTAGTAGATCCGAATAAAGACAAATTTCATAATGGATTTTTTGATGCTATAATGACATCTAAATTATTTATAAATTTATATAAAAATTATGTTAATATCAATGATAGTGCTTCTCTTTGGGGATATCAGAGGGAAAAACAAATCAAAGAACAAAAGAATGACATCATTGAAAAAATTGATAAAATTAATTTAAGTGATAGTAAATATGATATTGAGCAAGAATTTATCGATAAAATAAATATGAAACAATATGTAGAAGATTTTGATAAAAAAAAAATTGATAAAAAATTTGATATTAAGCAAGAGATTATTGATTGCAATAAATATTTGGAAAAAATTGATATCAATGCTCATTCGTATTTACGTTATTTTAAGAGAGAGGAACCCCCCTCAGAAAAAGAAGATATAAATTCTTTAGACGAATTAGAAAAAAAAATTTATAATATAAGCAAAAAAATTAATAGGGTCTATGAGCATTGCTCTAGAAGCAAGGAATTCAAATATAATTTTGAAAAATATCAAAATTACATAGATAAAGTTTTAAAACCAAAATATAAAATTAAAAAAATTAAAACGCAAATTGAAATTATTCAATGTATAAACACTGGAATTGATGATTATTACGTTGATTGTATTGATGCGAATGATATTTATGATTAAATAAACATTGATATTTTAATTAAATAATTTATATTTTTCAAATTAAGAATCAATTAAAAAAAAACTATTATTAATTTTAATATCTAAATAATTTTTTAAATATAAAATATATAAAATAAATATATAAAATCAATCACTCAAATAAAATGGTAAAAGCAAACGTAAACCTATTTAAATACAACCCCTCAAGTAAAATAGTAAAAACAAACGTAAATCTACTTAAATATTTAGTATTAGACCTAGATCATACTTTAATATATTGTAAAAAAATACGTACTAAAAAAGGTGTGAGACGCCAATTTATATTAAGACCTCATTTATTTAAATTTCTTAACACTCTCAAAGAATATTATATACTAAATATTTTTACGGGGGCAACTGAAGAATACGGCAATAAGGTTTTTAAAAAAATAAAAGGGAAAACATATAGTTTTTTTAAGAGGTTATGCTCAAATGATTTAGAAAACGGGGAAAAAAAAATGGATAAAATACTTAAGGATGAAACCAGAATAATTTTAATAGATGATAATAAGAAATATATTGATAACAAAAAAAACGCAATAATAATAAAACCATTCTTTGGTAACAAAAATGACAATGTTTTGCCAAAATTAGAAAAAATATTGATTGACATTCATGACAGATTCATTGACGTAACAAAAGGGATTAAAGTTTATAAAAATGATATAAAAAATATAAATAAATAATAGATTAGTTTAATAATAAAATTTTACTTAATGATATTTGATTAAATTTAAATATCGGATTGGGGAATTAAGATAGGCTTGGATGCTGGTTTGGGCAGTCGGATTGAAATTGGAAAGTGGATTGTGATTTGGTAGATTTGGAGCTAATGTAAATTTAAAATTGATTTAGGATTTTTGAGCTTATTTTATTTTTTTAAATGAAAATCTTAAATATAATAAATAATGAATCAAAATTTAAAAGTTAAAAAGCGCATTTTTATTTAAAAATTATATTCAAAATTTAAAAATTTAAAAGCGCATTTTTAGTTTAAAATTAATCAGAATTCAAATTTTAAAATGCGTTAATATAATTTAAAATTATTTAATATAAATGGAAATAAGGGAATATGATATTGGAATTAAGGAAAAATATTTTGATATAACAGTCCAATGCTTTGAAAAAATGTATCCTTTCATAGAGCCCGACAAAAATGAAAAAGGAGAAATAAAATTTAATATACAGAATAAATATAAAAAAATGCGAGATTTAATAAATACCGAACAAAAAGGCTATATGGTTAATTATTTATTTAAAAAAAGAAAAACGAAAGGAAGAGAACAATATCTTTGTCCTAAATGCTCGGAATATGTAACTATCAAAGGAATCAAACATAAAAAAAGTTGTGAAATATTGGAAAAAATGAAAAAATGCGAACGCATTTTTCATATATATGAATATGAAGAATATGTAGCTAAAAAAAAAGGAAAAATTAGCAATATTATTAATTTAGAAGAGGAAGATGAATCAGAAGATAAAAAAGGAAATTTTATTAAACTTATGAATAAAGAAAATAATTTAATAGATTTAGAAAAAGAGGAAGAACAAAAAAAAGAAGAAAATGTTATAATTAGTTTAAAAGATGGTATATACTATGTAACGAAAAAAACAAAAAAAAACGAATACGAAATTATGAAAGAACTTCAAACTTTAGAACATTTTCCAAAAATCTTGAATAAAAAAGAAATAGAAAATAATTTTTTTGTTGAAATGCCATATTATCAATTTATTAAGGTTAATTTTACAGAAAATATGTGGTTTGTAAAAAATTATGTAAAATACTTATTATTAACTATACAAGAATTAAATAGCAAGAACTATTTTCATGGAGATATCAAACCAGATAATTATTTATATTTAAATCCTCAAAAATATGTTTTAATAGATTTTAACGCTTCAGGTGAAATAAATGGTAAAGATGTAAGTCAAAAAATAGCGACGTATCCATATATACCTCCCGAGATAAATAAATTTTGTGAAATTAATAAAAAAAATAATAGAAAAAGAGATTTATGGAGTGTAGGGATGATTTTATTATTATTCATGTCAAAAAATGAATATATATTCGAAGAAATATTAGAAGAAAAACTAAAAGAAAAATCAGAAAATTTAAATCAAGAAGAAAAATCATTGTTTCAATATGCTATGTTATATGGTGTAAATAAATCAAACATAAAAATTGCTCAAAAAATAAAAGTTGAAGGAAAATTGGGAAATTTTAATAATTATTTTATCGAAAATAATTATAAAAGAGATGAAAATGAAAAAAAAAATGCCATAGATTTAATAAAAAAATTATTAAAATTAGATACTAACAAAAGAATAAATATAAAAAATGCTATAAATCACGCTTTTTTTAAAAATATGAATGAAGCAAATGAAGATATCATCAAATATTATAAAGAAATTATTACACAAAAGAAATTGGAAGAAAAATATAATATGATAAAAGATTTTAAAATTTGTGTTATTTGTAATAAACACAAAATAGATGAAATATTAAAAGAATGTAGATATTGTGGTAATTATTATCATACACAATGTATAAAAAATAAAAGTTGTACTTGTAAATCGGAAATTCCAGATTTTGAATTTATGAAAATAATTAATACATATTTATGCATAAATAAGTATATTAATAAAAAATTTATTAAAAATGAACAAATTGATTTGCAATTACCGCCATTTGATAAAAAAAAATGCAGTATATTACCTCAATTTGATAAAGAAAAATACAGTATATTAAATTTTTTAGGTGACAAAAAATTTTCGAATGAATTAATATACCAATGCGATAAAAGCTTAAATTACTATTTAATGGAATATGGAATTAATGAATTAAGTGAGAAAAATAAAATAATATATAATAAAGTCAAGGAAAATACTAATGATGGAATATATGATTATATACAGATTAGTGAAATTCCAAACCAAGGACGCATTGTAAAAGCCACAAAATTCATAAAAAAATATACATTAATTTGCGAATATATAGGAGACGTATTTACTTACAAAAGTTTTACTCAGCAAGATGTTGATAATGATAAAAATGTAGATTCAAATATGGATTTAATTATAACTCCAAGATCCGAAACTAGTTTGATAATTTGTCCGTATAATAATTCGAATATTGCAAGATTTATATCCGGAATTAACAATTCAACTAAAAATTGCCAAAATTTAGCAAATGTTATTTCTAGAAAAGTATCTATAAATAGTTCAGTTCATATTTTATTAATAGCTTCAAAAGATATTGAAAAAGATGAAATATTATACTATGATTATAACGGCGATGCAAAAATGTATAATACAAAAAATTTTACTTACCAAAAAAAATAAATATTTAATATTATTAAATTTATTTAATTATAAAAAAAAATTAATAAATGAATCAAAAATTAATAAATTTATGTTATTTTAAATTTATATAAAATTTTATTACATAAATTGTATTGGGATTGGGGATTGGGTTTGGTCTATCTCTGATAAGTGGGGATTGGGGATTAGGCTATCTTTGGGCAAAATGC
>Ga0256405_10012362_pt1 | contig 10594 bp, 8 predicted proteins | sample RumenRJG_02DNA_FD_189096 | JGI IMG/M metagenome (GOLD analysis project Ga0256405, IMG submission 189096) | Bovine rumen microbial communities from Lethbridge, Alberta, Canada - RJG_02 | ecosystem: Host-associated > Mammals > Digestive system > Stomach > Rumen | place: Canada: Alberta | collected... | reverse complement strand
AACGGCGCGGGTTCCGGCTCACGGAGGAGAGAAAGACGGAGGAGGGAACGGAGGAATTTCTCGTCCGGATGGTCCGGGAGGGCTGACTCACACAAACAGCGTGAAGGTCCGGGGATCGTCCGAGGAGAAGTTCCCGGCGGAGGCGTAGTCGCACATGTCGTACACCCGCTCCTCCCCGTCCGGATCCCGGAACACCACCCGGCACCGGCAGAGGAAGCCCTCCTCCTCCCGGACGTCCTCTGCTGAGGCAGTCACATTGCGGCCCCAGACGGTCTCCCCGGAGAACATATCCGCCTCATCCGCGCCGATCTTCTTCGACCGGGCCAGAATCAGGGCTCCCCGGCGGATCGTGCTCATGGGACGGGTCAGCATGATGTCCCGCGGGACCTCGGACTGGGTGCCCTTCGTGCCGAGCCACCGCTGCACGTGGTAATCCGACGCCGGAAGAGCCTCCACGGGACCGTCATAGTCGAGGATCCGGGGCGTCATGTCGAAGCGGAGGGTGAACACATGCCGGCCGGGCGAAAGAGGCAGGGTGAGGAAGGTCCCCGGCTCCCCTGCGGTCAGGTTCCCGGCTTCGTCTACGACGGTGGTTGTCCGGCTCCAGTCCGGGACGCGGAAGAGGATCCGACTTTCCCCGGCCTCCTCCTCCCGCACGGCGGTGACGGCAACCTCGCCGGTGGTCAGGTATCCTTCGCCTATGGTGATTTTCGTGCGGTCAGCTTCCGCTGTCAGAGGCAGGGGGAGGTTGACCCGGATCCCGTCCTCACCTGCCGTGACCGCCGCCTGCGCTCCGTTGACGTATCCCCGGGGCAGATTGTTGAGGCAGCAGTTCTGAAAACGGGATTTGCACTGCATGACCGCGTCGTAGTGGCGGCCGTGACTGCGGATGAAGAAGGCGCAAAAGTCCCCGGTGTCGTACATTCCGGCGAGAAAGGCGTTGACGAAGGCCCGCTCGAAGGCGTCCATGAACCGGGCCTCCCCGGTGATGCGGTACAGCTCCCAGGAAAGGCGCATCCAGTGGATCACGTCGCAGATCTCCGTGGCCCCGTCGGGATGGGAGGCCGCCTCCCAGAACCGCTCGCAGTAGCTGACCGAGCCCATGACGTTGCGCTCATACCTGTCCAGTCCCTCCCAGAAGCGGACGGCGGCGGAAAGATACTTCTCCTCCCCGGTGACCCGGTACAGCTCGCAGATCCCGTCGAAGCAGGACATCATCTCGTAGGCCTTGGCGATCCACTCGTCCCCGTCGGTGCCCGCTCCGCCGGAGAAGACCTCCCGGGCGGCGGGAGAGCGGTCCCGGTCGTACCAGCGGATGGGGGATTCCGCTCGCATGGCGCTCACGATGAGATTGGGGCACTCTCCGTCCTCCCGCTCCCATTCGTCCGCCGCGGACCGCGCGAAATCCAGGTACTTCCTCTTTCCCGTCAGCCGGTACAGGATCAGGACGGGCTTCAGGATCGAGCAGGAAGGCATGCCGCTCATGACGCCCGTGTCCTTCAGCCGCACGCCCAGAGCCTCCAGATCGTCCAGCAGCTGTCCCGCCATCCGGTCCGCGCAGGAAAGCACACGGGGATCGTCCAGCAGGTCCGCCGCCTCAAGCAGACCCCAGAGGGTGTACTTGCGGCACCAGACGTTCCAGTTGTAGTTGCAGGCCCAGCCGACGTCCTCCATGCCCGCTTTCAGAGAACAGCGGATCATGTTCCGGCTGTCCCGGTAGGTGCCGAGATACCCGTCCTGACGCTGATACTCCAGAAGGGCATAGGTCTCCCGCCGGAGGAAGTCCCGGAATTCACGATCCCCGGTCATGCGGCAGACCCGGGCGGCGCTGAGCATGAGCTTGCCCCAGAACTCGCCCCGCCAGTAGCCCACCCGGAGCGCGTCGTCCTGCTGATCCCGGAAATACGACCGGGCTTCGGCGAACACCTCTTCCCGGGCATGCGGGCTCTTCACGCCCCGCTCGTTGTAAAGATCGATCCGGCGGCCGATCTCCCCCTCAAGGGCGAACTGTCCCCATTCCGGCCCGTCGGTTCGGTTCTGCACTGCGTATGGGACCCGATACTCCATGTTCCTTCCGACTCCTCTCCCGCGCGTTCTGCGCCGACGGTATTATACCACCGCCCGCCGGGCTCTGTCAACGGAAAAGAGGACCCAGGAGGATCCTCTGTTTGTGAAAGAAAGAAAATCGATCGATTCAAGTGATGACTGCCCCGGGCAGGTTTACGGTTATGATTGCCTGCGGCAAGTGATGAGTACCTGCGGTACGGTGTGGAAAACGCGCGGCAGCGCTCATAACCTGTTTATCCCGTCAGTCGTCCTTCTGAATATACTCCAAAAACCGCTGGATGTGCTCGTCCCAGTACTCCCAGGTGTGGGCGCCGGGGTCCTCCTCGTAGATGTAGTCGAAGGGATTGCCCTCGAAGGAGGTGAAGAAGTCCCGGGTGAAGTGGGCGGAATCCAGAAGGAAGTCCGAGGAGCCCGTGGAGTGGTAGATCCGGGGGACGGGCTTCCCATCTTCGATGATCCGCTTTGCGTTGCCGATAAGATCCTCCTCGGAGCCCTCCAGGTCCCGTCCGTCGTACCGGATGTACGCGCCGCGGTCCTTCTCGGGATCCAGGTGCTTCGTGTCCGCGGGCAGCCTGCGGTTGAAGATCCCGGCGGAGAGGCATCCGATGGCGGCGTACTTATCCGGATTGGCCAGGCCGATCTTGAGGGCGCCTGCTCCGCCCATGGAAAGGCCGCAGACAAAGTTGTCCTCCCGGGCCGTGGAGAAGCCGAAGAAGTCGTGCATCACCGCGGGCAGCTCCTTCGCCACGTAATCGTAGAAATTCCCGCCGTGGGCCAGATTCGCGTAGCCGGACACCTCCACGGAGGGCATCACAACCGCCAGCCCCAGGGGAGCCACATACCGCTCCACGGAGGTCCGTCTCTGCCAGATGGTCTCGTCGTCGGAGGCGCCGTGCAGCAGCCACAGCACCGGGATCTTCTCCCGCTCCGCCGATTCCATGCCGATGAGCTTCGTGGACTTCTGGGGCAGGATCACCTCGCAGCCCACGCCGCGGCCCAGGGTGTTCGAGAAGAAATGGGTATGGAGAAGCGCCATGTCAGTTCTCCTTTCTGTATGCGTCGATAAAGCGGAGCACGTCCTGGATCTCCCGGTCCCAGAAGCCCCAGTTGTGGGATCCGTCCGGCTCCTTGTAGGTCACGTCGTACCCCAGGCCGGTCAGGTGATCCCGCATCCGGTGGTTGTCGTTCAGCAGGAAATCGCTGTCTCCGCAGTCGATGAAGAGCTTCGGCAGAGGGGAGCCGTCCTGCTTCCGGACCTCGGCCATGTGGAAGAGGTCGTTCTCCGAGCCCGCGAACTTCTCAATGGGCCCGAAGATGTCCGTGAAGAAGGTGTTCTCCGGGTGCTCGGGATTGTGCAGGTGGGTGGGATCGAAGGCGGCGGACAGGGGCGCGCACACGCCGTAGTTCTCCGGATAGGTCAGGGCCAGGGCCAGAGAGCCGTAGCCGCCCATGGAGTTGCCGCAGATATAGTTGTCCTCCCGCCGGGCGCTCATGCCGGGGAAGAAGGAGCGGCAGATCTTCGGCAGCTCCTCGCCGATGAAGGTGCGGTAGCGGTATCCGAAGGCCATGTCCGTGTACCAGCCCAGATAGGTGGTGGGCATGACGACGGCCAGTCCGTGTTCCTCGGCGTACCGTTCCACGGAGGTGCGGCGGGCCCAGATGGTGTGGTCGTCGCTCATGCCGTGGAGCAGCCAGAGGGTGGGATAGGTCTCTCCCGCGTCGCCGGGGGTGACGCCGATGTTGCCGCGGGTCCGCTGGGGGATCACCACGTTCATCGACATGCACATTCCGAGGACGTCGGAGAAGAAATTGACTTCCATGAAAGCCATAGGGTTGTCCTCCTTTGTCGGTCAGCGTGTCTCAGGGGTTCGTCCGGCTTCCATTATACCATATCCCCGGCAATTTGTACAGGGAATCCGGAAAAACGAAGAAATATTTATGCAGAAAAGATGAGCCCGAACCCTTAACCGATCCGGAAAAGCGGCACTATAGAGACGAATGCGCATTCAGATCGAAGGAAAGGAGCGGATCATGAACGAAGGAGACGTCATGGACCGGATCGCGGCCTCGGCCAGGGTGATTTTCAGCTGGTGCCGGGCCAGGGTCACAAGCCGGGAGGACGCGGAGGACCTGTCCCAGGACATTCTGGAGGCCCTCTTGCGCTCCGCGGGCAGTCTCCGGTCCGAGGAGGCCTTTTACGGCTTCATGTGGGCCGTCGCGGGAAACGTCTTCCGCCGTTGGCTCCGGAAGAAGAGGCGCCGGGATCAGGTTGAGAATCCGGCGGAAGCTGCGGAGGACCTCTCGGACGGGGAGGATTTCACCGAAGCGCTGGTCTCGGCCGGAGAGGATGAGCGGAATCTTCTTCTGCTGCGCCGGGAGCTGGGACTGCTGGAGGCGAAATACCGCCGGGCCGCCCTGCTCTATTATCACGAAAACCGCTCCGTCGCCGACATTGCCGGGATCCTGAAGCTCAGCGAGAGCATGGTGAAATACCTGCTCTTCAAATCCCGGAGCAAACTGAAGGAGGGTATGGTCATGGAACGAAAAACCGGAGTGTTAAGCTACAATCCCGTCACGCTCATTCCCCTGTACAGCGGGGACGGAACCAATCATTTTCAGCCGTTCATGCAGTCAAGGATCCGGCAGAACATCCTCTGGGCCTGCACCAACGACGCGCTCACCGCGGGGGAGATCAGCCTGGAAATCGGGGTTCCCCTGCCCTACATGGAGGACGATCTTGCCGCCATGGAGGAAAAGCGGATCCTCATCCGGCAGGGAAAGCGGTACCGGTCGGGCGTCGTCATCCGGACGGCGGCCTACGAGAAGGAATGCGAAAAAGCCGCGGAGCCGTATCACGCCCGGATCGCGGAGGAGATCGCCCGGTTTCTGGACAGTCACGCGGAGGGACTCAGAGCCATGAGCGAGAACACGGCGGACTTCTCGGAAAGCACCCTCCGCTGGCAGCTCGCCGCCATGGTGTTCCGGCAGATCCGGAGCAGGCCGGAGACGACGGGCGCTGTGGATCTCCCTACGACCGCCTGGGGAGACCGCGCCCTGCTGTCCTGCGCCGAGGAACGGCCGGAGGAGGAGACCCTGAAGCACGCCGTCTTCCGGTACAGCACCGTCGGGACGGAGCGGGACACCATGCTGTTCTGGGACTACGTTCCGAAGCTCAACGGAGATCACCGCGACTTTTTCGGGAAGGATCATCTCATCGCCCTGTACTGCGCTCTGGCCCGTGAGGAGCGGGCTCCGTACGGATTCGGCGCGTATGACCGCTCCGTTCTGGAAGTGCTGGAGAAGAAGGGATACGTCCGCCGCGGCAGGAAGAACGGGGCTGAAACGCTCCGGGTGAGCGCCGCGGTCTTCACGGACGCGCAGTACCAAAGGGCGCGGGATATGGCGGCGTCCTTCGTGGACGAAACGCTTTCGGAGATTCTGGATGAGATGAGGGAGAACGCCGTCCGGATCCTCGGGGAGCACACGCCGAAGCACCTCGCGGATCAGGTCCCCGGCATCGCTTCCATGGACGTTTTCCTGAACGGCGTCTGCATCCCGGCGGAGCGCATGATCGCGGACGGCGTCCTCACTCCCGAACGGATCCCCGGAGAACTGCCCGGCGTCACGGTGGTGCTGGGTACGGCATAAGCGAAAACGCCCCGGAGTCTGACTCCCTGACTCCGGGGTATCCTTATGCCTTCCGTTTCGTCACACCGCGTTGACCGTCACCGACACGGCGGCGGACATGGAGAACACGTCGAAGTCCGTGCCGTCCGGGGTCTTTTCGGCCAGCCGGGTCCCCATGAGGCCCTGCGCGTTCCGGTTCTCCCAGGCGGCGTCCGCGTTGGCCCTCAGCCACTCCCGGTACCGCTCCTCCCCGGTCTCGTCGCTGAGCTTCCGGATGTACCGGGCCAGGATCCCCTTGAAGCCGGGAAGGTCGTTTCCCTGCTCCTCGTTGTTCATGATCCCGCCGCCGTACATGACGTCCACGGTGTAGTCCGCGGCCTTCAGGGCATACTGCCGCCAGACGTCCTCCCCCGTGTGCTTCCACATAAAGAGGCAGGAGCCGATGAAGGTGCCCTGGTTGTAGGTGGAGGACCATCTGCTGATACGCCCGTCCATGTGGATGCAGTCGTACACCTTGCCGGTATCGGGCTCGAACATGGTCTTCACCGCCCAGTCGAGGCAGTATGCCGCCTTCTCCCAATAGGAGGGATCGCCCGCCGCCTCCGCCAGATACGACGCGGCCACGGCTCCGGGGCAGTTGACGCAGGTGTTCTTCGACTGATTCTCGATCCGCCAGAACAGCCCTCCCCCCAGATCCTCCGACGCCGCCCGCTCAAAGGTCCGGTCGAAGTTCTCCCTCGCCAGCTTCAGATACCGCTCCTCCCCGGTGAAGCGGTACGCCCGGGTCAGCGCGATGACCAGCCACATGATGTCGTCGTTGAAGGGGTTCTTCTCCCAGTTTTCCCCGTAGGCGCGGAGCACGAAGTCCGCCATCTCCTCCATCTGCGCGAACAGAGTCCGGTCTCCGCTCACCTCGTACAGGTCGTCGATGATCTCGAAGATCTCGGCGTAGTCCCAGAAATCCGCCTTTCTGTAGGCTCCGTCCCTGTAGTAGACCGCCTTGTGGGCCTCCACGGCTTCCCTGGCGCGGTTCAGTCTCTCTTCTCTTGTCATGGTTTTCCTCCTTCTTGGGGAGCTCCCCTTTTATCCGCCACAGTATAGCACACTATCCATCCACCAATTGTTAAGGGTGTGTGAATTTTATCAAATCCGCTTGACTTTTCGACCTGAATTGTGTACAATGAATCAGCATCAGAAAATCGCATACAATCAAAGGAGAATCCCATGAGCATTTACGACTACACCCTTCCGAAGCCCGACGGATCCGAGGTTTCCCTCGGCGAGTTCAAGGGTAAGGTCCTTCTGATCGTCAACACCGCCACCGGATGCGGCTTCACTCCTCATTACGAGCCCCTGGAGAAGATGTACGAGACCTACCACGACAAGGGACTGGAGATCATCGACGTGCCCTGCAACCAGTTCCGCGAGCAGGCCCCCGGCACCGACGAGGAGATCCACCAGTTCTGCACCCTCAAGTACAACACCCAGTTCCCCCAGTACAAGAAGAGCGACGTCAACGGCGAAAACGCCCTGCCTCTCTTCACCTTCCTGAAGAACGAAAAGGGCTTCGAGGGCTTCGGCAAGGGCCCCATGGCGCTGATGATGAGCCAGATGCTGAAGAAGATCCCGAAGGAGAACCCCGACATCCGCTGGAACTTCACCAAGTTCGCCGTGGACCGCGAGGGAAACGTGGTCGCCCGCTTCGAGCCCACCGCCGACATGAAGAAAGTTGAGGAGTGCGTGACGGCCCTGCTGTAAGGCCCCGCACGATTCCGGAACCGTCCCGCGCCGTCTGTCCGGACTTTGTCCGTCCGGCAGTCCTGCGCGGGCTTTTGGCGCATATACTGTTCTCACACATCCAAAATCCAAACGACAGCAAAGGAGCGTCTGCAAAATCATGGACAACAAGGAAACCTACGAACAGCTGAAGCTGGAGAACCAGCTGTGCTTCCCCCTGTACGCCTGCGCGAAGGAGGTCGTGCGCCTCTACACCCCTTATCTGGATCCGCTGGGTCTGACCTACACCCAGTACATCACCATGCTGGTCCTCTGGGAGAAGGAGAACGTCAGCGTCAAGGCTCTGGGCGAGATCCTGTGGCTGGACTCCGGCACCCTGACTCCCCTGCTCAAGAAGCTGGAGGCCAAGGGACTGGTGACCCGCGCCCGGTCCCGGAACGACGAGAGAAGCGTGGAAATCGGCCTGACCGATGCCGGAAGAGCGCTGAGAGAGCAGGCCGCCGACGTCCCCTCCAAGGTGGGCTCCTGTCTGAAGATGCCCACGGACGAGGCCGCCGCGCTGTATTCCCTCCTGTACAAGGCGCTGGGCAGGCTGGCTGAGGCAGGGGAGGCGGAGCGATAATGGACAGAAGCAGAAGCATCGTCCGCGTATCCGTCATCGGCATCGCCGCCAACGTGGCCCTGGCCGCCTTCAAGGCCGCTGTGGGGCTTCTGGCCGGCTCCATCGCCGTGGTGCTGGACGCGGTGAACAATCTCAGCGACGCCTTCTCCTCGGTGGTCACCATCATCGGCACCAAGCTGGCCAACCGACCGCCGGACCGGAAGCATCCCTACGGACACGGGCGCATCGAATACGTCAGCTCCGTCGCCATCGCCATCATCGTCCTTCTGGCAGGCGTGACCTCCTTCCGGGAATCCGTGGACGCCATTCTCCACCCGGAAAAGGCGGACTACACCATCGTCACCGTCGTCGTGGTGGCCGCGGCGGTTCTGGTCAAGCTGTTCCTGGGACGATTCGTGAAGAAATCCGGCGAGAAGCTCCGCTCCGAATCCCTGGTGGCCTCGGGCACGGACGCCTTCTTCGACGCCATCGTCTCCGCCACCACTCTCGCGGGCGCGGCGGTGACCATGCTGTTCCACATCAGCATCGACGGCTGGCTGGGCGCGCTGATCTCCATTCTCATCATCAAGGCCGGCGCGGAAATCCTCATGGACTCCCTCTCCGACATCGTGGGCCAGCGGGTGGAGGGAGACCTGACCCAGGCGCTCCGGAACAAGATCAATTCCTCGGAGGGCGTGCTGGGCACCTACGATCTGATCCTTCACCGGTATGGCCCGGAGAAGTTCATCGGCTCCGTCCACGTGGAGGTGCCGGATCACCTGACGGCCCGGGAGATTCACCGGCTGACCCGGAAGATCTCCGAGGAGGTCTATCTGGAGTTCGGCATCATCATGACGGTGGGCATTTACGCCTCCAACAGCGAGGATCCCGAAGCCGAGGCCCTGAAGCAGGACGTGGAGCGCATCGCCTCCGGCCATCCCGAGGTGCTGGGCATCCACGGCTTCTACACGGAGCCGGGCACGAACCGGGTGAGCTTCGATCTGCTGATGGACTTCGGCGCGGACACGAAGACGGTGTACGAGACGGTCTGCCGGGAGGTCTCCGAAGCCCATCCGGAATACGTCTTCGACATCGTGCTGGACAGTGATTTCAGCGACTGAGGGGGGATCGTGTCTTCACACGATGGAGGAAGGAGCTGTCGCACTAACTCCTGAAATCGGAGAAATGCGGCAGCCCTCTTTTTTTCGTCATTCATAATTTATCTCTTGTTCTTTCCGGGGTTGTGCGGTATAATTATTTTATTATGTAGCGATCAACCGGAGGTTCCAGAATGGCGGAACAACGCGAAACCCTTGACGTATCGGACATCAGCCTGCTCTATCCGGACGCGGACAGTCTCAGGCGGCACATGCTGGGCGAGGAGGCCGGACGGCTTTCCCAGATCACGGCGGAGCAGCTGGAGCTGTACTTCCTCATGGATCTGAAGAGCTGTGACTTCGGCTCCTTCTACACCTGCGACCCGGAGGTCATCCTCTACCGGCAACAGACCTTCGAGGACCTGACCAACCACCCCGAGCTGGCGCGGATCCTTCTGAAAATGATCCCCCTGCTGAACGACATCACGGAGCTCAGACGCATGGGCTCCGACTCCGCCCAGTCCACGGAGGCCTATCTCTACAGCATCACGGAGGTGGAGCTCTACACCACCCTGCTGGACCTCTTGCGGGACGAGCTGCTTCCCCTGGCGCCGGAGCTGAAATCCGAGGCGTTCATGCGGTTTGCGGAGCGGATCAACACCCTGACGGGCTCCGACTACTACCGGAACCTGAACGCGGAGCTGAAGGCCCTGACGTCCCGGGTCCGGGAGATCAAATCCGTCACCATCGGCGTGAACCTGGACTCCCAGCTCCGGGCGGACCGGGCGGGCGTGCTGGCCATCAACAACGAGCCCTTCAAATCCGGAGAGCTTCTGGACAAGATGCTCCGACTGGACTTCAAGAATGACGACAAGACCTGCATCGCGCCGCTGGTGCCCTTCAGGAAGGGACAGAGCGACAACCAGCAGATGGCCCTGCAGAACGCCTTCAACGGAGCCATCGGGGACGTGTTCCGCTCCTCCGTCCGTTCCTGGAAGAAGGTCATTCAGCATTACGTGCTGGAGAACACGGACTTCCTCATCCGCATGATGCCGGAAATCGAGTTCGTCACCAAGGCCACAGAGCTTCTGGTGAAGCTGAAGGAGAGAGGCTGTCCCCTCTGCCATCCCGAGATCCGGCCCATCTCCGAAAAGGCCTTCGACGCGAAGGGGCTCTGCAATCCCATCGTGGCCATGAAGCTGGATACGCCGGTGGTACCCAACGACTTCACCTTCGACGAGCAGGGCATGATCTACGTGCTGACCGGACCGAACCGCGGCGGCAAGTCCGTCATCACCTGCGCCGTGGGCATTGCCTTCGTCATGGCGCAGCTGGGCCTTCCGGTCTGCGCGGACTCCTGCGTCATCTCCCCCTGCGACGAGATCTTCACCCACTTCCCCACCGGAAGCGAGGACACCATCGACAAGGGACGTCTGGGCGAGGAATGCTCCCGTCTCTCCGCCAT
>Ga0256405_10012361_pt1 | contig 10594 bp, 9 predicted proteins | sample RumenRJG_02DNA_FD_189096 | JGI IMG/M metagenome (GOLD analysis project Ga0256405, IMG submission 189096) | Bovine rumen microbial communities from Lethbridge, Alberta, Canada - RJG_02 | ecosystem: Host-associated > Mammals > Digestive system > Stomach > Rumen | place: Canada: Alberta | collected... | reverse complement strand
TTTGGATCAGTTCTTTTCCAATTCCTTTATGGCGAGCATTGTCAGATACTGCGATTCCGATAATCTCTGCAGCAACTCCTGAACTCTTCAGAACCATCATGCCTATTCTCTTACCGCGATTCTCACACATACAAATACTTTCACTGATGAGTCGTGTAGATAGTCTTCTCCATCTGAAATCTCATACCGCTAAAATACATATCCATAAATGTGCACCTCTCCCTCTCTTTCAATATAATAGCACGCTTCTATACAGTATACAAGATTACAACAGCGGGTTCCGCCTTGCCTTGGAGTTTGTTAGCGGCACAATGGAAGCGAGATCTCAATACCAGCGCCCCCTAACTCCCATATCCCCTCAAACTTCCCGCGGCGCCCCTTCCACGGCGTCGCGGTTCTCTTTTGTCATCCCAAAAAATGTTTGTCACTGTGACGAACTTTAGTAAATTGTATATTTTTCTCCATCCTTGAAATCCCGGGAACCCGTATAAACCCGCGATTTGCTTTGTAACGCGTATGAGTTCACTTCCGAAAAAATGGCTTTGTCACACTTTGTCACAAAAATGCGCAGCGGCAGGGGGGGAGGGAGGTGTTCCTGATTCCGTCGCAGAGGCAATTCAGAACGCGATACTGCCCGTTGAGAAATCACAGGATAATCATGCGACAACAACAGATATCGCAAAAAGGAGACCTTACAAAAGGTCTCCTGATACTCGCTATTTGGTTTTTTCTACGAACCCGATGATGAGATCAACTGCTTCGTCAACGATTTCATCCGGGGCTTTCTCTACGAAAGTGGCATTACGGCTGTTCAGATCAAGTGCCCTCGCCTGATCACACATGATAACTCCGTCAGTTTTCGTGCACCCATCCAACCGTACATGGAAAGGATGTCCACGGTCGGTATGTGTGATTGGGCATACTATTGTGAGGCTGCTCACGCGATTATATAGGTTATTGGACACGACAAGTGCCGGACGACGCCCACGCTGTTCATGCCCCGACTGGGGGTCAAAATCAAGATAAATAATGTCCCCCTGCTCAAATACCGTCACCATATTTCCTCACCAACCGGTTTGCCCCAATCGATTTCCTGCGCCTCGTTAATTCGCCCAATTTCATCTATGCTTTTGCCATAAAACGTTGTCAGGCGTTCTTCTAATGTTTTATGCCGTGCAGTTGGAACCTTTTTAATTCGGATGCCATCTTCAGCCTGTGTTAACTCCACGCGATCGTTTTCTTGTATGCCGAACGTATCTAAAAGAACTTTTGGAATGCGAAGCCCTTGGCTATTTCCCCATTTTTGAATTGTCGCATACATAAAGCTTTCACCCCCATCAAAAGTATATACAAAGTATAAACTATTGTCAACAAGTTTATACAAGCGAAAGCATTTTTCTTCCCGCGTCGCCCCTTCCATGGCGTCGCGGTCCTCTTTTGTCATATCAGCATTCCTGTCGTTAAGGCACTTCGATGTTCCTTCGCTGCTTGTGGTGTACCCTCTCCCGAAGCAGAATACCCAAATAGCAAAATCGCTTCTTGAAGTGTTCCAACAGGCGGGTACGGGGAGCAGCGTTTTCTCTTCTTAAAGGCCGTTCAATACTCCTCTTGCCGTTTGTTCTAGGGATATCAGCGCTGAAACCAGCATGGCTCAAACGGTGAAAGCGCTTTCTGGAGCTATAAGACCTCTTTGATATGGCCAACGCTGTCTGCACTTTTGCCTTTGTCATCCCAAAAAATGTTTGTCACTGTGACGAACTTTAGTAAATTGTATATTTTTTTCAATCCTTGAAATCCCGTGAACCCGTATAAACCCGCGATTTGCTTTGTAACGCGTATGAGTTCACTTCCGAAAAAATGTGTGTCATCGTGACAAACATTTTCATTCTCGTATCCGTCTGTATCTGATGTGCCTCGACATCTTTGAGAAAGAGGAGATTGTGACCTATCGTGAGAACGACCGCGAGATGCTGCTGGAGATCCACCGCAGCAAGTATATGAACGAGGACGGCACGTATTAACAGGAGTTCTTCGGCATGGTCGCGGACTACGAGAAGAGGCTCGCGTATGCCAGAGAGAACACCGGGTTGCCGAAGTTTCCTGATTTCAAGCGGATCCAGGAGTTTGTCATGGACATCAACAGGAGTGTGCTGTAGCAGTATTTCCGCAAGCAGTTGCCGTCCGCCCCAACGCTTCTTCGTCGAGGCAAGGGCGACTGCTGATTCTCTGCTTGAGCGGCTTCAGAGTGGTCCTATATCAAGATTTAGCACAAAATAAAATGAGAAATTTCTCACCGTGATGGGGTGCAAATTAAGGGTTTATGCGGCAACTTTTGCGTACAGCTTCTCAAACTGGTCCGGTGACATGTAGTTACAATGGCTGTGAATGCGAACCGTGTTATAGAAAGCTTCGATGTATTCAAAGACCAGCCGGTAGGCATGATGGTAATCCTCAATCCTGAACCGGTCAAGCCATTCGCGCTTGATTAGGGAATGGAAGGATTCGATGCAGGCGTTATCATAAGGATAACCCTTATGGCTGTAGCTGAGCTGAAACTTCTCCGTGGCCTCCCGATAGGCTTTGGAGACGTACTGGCTGCCCCGGTCAGAGTGAAGGATCAGCGGTTCATCAGTATTGCGGCGGGCTTTTGCTTTGTTAACGGTATCAATCACACAGGAGACCTGCATTGAGCGGGAAAGGGTCCAGGCAATGATCTTGCGGGAGAAAAGGTCCATGATGCTTGTAAGGTAAACAAAACCGTCAGCCGTCCAGATGTAAGTGATGTCGGTACACCAGACGGCATTGGGGCGGTCGGGATTGAATTGTTCATCCAGTATGTTGTGCAGTTCCTTTGAGAAGTCAGAATCCTTCGTGGTGGCGATCCATGGCTTTGACCATTGGGCACGGATCCCCATTTCCCGCATGTATTTTCCGACAGTCCGCTCGGAGATCATCTCCCCGGACTTGCGCAGCTCGACGGTGATCTTGGGGGCGCCGTAGTTCTGGCGGGACTTGTCATAGATCTTCCGGATATCCTGCTTTATGGAATCCTTGCGTTGCTGAGCAGCAGACGGCTTATGCCTTGTAAAGGCGCAATAGCCGGAGCGAGAAACGCCTAAATATTTCAGCATCCCGGAGATGGAGACACGGCGTCTGGTCACTTTGGATGTCTCCACCTTGGCAGCAACCTCTGTGTAGATGGCTGTTGTCAGTTTTTTCCCAGAATGCTGATAGCTTTTTTTAGTACATCAATTGTGTGTTGCCGAATGGCGAAACCATATCAGGGCCAAAATGATTCCGCGTCCTTGCGGTTCCGCGGAGTTGGAGTAACAAGCACTTCAAGCGAATTGTATGGGGTAAGCCCATGATCTCGAACCTAATCAACAGCGGTAGGCAAAACGCATTAAAGCGCATTGTGTGGACGCGAAAGAGTATTCATAATTTTGCGCATATTTCTTGCATGATATGAGTGATATCTGAGGAACACCAGAGGGATAGTCGAGCGGAATCGCAAATAGGATAATTGTTTCAAAGCGTTTCATAGCGCATATGGAACTGCTGTAGGATGCCCCTTCGCCGCCTGCTTGGTATAAGCCATCTTGACAGCATTTTTGTCTTTTATCATTCCAAAAATGTGTGTCACGAAGGCGAACATTCGCACGTCACGCGGTTTTTCGGTGCTTCAAAAGCCCGCAAACCCGTATAAACCCGCGATTTGCTTTGTAACGTGTATGGCTTCGGAAGTGAAATCATATCAGCGTTTTCAGCTTTAATTTGAATTCTGGTTTTGTTACATACTCCAGATAAATCGGTCTGCCTGTATACTCCAGAAAAGCGTGATACCGTTCCAAGTACGATGGCGTCTTTATCAGCTCCGGCACTCTGCTTTTTGGGAAATAGGCGGACTCCGAATTTTCGTCGGATGGCCGCGGTATTCCTCCTGTGGAACGGCAGATAAAATCAAGCATGAGTTTTGTCGGCACCTCTTTTACGCCGTTGTATCCGGGATAGCTGGATGTATTCGATGAGATGCAGAACACCTCTCCGACTTCGATATCAACGCCCGATTCTTCCTTGACCTCTCGCGTTACCGCACTTATTACATTTTCGCCGACCTCTACCTGCCCGCTGGGAAACTCCCATCCCCTGCGGTTATTCTTGACCAGAAGAACTTCATCCTTCTCGTTGATGACGACGGCGCCGGCTGCCAGGATATGCGTAGGCATGATCCGTTCTGTGTGATCCATGATCGTTTGCTCCTGTCATACAAAATCCCGGTTTCTATTCTCTCCGTGACGCCCCTCCTATGGCGCTGCGGTTCTCTTTTGCCACTCCCAAAAAAGTTTGCCATGTTCTACTGAATCGGCAATCTGTGTAAGGTGACCACAATCCATCCGATGCAGAAATGCGCATTTTATGGCAATTCTTTTTCAATTTCAGCCATAATTTCACTTGGAGCAACGCCCAGAGCCTCGCTGATTTTGAAAAAGGTTTCCAGGGTGGGCTTGCGCGCGCCACGCTCAATCGCGCTTAAATGAGTACGGCCAATGTCAGCCAGACCGCTTAGAACTTCTTGCGACAGACCACGCTGTTCGCGGTATCTTTGTATCACTTTCCCGACAACAATTGCGTCCAACATATTCGCTACACCCCCTCTACTGGAGTGTAGCGAAAAAATTTCAAAATAATGAATACATATGTTGTCAAATGAACACAAATGTGTTATTATCGAAAAGCATTTCATGGAGACTGGACATGGATGACCAACGCTTCTATGGCCTCGTGGCAATATCTCTTGTTGGGACTGGATAACCCCTTGACAATCCGCGTACAATAACGCCATTCTCAACCAAGGGAGGTATGGCATGACGATAACAAAAGAAAACCTGACCGCCTATCGCTTGCATCTTCACGCCGAGGAGCGCAGCGCCGCCACCGTCGCAAAGTACCTGCACGATGTAACCGCGTTTTCGCTATGGCTGAATGACGCAGAGCTGACGAAAGAACGCGCCGCGGAATGGAAGCATGAGCTGTTGCGACGCGGACAAGCCCCCGCGAGCATCAACGCCGCACTGGCGGCGCTTAACGGATTATTCCGCTTCCTCGGACGCGAGGATTGCCGCGTCAAGTTCCTGAAGGTGCAGCGCCGCGCGTTTCGCGACGAATCGCGGGAATTGTCACAAGGGGAATACACCGCGCTCGTCAGCACTGCACGGGCGCGGGGCAGAGTACGCCTTGCGCTGCTCATCGAGACCATCGGCGGCACGGGCGTCCGCGTCAGCGAGGTCGCGTATATTACGGTAGAAGCCGCACAGCGCGGACGCGCGGAAATCGCCTTGAAGGGCAAAATCCGAACCATCCTGCTGCCAGCAAAGCTCTGCCGCAAGCTGCTCAAGTACGCCAAGGCGCGGGGTATCACAAGCGAAGTCATCTTCCGCACCGCTACAGGAAAGCCGCTCTCGCGCCGCCAGATTTGGGGCGAGATGAAGGCCATCTGCAAGGCGGCGGGCGTGGAGCCGTCGAAGGTATTCCCACACAACCTGCGGCATTTGTTCGCGGTCGCGTTCTACAAGGTGAGCCGCGACATCGTGAAGCTCGCGGACGTGCTGGGACACAGCTCCATCGAAACCACGCGCATTTACTTAATGACGACAGAAAAAGAACACCAACGGCAGCTCGACCGGCTGCGATTGGTGTCGTAGGAACGGAATCCACATTCTGTTGACAGGACTAGACGGCAAAACAAGCATGAAAACATAATAAAGCGCCCTCTCACTCGCCAAAGCGAAGCAAAAGGACGCAGTTGACCAAGCCTAGCGGTTTTTTCAGCCGCGAGACTTAGATTTTTGTGCTCACATTCAAAAAATGTATTGCAATATGCGGGATTTTGTGGTATAAAGAATATGTATCAGTAGCAGTATCACTATTTTTGCTATCTGATGCATAGAACAGAATGTGGATTCTGAGACAAGGGAGCGGGCGCATGAGCAGGGATTACAGCACCAAAAAGCTCGACCTCACCGGTCAGCGCTTCGGCAAGCTCACCGTGCTGCGCCGCGCGGAGAACATCGGGCGCGACACCGCGTGGCTGTGCCGGTGCGACTGCGGCAACGAGGTCACCGTCCGCACCTGCTATCTCCGCAAGGGCAGGACGCGCTCCTGCGGCTGCGATATCCCCTCGCCGCTGCTGGCGGGAACCAGACAGTATGACCTCACGGGCCAGCGCTTCGGAAAGCTGACCGCGCTCCGACCGCTGGGCGCACCCGACGGCAAAAACTACCGCTGGCTGTGCCGCTGCGACTGCGGCAGCGAGGTCACGGCGCAGGTCGGAAACCTGCGCAACGGCAAGACTACCAGCTGCGGCTGCGACCGCGTCCCGCTCGCCGAGTACCTGCACTATGTGGACGGCACGAGCGTCGAGCTGCTCCGCAGCAAAACCGTCCGCACCAACAACTCCAGCGGCGTGACGGGCGTGCATTGGGTGAAGCGCCAGCAGCGTTGGGCGGCGTCGATCTGCTTCAAGGGCGAGCGCTACCACCTCGGCCTGTTCGACCGCTTTGACGACGCCGTGACCGCCCGAAAAGAAGCGGAACAGAAATATTTCGGCACGTTCCTCGCGGATTACGACGCGAAGCAGGCTATGACCGAACCGGCGTGAGCCGGGTCGTGAAATAGAATTTTAATAGGAAGGATGTGAGAGCAAGGCAAAAGCGTGGCAGTTTGGCGGGGCGCACGCTCCGTTGCGGGCGACTACGTACGCCCGTGACGATGGAGAGCGAGGATGCGCCAGAGGCGTCGTCGGAGACTGCGCAGACTGACGAAGCAACGCCGTTCGCGCGCGAGACAACAAAATACACACCGCAAAGCCGTTGGGAAACCCGGCGACGCAAAGGCAGGAGGCTAAGGGGCGCAAGTCCTATGCTCGTCCGCCCGCCAGATATGGCGTCTTCATTCAGCAAGGTCATCGAAAGGTGACTCACGCAAAGCCGCACGTTGGGAAACCGCGTGCTTAGGAGGCTAAGGCCGATGCAACGTTATCTTTACCCGAGCGAAACCCAACGAAGTGGTTTCGCGAGGGAGAGGAGGAGCAACGAAGCGATACGCAGTTTTCGCCGCAAGGCGGAAACGGAGCGAGCGCAGTTTGCTCCGACGAGGCGGTGGCTAAGCTCGTCCGGCTGCCGAAGATATGATATCTGCTTTGGCAAGCCCGCCGAAAGGCGGAGCGCGCAAAGCCAGAGCCCCTGTCGGAACAAACCGTATCCCCGTCTTTATCCGAGCAGAACCCAACGAAGTGGTTCTGCGAGGAAGAGGAGGGGCAACGAAGCGATACGCAGTTTTCGCCGTAAGGCGGAAACGGAGCGAGCGCAGTTTGACCCGACGAGGCCGTTCGGCCGCCGGGGATCTTTGCCTCCGCAAGAAGGAAGGGGACCCGTTTTGCATCCGCCGCCCATCGGGCGTGATGCGTTTCGCATGACACCGCCGGGAGGCGGCGGCAATCCGGAAAACCGGAAATTTTGAAAATGCAAAGAAAGGAAGTATCAACAATGAGTAGACTCAAAAAATCATTATCTCTCTTTTTAGCATTGGTCATGTGCTTGAGCTGCATGAGTCTGCCCGCGTTCGCGGATGACATCGTCGTTGACGGGCCGTCCGAAGTGGCGGAACAGACTGGGCAGCAAGAGCCGAGTGATACCGAAACAGTCGAAAAGACCGAGCCGGTTGAAGAGGTTGAGAAGACCGGGGAGACCGAGCCGACCGGGGAGACCGAGCCGACCGGGGAGACCGAGCAGGCCGGGGAGACCGAGCCGACCGGAGAGACCGAGCCGACCGGAGAGACTGAGCCGGTTGAAGAGACAGAAAAGGGCGTTGAATCCGTGGGACTCATGAAGGCTCCGATGCTGATGAATCTTGCTACCAACAACGCCAACGGCACCAATGTCGCCAAGGTCGGCGACACGGGGTACGCCAACATTGCTGACGCCATTGCCGCGTGGGGGCCGGGAAAGACCCTGACACTGCTGGCGAACGTTGTGTATGACAAGACGGTTATCGTGGAAGTCAACGCGACCAAGTCCACCCAGGACTGGACGCTTGATCTCGGCGACTACACCTGGACTGCCAGCGGCTGCAACGCCTTCCAGCTTTGCGCCGCAGGTGGTACGGAGATGAATCAGAACTACGGCCTGAAGGTCTATGCCAACGAGAACGGCGGCATCACGGCGTCCGGCAAGTACGCCATCGAGTGCAAGTATGACACCTCGACGACACGTTATCGTCCCCGTCTGGAGATCCATGGCGGTACGTATAACGCGAGCTATGTGGTGTACTATTATAGCAGTTCATGGAGCAACTCGAATATCTCAAACGGACCGTCTACATGGTTCTATAAGAGCAACGACGGCACCGAGCCGGAGTTCAACGGCAATTTTGGCTTATATAAGTGCCCGATTACGATCAACGCCGGTTACTTCAACGGCACGTCTTTCAATACGTATCCGGTGGGCAGCACAGCCGACACGTACCTGTATGGCGGACACTTCAAAACCATCAGTGCGTTCCCGTCCGCCAGCAACAACAAGGGCATCCTCTATGGCAATTACAAGGTGCTGGTTAACGCTTACAAGTCTCTGGATGTTGTCAACGGTGCGCCGTTGACGTATGAGGCGAAGGCAACCAAGACAATACTGTTGTCTTCTAATCAGAGTATCGAATACAGCGACTATGTATACTATGAGAAAGCAAACGATGCTATCACAAAGTATAGCAATGGTACCATTGAAATCATCCTGAATAGTAACGTCGCCGCGACGCAGAACAAGTCGATCTACAGCGGCACGCTGACCATCGACGCCACCGCTGAGGGGGCAGCGTATACCGGCAATGTGACGCTGACCGGCAAAAACGCCAAGTTCATCATTAAGTTCAAAGAGGGTAAAGGCTTCTATGGTGTAACGGCCACCACCGGTCAGCTGCACACCGAAGAAACGGTAGTAGACGGCGTTGTGACTCGCACATATAGCGTGCTGACCACAGTTGCCGATCCCGAGGCAAAGATTGGTGATGAGGGCTACAGTACCGTTTATGACGCCTTCTATGCCGTTGACGGCAACACCGATAACAAGACCATCGTTCTGCAGAAGGACGTGATCAACGCCAGCATCATCACCAACGGCACGGCGGTCAACGCCGAGGGCAGGACGGTTGTCACCTTCGACCTCAACGGCCACGAGTTCACGTTGACGGGCGTCGGTATTGGCAACAACGCTGACGTCACACTTACTGTCACTGACAGCAGCGAAGCCAAAACGGGTAAAGTGAAAAATACGACTGCGGATTTGCTTATCCTTGCCCTCAATGGTGTAAATGATTACTCCGGCAAGTACACCCTCAAAGTAGAGGGTGGTACATGGCATTTCAACCCGGACAAGGTTCTTTATGATGGAAAAGAATATGACCTTGTGCCGGAAGGCTGTGTAGTTACCAATAACGGCGACGGCACCTGGACGGTTGGAAAGGGAGCCGCCCCCGTCATCAAGGTTGACGACGTAGAGAGCAATTACACCTCGCTGAACGATGCAATCGTGAACATCGACGCTCCGAGCGAGAATGAGACCGCCAGTGAGATCACCGTTAGCAGTGATACCACCATCGGCAGCGGCAACGCTAAGGTGGAGGTTCCGGCAGAGAGCACCATCACGGTGGAAAAGCAAGCGACTGCGCGCGCCGGCGAAGAAGGTGCGGTTACCGCCAAGAAGGTCACGATCACGCCGAAGAACGAAGGCGACTCTGCTGTTACCGCTTATGTGGTCAGCAGCGGTGACAAGACAGCCGCGATTCAAACCGTAGAGCTTGACAACAGCAACAAAAACATGGAGTACGAGGCTCTTCCCGAGGTGGAAGATCTTGTAAACGTCGAGACGGTATTGGCAAATGCGGTTGCCGATAATGATATCGACGTCGAGAAGATCACTGTCCTCAAGGTGAGTCTGGAGAAAGAACCTGTTACGGCAGCTCCTGAGGAAGAAAACAACATCCCCGAAGAGCTTCAAAAGAAGATTGAAAATCCTGAGATCTCTGTGTTTGACGTTTACCCGCTTGCTACGGTGACTGTTGTTAAAGAAGGCGAAGCCGACAGTGACACTTTCACCTATGACGCATCGAAAGAGGTCATCGGCGAGTTTACCTTCAAGCTACACGTTGGCGACGCTAATGATGCGGGCAAGGCTGCTAAGCTGACGCACTACCATCAGAACGCGAATGGCAACTGGGAGACTACCGCCCTTACGCGCCCGGTGGACAGCAATGGCGATGTTGAGATTACGCTGGATAAGTTCAGCTATATCACCAAGGACGGCTTGATATCCTATGTTGCCAAGATCGGCGATAAGGTGTACGAGACGCTTTCCGAGGCATTCGCCGCCATCACCGATGGTACGGCAACGACTATCGAGGTTCTTGCCAACAGCAGCGGTTCCGGTATCATCGTCCCCAGCGGCAGGAACATCACGGTCAACTTCAACAACTTCACCTACACGGTCAATCAGTCGCCGCTCGCAGGCTCCAGCGGCACCAAGACTCAGTGCTTCCAGCTGCT
>Ga0256405_10012360_pt1 | contig 10595 bp, 15 predicted proteins | sample RumenRJG_02DNA_FD_189096 | JGI IMG/M metagenome (GOLD analysis project Ga0256405, IMG submission 189096) | Bovine rumen microbial communities from Lethbridge, Alberta, Canada - RJG_02 | ecosystem: Host-associated > Mammals > Digestive system > Stomach > Rumen | place: Canada: Alberta... | reverse complement strand
GAAAATAATGTATTACGTTTACACAGAAAGAAATCATTCAGAATTTTCAAAAACAGAAATCGCACAATGCAAAGATTATGATATGGCGCTTCAAAAAGCTCAAAAGGCAATCGAAGGTAAGGAAGGCTACAATTATATAATTGAAGAAACTGACGGTTCTATGAACAGCTATGGCGAACTTATTTCAAGAGTTGTTGCTGAAGGTTAAAAAAAGGACAATTTGTACATTTTTTAATAAGCATGTTTTCATAATAAATATCACATAAAAAAAGCTCCCAAAAGGGAGCTTTTTGAATATTAACGTTTAGAGAATTGGAATCTCTTACGAGCTCTTTTTCTACCATATTTTTTACGTTCTTTAACACGTGGGTCACGAGTTAACAAACCTTCTAAACGTAAAACGTTTTTGTATTCTTCATTAGCTTTAACCAATGCACGTGATATACCATGTCTTATTGCGCCGCATTGAGCAACAATTCCGCCGCCTATGGCTTTTACTCTTACATCGTATTTTTCTTGATTATCAGTCAAAACCAAAGGTCTATACACTAACATCTCAATTGCAGGTCTGTTTCCGATATAACTTTTTAAAGTTTTACCGTTAACAAAAATTCTACCTTTGCCTTTTACTAATTTAACAACTGCTATGGAGGTTTTTCTGCGGCCTGTTGCCATAATTTCTTTATCTGCCATTACTTAGCCTCCTTTTCCAATACAATTGGTTTTTGTGCTGCATGAGGATGTTCACTACCGTTATATACTTTCAATTTAGTAAATTGAGTATCACCCAAAGTATTGTGCTGCAACATACCTTTTACAGCTTTTTCAATTAATAATCTTGCATCTTTTTCACGCAATTCTTTTACGCTTGCGCTTTTTAACCCACCAGGAAATCCTGTATGGTGATAATAGATTTTATCTGTTTCTTTTTTACCTGAAACCAAAACTTTGTCAGCATTGATTACAATTACGAAATCACCTGTATCAACGTTTGGAGTATATTCAGGTTTATTTTTTCCTCTTAAAATATTTGCTACTCTGGTAGCTAATCTGCCAAGAATTTCTCCTTCAGCATCAATTAAATACCATTTACGTTCAACTTCAAGAGGTTTTGCTGAATATGTTTTCATGCTTATTCTCCATTTAGTATTCTACTTTCATTAAAGTCAGACCATAAGGGCTGACTGTTTGTCCGGCCTTGCATCTGTCACAGGCATCCAAAACCTCTTTCATATGCTCTGCCGTCAGATTATGTCCTTCTATCGCAAGAAGGGTTCCGACAATTGTTCTCACCATATTATACAAAAACCTGTTTCCTACAATATCAATGACAACTTTATCGCCAAGTTTATTTACTTCAGCTTTTTCAATAAAACAAATCTTGCTTGGGTTTAGCGTTCCGGAACTTTTAAAACTTGAAAAATCATGCTCACCCAACAAGTAGTCTAGGGCTTTTTGCATCCTTTCAAGATTAATATCAAATTTCACCCTCATCAAATCACCATCAAAAGCGTTTTTACATTTTCGATTAACAAATTCATATCTGTAATATCTTTTCTTTGCTGATTTTTGAGCATGAAACTTTTTATCAACCTGTTTCAAATCACTTACAGAGATATCCTTAGGTAAAATTTCATTCAATTGATATACAAACTTTGAAGCAACAATGGGTTTGTCCGTATCAAAATGAATTACTTGACCTTTTGAATTCACACCTCTGTCAGTTCTTCCGGAAAAGATTGTTTTAAAGTGTCGGTTATTATTTGCGGTATCACCGCTTATCAAAGTGCTTATTGCTTTTTCAAGTTCACCCTGTATTGTCGGAGTTTCTATTTCTTTGCCATTTTCAAATTGAATTTGGCTTCCTGCATAGTTCTTACCGATATACTGAACCTGAAGAGAGTAACGCATTGGCTTATACCAATTGGATTAAAGCCATTTCTGAAGCGTCACCGCGTCTTGGAGGTAATCTAAATATTCTTGTATATCCGCCATTGCGATCAGAATATTTTTTACCAATATTTGTGAAAAGTTTTCTTAAGACAGTTTCAGAAGCTAATTTTTTGTCAGCTTGAGCTGTTTCAAAAACTTCACCTGTAGCTAAATCCATAAATTTACCTGTCTCTTTGTCAAAAATGAACTTAGCAGCTTGACGACGAGCGTGAAGATCGCCTCTTTTTGCAAGTGTGATAATCTCTTCAGCATATGGTTTTAAAGCTTTTGCTCTAGCCATAGTTGTTTTGATTTCACCATAAACAAAAAGCTCAGTCGCCAAAGATCTCAACAAAGCATCTCTTTGATCCTTTGCTTTTGATAATGTGTGTTTTTTTGTTTGGTGTCTCATTTTCTTGTTCCTTATTGTTTTATTAATTATTTTCTAAAAAATCACTGAGTAAGTTCTTATCCTTATCGACTTACTATACTTCTTCTTCCACCTCAGGATTTGGAGCTAAATCTAAACCGAAATGGTGAAGTCTTTCAATAACTTCGTCAGAAGATTTCTTTCCAAAGTTTTTAATATTCAATAAATCATGTTCTGATTTTTTCAACAATTCTGCCATTGAATTGATACTTGCTCGTTTCAAACAGTTATATGCTCTAACTGAAAGTTCTAATTCTTCAATAGTCATTGTCGGAGTATCTGTTTCATCCTCAACTTCTTCTTCCAAAGTCATTGAAGGTGCTACAACAGGTTGACCTGTAATTGCTGCAATTTGCATAAAATGTTCAATCAACAAGTTTGAAGCTTGGCTCAATGCATTTGTAACATCTATAGAACCATTTGACCAAATTTCAAGAGTCAATTTATCAAAATCTATTGAATCACCTACACGAGTACTTTCTACATTGTAGCTAACACGTTTAATCGGCATAAATGTCGCATCAATAGGCAAAAAGTCGATAGCATAATTTTTGTTATCTCTAGGTACATCATGAGCAACATATCCTTTACCTGTTTCAATAGTAATGTCCGCATGAAAACTTCCGCCATCTGCAACTGTACAAATTAACCAATCCGGATTAACAACTTTTACACCTGCAGGAAGTTGGATATCGCTTGCGAGTACAGGTCCCGGACGATCAACATCTATTCTCAAATATTGAACATCTTTAGAATCAGTTTTTACAACCAATCCTTTTAAATTCAACATTACATCAATAACATCTTCTAATACACCGGGAATTGCAGTGTATTCATGAGTAATACCTTCAATTCTTGCTGATGTAACAGCAGTTCCTTCAAGGCTTGATAACAATACACGTCTTAAAGAGTTACCGATTGTTGTACCGAAACCTTTTTCCAATGGTTCTATAACGAATTTTCCGTATTGTGAACCGTCAGAACTTGTTGTTGTATTAACATTTTTAATTTTTAATTCCATTTTTTTCTCCTAGTTGTTTAATAACTAAATTGGATTTATAATCCGTTATCTTGCACGTTAGCAATAAACGTCGGCATCTTCTTTTGAATTTGCCTTTGCCCTCTACTACTTAGAATAGTACTCAATTACAAGCTGTTCTTTAAAATCAGGGTCAAGTTCTTCCCTTTCAGGAATTCTGTCGAAAGTGATTTTTAAAGCTTCTTTATCTATTGTCATCCATGCAGGAGCGCATGCCATATCTATCATTTCGTTAACACTCTTTAAGAATGCTTCACTTCTTGATTTTACAGTAATTACATCACCTGCTTTTACAAGGTATGATGGAATATCAACCTTTTTACCATTAACAAGAACATGACCATGGTTAACGATTTGTCTTGTTTGTTTACGTGTAATACCAAAACCTGCTTTAAAAAGAACGTTATCCAATCTTGATTCTAAGATTTGAAGTAAGATAGTACCTGTTACGCCTTTTCTTCTTGCAGCTTCATGATAATATTTTGCAAATTGTTTTTCAGATACCAAATAAGTTAATCTGATTTTTTGTTTTTCGTTTAAATGTATTGCATATTCAGAAAGTTTTTTTCTTACTGCACCATGCTGACCTGAAGCATTTTGTCTCATTGAAGAAGTTAGCTTTCTGTTTGATAAGTCTTTTACTCCATAATTACGGAATAATTTGTTTGTAGGTCCTGTGTATCTTGCCATTATTTTCTCCTTTTCTTTTCGGGGCATCTATTGGTTTGTTCTTATGGCTTAAGAACAAGCCCCCGTTAAATTATCGAAACTTTTGATTCCATATATTTCATAAAGTTTCTCGCCAAATAGTGCCACACTGCGCACTCGCCAAAATCAACTAAACACGTCTTTTCTTTGGCGGACGGCATCCGTTATGAGGAATTGGTGTAACATCTTTAATCAATGTAATTTCCAAACCTGCAGCCTGAATAGCTCTAATAGCTGTTTCACGACCTGAGCCCGGTCCTTTAATGTAAACTTCAACCTTTTTCATACCTTGGTCTATTGATTTTTTTGCAACTAATTCAGCAGCAGATTGAGCTGCAAACGGAGTGCCTTTTCTTGCACCTTTAAAACCGGTAGCTCCGGCTGTTGCCCAAGCAATAGCATTACCTTGAGTATCGGTAGAAGTTACGATTGTATTGTTAAATGTTGACTGAATATGTACAACACCCTGCAATACATTCTTCTTTTCTTTTTTCTTTGTTTTTACTGGTCTTGCCATTTTTTCTTTCCTTTATTTTTTACTTATATTATTTTTCTATGTCTTGAATTTGTTTCACGCTCGTGAAGTTTCGCTTTTACGGATCCACCGTTTTCGTTCAATTCACTCACTATCCGGATTACACTTCGTTGCATCCGTACGCAAATCCACTAAGCTGTTTTCTTCTTAGTTATTGCTAAACCTTTTTTACCGCGACGAGTTCTTGCATTAGTCTTTGTTCTCTGACCACGTGCAGGAAGGTTTCTCTTATGTCTCAAACCTCTGTAAGAACCGATTTCTTGCAGACGTTTAATATGCATTGTAACTTCACGACGAAGGTCACCTTCAATATGATAGTTAGCTAATTCGTTTCTTAATAATTTGATGTCTTCATCTGTTAAATCATCCGTTCTCAAGTCCGGTGATATTTTAGTAGCTTCAAGAATCTTTTTAGCTCTTGTTGGCCCGATTCCGTAAATGTATGTTAATGCTACTTCCATTCTTTTGTTACGAGGTAAATCTACCCCTGATAGTCTTGCCATTTTTCTTTTCCTTTCTTGGCTTTGGATTTGCTATTTGCTTAAAAAGTTTCGCTTCAAATCTTTGATGCTATATTTTCTCGCAGGATTTCATCCTATCGCAAATCAGCGTTGTTAGATTTTTTTTGGTATGAGGCTTAAATACTTCCTCACCAACCCCTGATTAAGTGCGAGGTTTTCACTTTCCGTCTTGGATTATTGGCGACTCGAAACTTTTAATTCCGCTCCATAAATTATTCTAATTTATTCCACTTCATACAGTTTCTCGTAGGGACGTGCTGGGTTAGTGCTTCGCACTCACACGGCGCACTGGCCAAAATCCGCTAACCTTGTCTTTGTTTATGTTTCGGGTTTTCGCAAATTACGGCAATTCTGCCTTTTCTTTTGATACATTTGCATTTGTCGCAAATTGGTTTTACTGATGATCTTACTTTCATTTTCTTTTCCTTTTTATCTTGTATTTCAATGTTTATTTTAATCTGAAGGTTATTCTGCCTCTTGTTAGATCATATGGAGTCATTTCAACTTTTACTTTATCACCGGGCAAAATTCTAATGAAATTTTTTCTAATTTTACCTGAAATATGCGCCAGTATTTCATGATCATTTTCAAGTTTTACACGAAACATCGCATTCGGCATTGCTTCTAATATAGTACCTTCAAGTTCTATTACGTCTTTTGACATATATTTTCCTTATTTTTCAATCGACTAGTGCACATTTTACACTATAAATTAATAATATTTGCTAAATATTGAATTGCAAGCAGTTTTGCATGTATCCGGGGGAATTTTTTAAAATTAATATGATGTTGTTTTTTTAAAGAAGGCACACTTACAAGAAATATCAAAATAATCAAAGTTCCTTTAATAAGGAACTTTTCAGACTTTTGTAAATTTTTCTTAATATTTTTAATTATTTATATTTTTATTTAAACAAAAATAGCAATTATTAACTTTTTTTACAAAAATATTATTTTTTGAAATCTTATGGGAATAAAATACTTAGTATATATAGAGGTATATTATGAGAATTGAAGGTATAGAATCCGAAGACGAATTAAAAAAAGCACAGGCATCAGCACAAGCTCAAGGCACTTCTGTTGCAAACTACAACGAGTGGAGTGAAATTTTAAACAGTTTTGAAGAATACGGAGTAAAATCAACAGGTTCTTACGAAGGCGACAAAGCTAAAATGGAAGAAATTCAGCAAGCAGTAGAAGAATATGTCGAAGAAATTCAAACCCAACAAATTCAACAAGAACCGCAAAATAAAGAAGACACCAAAGTTCAAAAAGCATCTGAAACAGATAAACAACAAGATTTAAAAGCTACAGTCGCAAATGCTACAAGCTCACAAATTATGGCTGATTATATGAAATATTACCATTTGTTGATGTGATGATAGGTTTGATAAGTTTGTTAAGTAGGATAAGTACTTTAAATTATTTTAAATAAATTTTACTAAAATTGCTTATTATAAGAACTTATCAAATCTATCTAAACACTTTTACTCTATTTAATGGCCAAAAACGGAATACTGCACGTCCTATAAACCTTTCTTCAGGCAAAAATCCCCACCAGCGGCCATCAAAAGAGTTTCCTCTATTGTCTCCCATCATAACATATCTGTGTTTAGGAACAACAACAGGTCCGCAAAGCATATCCTCTGTACAGGGTTTGTCATAATACTCACTCATTATATAGGATTCATTCTGCGGTTCATCATTTATATATACAGTACTCTTGCCATTCTCATCAGTTTTAATTTCAAATTTATCTCCGGGAACCGCAATAACTCTTTTTATATACGCTACATCTTTACAGAAAAATCCGGTAAGGCGTGAAAAAACCTTCCAAGGTGTATTTTGTAATTTTTCAAAAGGAGGATAAAATACCATTATATCTCCCCTTTTTGGAACTGTATAAAATCTTGAAAATCTTTCAACAACAATTCTATCGCCTTCTACTAATGTTGGTTTCATTGAGGCTGAAGGAATCCAACGAATTTCGCATACAAAAAATCTTATAATTATTACCATTACAACAACAAATACTACTGTTTCTATAACTTCACGTGTTGCAGGACTTAATTTCATATAATTTTCTTTTAATTTATTATAAATTTCCTTAATTTTATTCATATTTTAACAATCCTAAAAGCTCAATTAATGCAACCCTATATTTATTATCCTCAATATCTTTCAAAACATTTTGCGCCTTTTCAAGATAATTATTTAACAAACTTTTAGTTTTTTCAATAGCATCATCAGTAATATTTACGCCACCTGAATATATTACGGGGGCAGTATAAATCCCTTCTTTAATATCGGATTTTGTAGTTTTACAGTTTATTAAATCATCTCTTATTTGAAAAGCTATACCGAAATTTTTGGCAAAAGTTTTATTAGATGATAAAGCATCAGAATGACAACTGATTATCATAGCACCCGCAAGAGCGGTCTCAAATAATTTTGCGGTTTTTTGTTCGGATTTTGTAATATATTTTTCAATAGTAGGAATTCTATTCTTATTATAATATTGGCTTATTTCTCCTTTTGTCATTTCCTCCAAAGTTTTACAAAACAACTTAGAAAGTTCAGGAATATTTAAATCAAGAACTTTTTGCATTGCAATCGAAAGTAAATAATCACCTGCAATCACAGCTAACTTACTGTCAAACTCAAAATTAAGAGTTTTTACACCTCTGCGCTCAAAACTCTTATCTATTACATCATCGTGAATAAGGGACGCATTATGAACAAGTTCTATTGCTGTCTGATATTTAATTTGTTTTTCATCAATATCAGAATTTATTGCTCTTAAATACAGAAATGACACTAATGCCCGAATATGTTTTGACGGAGCACCCAAAATATTTGAAAGTTTTGACTTTAAAGGCTCTTGAATATAAATTTCTTCTATAAGATTTATTTTATCTATATCGGGTTTTACAATATCAAGAATTTTTGAATATTTTTCGGTAAAGGTCATGACTATATTGTAACATAGAATAGTTGTTCTGCTTAACTTGATTCAACATCAAGCATTATACTAATCCAAATCAAGCTTTGCCCGCTCATACCTCTGCAACAAAACCCTGTTTGCATTAAACGGTACCGCTCTCAACAACAACGAAAACTTAACGTTTCCGTTGATTGTTGTTCGTCTTTCGCTATCGCTCATACCTCTGCAAACAGGGTAAAGAAAAACGACTTGCATAAGCTCGTCGTTGGAAAATCAATAGGAAAAAGGGAAAGGAAAAATTTATTTTTATGTTTGATAAGTAGGTTTGGTTTGTTTAGTTTGATAAGTTATTTTAGTCAATTTGCTTAGATTATACCTGATATGTACTTCTTACCTATCAAACTTATCTACTTATCTTACTTTATTTTATCCGAATGTCTTGAATGATGATTCTGTATTCTTTTGAATTACAGAACTTACTGATTCAATTTCGGTTGATATTGCTTTTTGTTCTGTGTCTAATTGTTTTAACCTCAATTCTAAATTTTTATCTTCTGACTGTATAATCTCAATTTTTGCATTGATTTCTTGAATTGCCTGATCATATTGATATTTGTCAAACTCATACTGATTCATAGCATCTTGGTATTTGTCTTGATCAGTTATTGTAGAGGTTGTCAAAGCATATGTAATCTCTGATCCTTCTACCTTATCACCGTTTACGTCGTGCTGCGGCATAGTAAGATTGATATATCTGCCGGAGCTGTCTTTTTCTATCTTACAATCAGCAACAGCTTTGACTTCTTCAGATTTTGTTTCGCTGCCTATTTTATAGCAGTTAATATTTGATTGAGAATTACCTGTTTCATCATCATATATTGCTGTAGCCAAATCTTGATGTCTGTAAAAATACGGATTCCATTCTTCTGTAGTGGTATTTTGAACATATCTTACAAGATAATCACCATTACCATACTTCTTCTGTAATAATTGAAGATACTCTTCTTCTTCTTTCAATAGATTTTTCAATTGATCCTCAGAAAGCGTTTTTAAATATTCGTCATCAGAAGTAATTTGTTTATCCGTCAAATCAACTTCTGACCCTGTAAGATCAGAATTACTATAATATTTTCCATCCGTTTTATTGTAATATATATACTGTTTCTCATTACTATCATCTAAATAATATAACTTTAACGGATCAGTTATATTTCTCAATTCTTGAGCGCCAACAAAATAAGGACCTGTAGTTTTATCATTTTCGCCAATATTTACAATACTTGTTGTTGCCGAAACAACAGAAAAATCATCAACCCATTGACGCAAATAACTTACTTTATAAGTACCGTCAGTTTGAGCAATCATCGCTGTAATCTGATTTGTCAAAGCACCATCTTCAAATGTATAAACTGTTTTTGTAAAGTCGTCAACAGACGGAGGAACAGGTACTGCCATACCCAACAAATCGTTGTAGTAGTTGGCAGACTGGTTAGACAATGTTGTTCTTTGTTGGTTAATCTGTTGACCTTCAAATTCAACATTATTCTTTCTGGCTGTCAGACCTAAAAATCTAGCTTGTGACGCTGCCATTCCCATTGCTGTCGAACATTCCTTTCTTTTAATTTGTACCACCATGCATGACGACACATGTTTTTGAAAACTTTAATCATGCATTCATTCATGTTAAGAAATTGTTACAAAAGGTGTAAGGTTTGATAAGTTCGATAAGTTTGTTAAATAGGATAAGTTCATTTCAAAAAGCAGTCTTAGTGAAATTCCATCAAAACTACAAACTGATAAGAACTTATCAAACTTCCTACTTCCAAACCTATCCTACTTATCCTACTTTTTCAAATACGCCAATATTGCCCCGCCGATTTCTTCATTAGGATCAAAGTTAGATGTTTGGGGTTTTAGAGAATTCTGAATAAGCATTTTTACCAAAGGTCCAAAAGCATCAGGAACTTGCATTTTTCTGTATATTCCCGCTAAAAATGTTTGAATATTAGGGGAAGTTGTATTGTTAAATCGGGCTAAAACGGGATACATTTTTTTAGTATCCTTAACACCAGCATCAATCATACTATTAAATATATATAACATTTCAGTTATTTGCGCTTCGTTATTTGAATGAATCAAAACATAAGCCACATACGGAAGTGCATTTTCACGCTGTTTTACAAAACAATCGACTTTTTGTTGATTAAAAATAGCATAATTTCTACTGCCATTTGGCAACAAAACCTCACCCACACCTTCTCCTAATATAGGAGCAGATACGGAGGAGCTTGCAAATCTTTCACATGTGGGTGAGGTAATACCACCAGTAGCACAACAGACTTGCAGATTATGTGTTTTTATATTATTAATCGAGTTTATCATTATTCACCTCTATGAATATACATACGGAGGACCGTTTTTAATTTCAAGTAATATATTTTCAGCCATCAATTTAAGTTCTTCTTTTGGCTTGCCGGCTTTTGACT
>Ga0256405_10012359_pt1 | contig 10595 bp, 7 predicted proteins | sample RumenRJG_02DNA_FD_189096 | JGI IMG/M metagenome (GOLD analysis project Ga0256405, IMG submission 189096) | Bovine rumen microbial communities from Lethbridge, Alberta, Canada - RJG_02 | ecosystem: Host-associated > Mammals > Digestive system > Stomach > Rumen | place: Canada: Alberta | collected... | reverse complement strand
TGTCGAAAAGATTGGCAATCATGTCCTCGGATTATTAGGAGGTACTACTCATGAATAAGACTGCCATTAAAAACTTTGCCATCTGGGCAAGAAATAAACTGATCGCGGATATCAGCTACCGTGCTGGCCTGATGGGGATTACTGAGGACGGTATTCAGAGAGCTTTACCGCAGTCCACTGGGACGACAGAGTTCTACGACATCGGCACAGCGGAACCTTATTCCATCAGCGGAGACGCCGTTAAACAGCGGAAGCATCTGGTGGAGTTGATCCAGCGCAAGGAGAAGGAAACAAACTATAAGACTGCCTATAAATATGTTCTGGAGGAGGTTGCCTATACCTGGTTTAACCGCTTGATTGCCGTGCGGTTTATGGAGGTCAATGATTATCTTCCTTCTCACATCCGTGTACTTTCCTCTGACTCTGGAAAGATGGAGCCAGATTTGGTAACGAATCCGTTTAGCGCCGGATTATCCTTCACTTCTGAGGAAGAACAGGCTATCTATCAGCTGAAGCAGGAAAACAAACTGGATGAGGTTTTCCGTATCCTCTTTATCAAGCAGTGCAATGCATTGAACGAAAATCTGCCTGCGCTCTTTGAAAAGACCAGCGATTATACAGAACTGCTGTTGAATTTGTCTGTCATTGACCAGGATGGCGTAGTTTATCATCTGGTGCATGATATTCCGGAAGAAGACTTCGATGTGGATCGTGGCGGCCAGGTGGAGATCATCGGTTGGTTGTACCAGTATTACAACACCGAGCCGAAGAATGAAGCCTTTGCTAAAAAGGGCAAGATCACCAAGGAAGAAGTGCCTGCGGTAACGCAGCTCTTTACGCCAGACTGGATCGTGCGATATATGGTAGAAAACAGCCTTGGTCGTCTTTGGGTCGAAGGGCATCCGAATGATGGTTTGAAGGCAGGATGGAAGTATTATCTGGAAGAAGCTGAACAGGAACCTGAAGTTCAGGGGAAACTGGCAGATATTCGTGCTGAATATGCAAAATTGAATCCGGAAGATATCAAGGTGATCGATCCCTGCATGGGCAGCGGTCATATCCTGGTGTATGCATTTGATGTATTGATGCAGATTTACGAAAGCGCCGGCTACGGACAGCGCGACGCAGCAAGGAGCATTCTGGAAAACAATCTGTATGGTCTGGACATTGATGACCGTGCATTCCAGATGGCGTATTTTGCTGTCATGATGAAAGCCCGTCAGTATAACCGTCGGATTCTGAATGGTGAGTACAAGCCCAATGTCTATTCCATTCAAGAAAGTAATGGGATCAATAGAAATCAGCTCAAATATTTTGGCGCTGGTCTGAATGATTTTGAAAAGAACAATGCTATCACACAGATAACAGGGCTTTTGGATACCTTTAGAGATGCAAAGGAGTATGGATCTATTCTGACGGTAGATCAGTTTGATTGGGATTTGCTTAATCGATATGTGTCTGATAATGAAGTGATCGGACAGATGAGCATGTATACCGTAGGAATAGATGAAACGGCAGAGCAGCTAAAGCATCTTATTGCACAAGGAAGGGTTCTTTCTCAGAAATATGAGGTAGCGACAACAAATCCTCCTTACATGAACGCAGCGAGCATGAATAATGCATTAGCGGAGTATGTAAAGAAAAACTACCCAAACAGCAAATCAGATATGTTTGGTGTATTTATCGAAAAGTGCCTTCAAATGCTGTCGAGGCATGGCAATATGGCAATGATTACACAACATGCTTGGATGTTTTTGACGAGCTTTGAAAAACTGCGTATTTCGATTCAGGCAAACGATCTGGTTATACAGATGCGAAACCGACGTTGGAAAAGCTGATCGTCACGATGTTTGTCACATCAACAGCCAGACAGCTTGACTGCGAAGTGCCCGCAGGCTGGAAGAGCTTCGTCTCCTATAAATCCGGGAATATCATCGCCTTCCTGGATAACCTGATGAACAGTGTGCTTTACAGCGGGCGCTTTGATGAATTGTCAAAGCATGTTTCTGACGGCCTGAATACCATGTCGGCCTTTGCCGGGATGCAGCCGGAAATGCTGATTGATGTCGAGACTTTCATCTCCGCAGATCAGATACTTGTGAAATGGCTCGTTGACCGTCTGACCGCTGAAGATACCGGCGCAATGCTTGATCGCGTCACGATTTCGGAGCTCTGCGAGAAGCGGATGAAGATGCATTTTGGAAAGCGGACGAAAAAAACCTATCAGCTGCTTCTGAGTGCATACCATCTGATCGTTGCTGCCAACTACAGCTGCCCGGATGGGTTCAAGAATGTAATCAAGCAGTATCTGGCGAAGGATTACCAGATTGATCAGGAGTATCGGAAGTTCTATTACAGCTTTGACCAGATCGAAGATACAGGAGCTTTTGAAGGCCTCCGCACTCTGATCGAGAACATCTATACCAATGAGTACCTGGGCAAGATCATGCCCAAGTGGAACGAGGGTATTCAGGAAACCGGCGCACTTCAGGAAATGCCTTTGCAGCGTAATTTCTATAATCGCTATCTGCGTAATGCAAAGGAACGCACGGTTGTGATCATTTCGGATGCTATGCGATATGAGGTTGGGCAGGAACTGTTCAAGCGAATGCTGGATGACCCGAAGTGTACCGCAAAGATGGAGGCACAGCTTTCTGTCCTGCCGTCCTATACAAGGCTCGGCATGGCTGCTCTGCTGCCGCATAAATCTCTTACCATGACGGATGATTTCCGGGTACTGGTGGATGATGTCCTGTGTAATGATATTTCCGGCAGGCAGACCGTTTTGCAGAAACACCAGGCGAACGGTGTGTGCGTGCAGTTCGATGATATCAAGGGGTTAAAGAAAAATGACCTGCGAGATATCTTCACGGGTATGCAGGTGGTTTATGTGTATCATAACCAGATTGACGCTCGTGGAGATAAGGCTACGACCGAGGATGAAGTATTTGTGGCGTGTCAGGAAGCGATTGTGGAGATTATGGATTTGATCCGGAAGATCTCTACCAATGCGAATACATACCGTTTCATCATAACGTCCGATCATGGCTTCATCTATAAGCGGGATAAGCTTTCCGAAAGTGATAAGATCGGTGCCATCAACGATAAAAAGGCGTTTATCAACCGGCGCTTTATCGTGGCGCAGGAAGCAGTCGTGGATGAAGGTGTCCAGAGCCTGTCCATGGGGCTGATTCTGGACAATGACGATATCAAGCAGGTATCCTTCCCCGTCAGCAGCAATGTTTTCAAGGTGGCCGGCGGCGGACAGAACTTTGTCCACGGCGGATCATCCCCGCAGGAAATGCTCGTTCCGGTGCTGGATATCAAGATGGAACGCGGTCACATGGAAACAAGGCCTGCGCAGATTGCTCTGGTCAGTATCGTACAGAAGATCACGAACCTGATTACAACCATGGACTTTATCCAGACGGATGCAGTCAGCGATACCGTGAAGAAGACGACGTACAAGATGTATTTCGTCTCGGAGGATAACGAGAAGATTTCTAACGAGAATATCTATATCGCTGACAGCCGTGACGCCGATCCGCAGAAGCGAATCTTCCGGATGCGGTTCACATTCAAGAATAAGAAATACGATAAGAATAAGCAGTATTACCTTGTCGTATATGATGATGCTACTGGAATTGAAGCGTTCCGCCACCCGGTTATTATGGATCTGGCGTTTGCGGATGATTTTGGCTTCAACTTCTGATAGATAGAACGGAGGCAAGAGCATGTCGGAATTCTTTGAGACCGATGACAGAAGAACTGTCCTGAAGAATAAGCTCCGTCAGTATTTTGACGGGAAGATCGTGCGGAAAGATCTGACGAAGAAGATCAAAGAGGGAGCCAACGTTCCGGTGTATGTGCTGGAGTTTCTTCTTGGTCAGTATTGCAGTTCAGACGATCCTGAGATCATTGAGCAAGGCGTTGAGAATGTAAAACGCATCCTTGCCGATAATTTCGTTCGGCCTGATGAGGCTCAGAAGATTCTGTCTGTCCTCCGGCAGCGAGGAAGCCATACCGTCATTGATATGATTACGGTGAACCTGGACATTAAACATGATTGCTATGTCTCCGATTTCTCTAACCTTGGATTGAAGGGTATTCCAATTGACGAGGAATACCCGACAAAATATGACCGGCTTCTCTGCGGTGGAATCTGGTGCATCGTTCAGCTGGACTATGAGTTCATCGAAGAAGAACGAAACGGGACGCCGATCCATATCCGCAAGCTTACGCCGATCCAGATGCCCCATGTGGACATCAATGAACTGAAGGAAGGCCGGAAAGCCTTTTCAAAAGAGGAATGGATTGATGTGTTGCTGCGTTCCATCGGTATGGAGCCGGACGAATTGGAGTACCGTGAGAAGTGGCTGCTTCTGACCAGAATGCTGCCGCTCATTGAGAACAACTTTAATCTTTGCGAGCTCGGCCCAAGAAGCACGGGCAAGTCTCACCTGTATAAAGAAATTTCTCCCAACAGCATCCTGGTGTCCGGCGGACAGACCACCGTTGCCAACCTGTTTTATAACATGGCAAGAAAGCAGGTAGGACTTGTCGGCCTCTGGGACTGCGTGGCCTTTGATGAAGTCGCTGGTATCCACTTCAAGGATAAAGACGGCGTGCAGATCATGAAAGACTACATGGCATCCGGCTCCTTTGCCCGTGGCAAGGAAGAGAAGGCTGCTTCCGCATCTATGGTCTTTGTCGGAAACATCAATCAGAGCGTGGATGTCCTTCTGAAAACCAGCAGCCTATTTGATCCGTTCCCGCCTGAAATGGGTACAGATACAGCGTTCCTGGATCGTATGCATTGCTATATTCCTGGCTGGGAGATTCCGAAGTTCCGCCCGGAACACTTCACGGATGACTATGGCTTCATCACAGACTATTTATCGGAGTTCATTCGTGAGCTACGGAAAGAACAGTACGGAGACGCTTTGGATAAGTATTTCCGTCTGGGAAAGAACCTGAATCAGAGAGATACCATCGCCGTACGGAAGATGGTTGACGCCTATGTGAAGCTTCTCTATCCGGATGGCGTATTCGACAAAGAACAAATCGAAGAGATTCTGACGATTGCGCTTGAAATGCGCCGCCGTGTTAAGGAACAGCTGAAAAAGCTCGGCGGTATGGAGTTCTATGATGTGAACTTCTCCTACATCGACAATGATTCCTTTGAGGAGCACTACGTTTCTGTGCCGGAACAGGGCGGCGGAAAGCTGATCCCGGAGGGAATGTGCAATCCGGGACAGGTCTATACCGTATCCCGTGGAAAGTCCGGTATGATCGGCGTGTTCCGTCTGGAATCGCAGGTGCTTCCGGGCAATGGCAAGTTTGACCGAACTGGCCTCGGTTCGGATCGGGAGTGCAGAGAGGCGTCTAATACAGCATTCAGCTTCCTGAAAGCAAATGGGAACCGGATCAGCGGCAGCATCAGCACGACCACAAAGGATTACATCGTAAACTATCAGGATTTACAGGGAATTGGGATGACCAACAGGCTGGCGCTGCCGACGCTGATCGCACTCAGCTCTATTGCCCTAAGCAAACCGACAGTAAGCTCTCTGGCTGTGCTGGGCGAGATAAGTATCAGCGGAACCATAATCAAGGTAGATGAGCTTGCAAATGCGCTGCAAGTTTGCCTGGATTCTGGTGCGAAGAAGGTATTGCTGCCGATCACTTCTGCCGGTGATCTCGGCACGGTTCCCGCAGAACTGGTTGGATGCTTCAACCTGATTTTCTATAGCAGCGCCGAGGACGCGGTGTATAAGGCGCTGGGAGTGGAGTGAGATTATGAGTTCTTTTGCCTCTTACTACAAGTGTGCATTACAAGTTAATCCTTCAAGCTATGCGCATTATCGAGGGAATCCGGCTGCAGAAGAAACAGCCTATAACGCAGAGATACTTAGGAAGTGTCGGGAGAATAATATTGAGGTAGTTGGTCTGGCAAATCACGGTAACGTTGATTCGTCAGAATCTTTACGAGAGCTTCTGGTTGATAATGGGATAGTGGTTTTTCCTGGCTTTGAAATAATGGCAGCTGAAAAAATCCATATGGTTTGTTTGTTCCCGGAGGATAGGACTGTCTCTCAGCTGAATCGTTATTTAGGCGCGATGGGGTTAGATACCGCTGAGCGAGGCAATGAGACAAGCTCTTTGACTTGCCTTCAAATAGCGCAAAAAGTGTTAGATGAAGGTGGTTTTTGGTATGCAGCACACATTACCAGTGATAACGGAATACTGAAGATAGGCAAGCTAAATACTGTATGGCAGAGTGATTTACTGGTTGCTGCACAAATTCCGGATTCAAAAGAAAACATCGATCCAAACTATAAAAATATAGTGAGCAATACTGACCCACAGTACAAAAGATCAAAAGCGCCAGCATATATCAATGCATGTGATATAGAGAAACCTGAAGATTTAGATAAAGAAACGGCAACTACTCTGATAAAGATGTCGGAGCCGTCCTTCCAGAATTTTGTGATGGCATTCAAAGATCCTGATTCGCGGATTCGTCTTAATAGTGAAGTCGAAACCGGATATCAGAGTGCCATTCGTAGCCTAAAGGTATTTGGGGGCTATCTTGATGGTCTGGATATCGAGTTTTCAGATAATCTGGTCACTATTATTGGCGGTAGAGGGACAGGCAAATCGACGATCATAAATTTTATACGTTATGCGCTGGACATGCCCCCTAAAGAGAAGCAACGAAAAAAAGACTTTGATGAAATGATTGAACACAATCTTGGCACGATATCCAGGATAGAATTGATCGTTGAATCAAACGCACAGTTTGGTCGAGTTTATAAGATTATAAAGAGATATAATGCGGCTCCTGTAATAGAAGATACGGATGGTAAGGTTTCAAATCTCCGAATTGAAGATATTGTTCCAAGGATCGAAATATATGGACAAAACGAGATTGTTGAATCTGTTCGAAATCCGGAACTGATCAATGACATTGTCTTAAGACTTTTTACACAGGATGCAGAAATTCAAGGCCGAATCCAGAAAGCTTATCAGAATTTAGCCGACAATAGTGCTGAGATTGCAAAAGCAGAAGCTGCCATTGAGGCCGATGAAGGAGAGTCAGCAGACCTCCCCACGTTAAAGGAAAAGCTCAGGTATTATGAAGATGCAGGACTTGATAAAAAGGTCCCTCTGATTGAAGAACTGACTGGTGAGGAAGCTTTATTAGAAACGTTCGGAGCGTCAATTCCGCACCAAGGCATGGAGTTTACGGAATTGGTTGAAGAATCTTCAGATGCACTTCCAGAATTAACTGCATTAGCACAGGAGTACAATCAGAGATTAGGAAGAATCAAGAATGATTTCGATGAGTTAATAAAATGGGCTGTGGAACAGTATTCCAATATTAAAAAGAAGTGGGAATCAAAGAAGGCTGAAAAAGATGAAGAAATAAGGAAGTCCCTTGCTGCTGTAGAGGGCATCCAAGATAAATCATCATCCGAAATAGTGGCTGAATATTCCAGACTTTTAAAAAAGGTCAAGAAAGCTGAACCTGTTAGTAAAAGATTGGAGGAAAATCGGAGAAGAATTGCCGAACTTGAAAGCCAACGCCTTACGTTGATTGAAGCCTGCCGAAAATGCTGGGACTCCCATGTGGAAGCTATGACGGCACAACTGAAAAAATTGAACAAAAAGAAACTCAGAGGAGTTGTTCGGCTTTCAATCAATTTCAGGCAGCAAAAAGATTTGCTTATTGAAAATCTTTTGAAAATTGACGGTATAGGGGACAAAAGCATTTCTGGCATTATTGAGTATAAAAATTTTGACGCGTTTACATTTTCGGATGATGTTCGGAAAGGCGCAGGACACATTAAAGATAAATACCATTTGACAACATCATCTGCAGAGAAAATAATCAGAGGCCTTTCAGCAAAGGATATTCGAGATATTGAAGAGCTCATATTCCCAGATCAATTTGTTGTGGAATTGCTGGTCAATGGGAAGTACAAGTCGATGAGCAATCTCTCAAAAGGTCAGCAATGCACTGCGATACTTCATATTATATTGCTGGAGAACAAAGATCCTCTTATCGTTGATCAGCCAGAGGATAACTTAGACAATTCCTTTATTGCAGAGGATTTAATCACCGCTATTCGGGATAACAAGATTCGACGGCAATATATATTTGCTACGCATAATGCAAATATCCCTGTGTTCGGTGATGCAGAGTTGATTGTAGCGATGGAGGAAAAGGACGGAGCGGGTATCATTACAGAAGGTGGCATTGGTTCGGTTGACACGGAAACGGTTAAGACGCAAGTGATTCGTATTCTTGAAGGCGGTGAAGCGGCCTTTAAGATGCGAGAAGAAAAATATGGGTTAAAGGCATGATAGGAAACTATAAAATAATCACTCTTTGTGGCAGCACCCGTTTCAAAGACGAGTTCATGGAGGCACAGAAGCGTTTGACATTGGCTGGTAACATTGTGATCAGTGTCGGCTTGTTCGGACACTCCGGTGATAATGAAGTCTGGGAGAACATGGATGAGGGTGCTCTGACAAAAACAAAAGAGATGCTGGACGACATGCACAAACGCAAGATTGACATGGCAGACGAGATATTTGTCATAAATGTCGGTGGTTATATTGGCTCCAGTACACAATCAGAGATTGATTATGCTGTGGCCACTGGAAAGCCGGTGCACTATCTGGAAATGGTTCAGAAATAGGAAAAAGGCAGCGTTATCTCAAATCCGTTTATTCAATTTCGTAATGATGTGAGGTGTCTATGGAAAATGGAACTAGGCTCAGGCTTTTATATATATACCAACATCTTCTTAAATACTCTGATGCAGACCATCCGATCTCTACGCCGGAATTACTCCGATATTTGAAAGAAGAACATGGTATGGAAGTCAACCGGACCACCCTGCCCGGTGACTTTGCCATGATGGAAAAGGCCGGGCTTCACTTTGAGATTATCAAGTCCAGGCAGAATAAGTACTATTTCGATGGCCGGTTATTTGATGTGGCGGAACTGAAGCTTTTGATCGACGCGGTATCCTCATCCAAGTTCATCACGGAAAAGAAAAGCAAGGATCTAATTCGGAAGCTGACCACCTTGACATCGGAGTATAACGGGGAAAAGCTCCGCCGACATGTTACGGTCGAAGGCCGCGTGAAGTCAGAGAATGAAAAAGCATATTATATCTTGGACGCGGTCAATGATGCGATTGATAAGAACTGTAAGATCCGTTTCCAGTACACGGAATATAGCAACCGGAAGCGTAAGGCCATGAGGAACGCCGGCGAGTATTACGTTGTCAGTCCTTATGCCCTTGTCTGGGATGGCGATTACTATTACATGATTGGCTGGTGCGACAATCGGGAGCATATGCGTAACTTCCGTCTGGATCGTGTCTATAAGACGCCACAGATCCTGGAGGATGAAGAGGCTGTTCCGGAACCGAAAGACTTCAATCTGGCGGAGTATTCTCAGAAAGTATTCCGGATGTTCGGAAACGATGATGAAACGGAAGTCGAACTGCTCTGTGAGACCGGCATGATGAACGGAATCGTGGACCAGTTTGGAACAAAGGTGAAGACGGAAGAAGTCGATGACCAGCACTTCCGGGCGACCGTGACTGTCTGCCCCTCTCCTACTTTTTATCGGTGGGTGTTCGGGTGGAACGGCGGTATGAAAATCGTCGGACCAGAAAACATAAAAGCTGAATATAGGGCTATGCTGGTACAAGCGCTGGCAGACTGAAAAGCCTGTACTAAAATGTCGCCTCTGACGCGACCATATCACAGCCGCCCGATGATATCCTTGACCAAAAGAAAGAATGGAGGTCTTAGTCAATGACCAAAACAGAACTGAGATATATCGCAGAAGATCTGGTTGAGGAACTTCGGGAACTTCCTGATGGAACGGCAGTCACATCAGGATTGCTTCTGAAGAGAATCGGATATGACCCGAAGGATATGAATGACGAGGAACTATTCGATTATCATAACGCACTTTTCCGTGCGGCGAAAGCTAACCATATGATTCTTGACATGTCTGAACACGAAAACAAGTTAGAGGGGCTTCCCTGGAATCTTGATTTCGTTGTACGAAACAAAAAGGCACAGATCAAATGTCCCCGCTGCGGCAGTAAGGACACTGCCAGGATCCTATATGGGATGCCTGCTTTCAGTGATGTGCTTCAGGAAAAGCTTGCTTTAGGCAAGATACATCTCGGCGGTTGCTGTATCTCGGGAGGAGAGACTACAAATGGTGATAGAATATCTCTTGATCCGGGACGCTATTGCAATCATTGCCGAAAGGAATTTGCTTCACCGGCATATCTGAGGGTTGATGAGCATTATGTCAGTTACATAGATCTGGTCGAAGCTGTTGAATTTGAGGTTGGAGGTTATTTCGGAGGGACCACCAGAGTTTATTTAAATAAGAATGATAAAGGTGCTTTAGTGCATGTGGAATATTATAAGGCTCAATCACAAAACTTGTGGGATTTAGGGTTCCGGACATAGTCCCGTCGGCTCATGTCAAATAGCTTCAGGAAGAAGTATTCGTCATCCGGATAGCCATAGCCCTGTCTGCGAAGAGTCTT
>Ga0256405_10012358_pt1 | contig 10596 bp, 7 predicted proteins | sample RumenRJG_02DNA_FD_189096 | JGI IMG/M metagenome (GOLD analysis project Ga0256405, IMG submission 189096) | Bovine rumen microbial communities from Lethbridge, Alberta, Canada - RJG_02 | ecosystem: Host-associated > Mammals > Digestive system > Stomach > Rumen | place: Canada: Alberta | collected... | reverse complement strand
CGCGGATGCCGGAGCGAACGGGCCATCGTCAACAACCTGGTCTTCCTGCGGACGACGAAGGCGGAGGCCTGCCGGCTGGCGAACGAGGGGTATATCCCGGTGCGGTACATCATCGACTGCGCGACAAGGACGCTGCTGGTGGTGCCGGACAAGCAGATGGAGGATTTCCGGCGGGTGCTGGACCTGTCCGTCGACGAGGGCGGGCTGGTCGGGAAGCCGCTGGATCTGGGAGATCGCGTGCGCGTAACGCGCGGCGTGCTGAAAGGAGTCGAGGGCCATGTCCTCGAACTGCACGGGAAGTTTTACGTCGTCGTGGGGCTGTGCGACAGCCTTTTCGCCAAGGCCCGCGTCCCGCGAGCCTGGCTGCAGAAGATTTGACTGTCATCCCGAGCGAGAGTGAAGGAACTGTACGAGCAAGAAGTTAAAAGACAAAATATTAACAAAGTACTTGATATATGAAACGTAAACAAAAATTTGAGACCCCGGCGGTGCTGCAAGCAGTCGACCTCTCCCTGGAGGGACGTTTGCTGCAGAACTCCGTCGTCAACACGACGACTGTTCGGTCGGTCGGCCAAGAGGTGGTAGAACACCCGGCCGATGAATTCACTTTCGAGTGGGGTGAGTAAAAAAGGAGGACAAGGTATGAGAAAAGCAATGAACCTGTTCCTCCTCGGAGGACTTTCCCTGCTTCTGGCAGCAGGCTGCGACAAGTTCGGCGGTGAGCAGCAATACTCCCGTGCCGAAGGCGAACCCGTCATTTTCGGCGTCACTTCCGGCGTCGGGACCAAGACGGCTTACAGCGGCGTCGTCACTGATGGAGTTGAAAGAATCAACTGGTCCGTCGGCGACGATTTCCGTATCTACAGCGACAAGGCTGTCCACCGTTACCACAGCAATCAGCAGTGGGCGGATTATGTTGTTACGAAGGCTGATCCCAACGGTCGTTACAGCGACGCTACGATTGACAACAAGAATACGGGCGAGACTCTCGGCAACGGCCAGCCGATGACCAATGGCCTCGTCTGGGGTCCTGCGGGCACCTACCATTTCTGGGCAGTCTATCCGGCTCCGGCAGAAACGGCTGCGACCAGCACGCTGGAGGGCCTGAAACTGAATATCCCGGTTGCCCAGGACAAGGATGTTGACAAAAACATGCAGTTTGCCTACATGACGGCCATCGGTCTGAGCGGCCAGGGGTCCGGTTCCTCGGATATCTCGACCACCAGTGACGAAGGATCTCCCGTGTATCTGGACTTCGAACCGGCCTTCACCGCTTTCGAGTTTACCATGTCGACGGACGAGAACCCGATCATCCTGAATTCCGTGACGCTGGAATCCGCATCCAAGAGCCTGGCCGGCGATTTCTCCGTTTCTTATAGCGGAACGACCCGCAGTTTCTCCGATGAAAATGGCGAAACCCTCAGCCAGTCGATTACCATCGATCTGGGCGCGCAGGAGATTGCCCCGGCAACCGAAACGGCTGAAGCGAAGACCGTGACCTTTACCTTCCTCGCTCAGCCGCAGACCTTCAATGACCTGAAGATCTCCTTTAATGTCACAGCTGACGGAGAAGCATCGACCCGCAGTATGGTTCTTGCCAAGGATGGTGTCGGAGTCAATTTCGAGGCCCTGAAGAAACACATCCTGCGCGGCACGGCGATGCCGAGCAGTCTCTTCAAGATCTATTACAAGCCCCAGTTCGTTGAGGCTGACGAGTGGGTGGAAATCGGTGAAACCACCAATCTGATTGTCATGTAGGAGGAACGCGCTATGAAGAAAACAATCCGATATGCAGCCATGATCCTCGCGCTGGGCCTTGCTGCCGCTTGCAACAAGGCCGAAGAAGGATTCTCCGAGGACGGACTCATCCGCTTCGCTCCCGAATCTCCGGCCACCAAGGCCATGATCAAGGATGACGCAGCCCTGCAGGCCGCGACATTCCAGGTCTATGACATCCTGGACGGTACAGGGTACATCGATGAAAGCATTACTTATGGTAGCGGGACTTGGAACTACGGTACCGGCAAGTCCTATACCTGGAAGAACGGCTCCCACAAACTGTTCGGTTACAGGACGGACGGCCTTACGCCGGCTTTCGCCGACAACAAGGTCTCGTTCACCCACACCCTGACGACGGCCGACGCGGCACAAGTCGACTTCCTCTACTCCGAAGTCAAGACCATGACCGCCGCCCAGGGGAAAGCCCTTGGCAAGGACAACCCCGTTCCTCTGAACTTCAAGCACTTCTTCTCCGGTCTCGCCATGACCGTTGAGAATTTCACTGCGAATGATGTTACGCTGACTTCTGTTTCCGTTACCCTCCCGAACGCGGGAACGGGTACCGTCGATTTCTCTGGAACAACACCATCCCCGTCTGTCGGCACGCTGACTTCCGGCAATTTCATCGCCGGCACGCCGCTGAGCAACGTGGTCATGGCTTCCAAGGATACCGTCGACATTTTGGCGCAGGCGAAACTTGCGAGCAAGGCTGCCCCGAAGCAGTACATGGTCTGGCCGGGTGAATATGCCAAAGGTGATGTAAAGGTCCGGGTTGTGTATGTCCAGGATGGAACGGCCAAGGATGTGACTGTCAACCTTCCTGCGGCAACTTGGGCCGCCGGAACGGTTTACGCCTATAACCTGCAGATCCGGCCGACTTCCCTGGATATCGTGTTTAAGGTCCAGGATTGGCAAGATGTAGACAATGTGGATTCTGTAGATACGGCGACAGGCTCTATCAACATGTCCAATGTGACGTGGGTCCAGCAGATCGTCAATAATGTCAATACGGTTGACAACTCCGGATATGGCTCGGTCACCCTCATTAAGAACGGGACTGCCTATACACCGGCAAAGGGTTATTTCACGGTCAACTATCCGACCTCCGGAACGTATCAGATCAAGCTGATTCCTGCTTATGGCGGGAGTGAGGCCGACCTGGAGTATTTTACGCTGACCCCTTCTGCCGAAACGGCATTGCCGGTTGAAACACTGGAGTCGGGTGCAAAGATCCCGCAGACCATTTATTTCGAGGTCGGTGCTGCTGCCACGCAAGACGGCGCCCGCCACACGGCTGCGATCAACATCATCATCACTCCGACGGATGGTGACCCGATCAGCGCTTATTCCGAGATCCGTGCTACCTATACGTTGATCATTCCTGCAACCAATTAGATTCCAAGCGTATGAAAAAAATACTTACATATATGGCATTCGCCGCTCTGGTTGTTGGTGCTGCATCTTGCGCCAAGGACCGTATTGTCCTGCCGGAGACAGCGAATGGAGAAGCGACGCTCGTTTTTTCCTGCGGTGACATACAGACTAAAACGGCTGGCGTCAACAACGAAAACAAAGTGAACAAGATCGACTGGTTTATCTTCCCCTATAAGGCGGATGGCATCCAGATTGATTCCACGGCTGCGCCGCTGCTGAGCGGAACGATCGAACCGGCAGCGACCGCAAGACTGAATAAGTCATATACCAAGACGCTGAATGCGACGGAACTTGCAGAGGTATTCCCGGAAGCAGATTCTAAGGCATTTGTCTTTGCGGTCGCCAACTATACGGGAGCGTATCCGGAAAGCATCACCCTGAATGGTTTGCTGGAAACGAAAGTCCGCAGCACCTTTGCTGACGGGGACCGCTGGCCGCATCCGCTCCAGACGACGGACGAGTCTCTCTATTTCGTCATGACCGGTTCGGCAGAACTGACGCTCAGTTCGGCTACGGAAGTACAGCTTGCCCGCCTGGCTTCAAAAGTGACAGTCGCCTTTACATACGAGGAGTCAATCCCGGATGCCCATGATGCCAATCTGGTCTGGAAGCCGCAGTATAATGGCCCTGAAGCCCGTGTCTATCTGTCCAATGCCATTGCTACCGCAACGCTTGGAGGACCGCTGAACGCCAGCGACTACATCCCGGATTCCAGCAGTTCTTACACGGATGGTACCCGCGATATCTTCGAGTATTCGTATGACTACTTGACGGCTCTGACCGGAGATCCCGTTTATTATACCTATCCGGCCAACATGGAGGCAGGGGACGATAACCAGCCTTATCTCAAGTTGGTCCTGCCCTGGTATGCCTATGACAAGCGTGACACTTCGGAGGATGCGGCGCCGGTCAAGCAGAAGGAAGTCTATTACAAGATTGCCCTTCCGCTCGATGCATTGAAAGAAGGCAACCGCATGTATGAGTACAAAGTCCATGTCGACATCATCGGCTCCGATACGGAAGTCGAAATCGGTGCTACTTATTCGGTCAAGGATTGGTTCCATGACAAAGCCATCTCCTCCAACCTGGCAACCGGCAAGTACATTTCTCTCGACATCCCGAAGGATGAGTATGACATGTATTCCGAACTGACGCAGATCGTGTTCATCTCTTCCGGCGATGTAGACGTGATTGTCGACTCGATCTATCAGTACAATTATTCAGCAGCCACTGTTACGAAAGATCAGTTTATGCGGAACAATGACGTTGTTGCAACACAGGACCTCAGGAACGCAAAAGGAATAACTACTGAAGAAATCGAGGGGTGGGTTACGAATCCAGAAGGAACATCCTATCTCCAGATTAGTCATGCGATGGACAACGATATGACGACTGCCACCGGTGCAAAGAACAATGCGTTTGATATGGCACCCTATGTATTCGTTATAACCTTGCATCTGACGGATGCCGGTGAAGATAAGACTTTTGACCGTACAATAACGGTAACCCAATATCCTTCCCTTTTTGTTAAGAACAGGGTATCTGGAGGTTACGTATTTATAAATGATTATGACTATACGGACAACTATTGTCTTGATAACAATAATAATCGCCTAGGGGATATCGCTAATAGGCCGGGATCATTGTCTGGAACCGGAAGCAATAATAATCCAAATAATTATATAATAACCGTTTCAGTTCTTCCTAAAGTCGAGATCATTGCTAATGTAGATGCTGTTATCGGTGATCCGCGCAAGTTGGTAGTAGATAATCTGACAGGTCTTGATATTACGAAATATCATCCTACGCTGCGAACTGGAACAAAAGGTACTATCGCTCCTAAGTTTATTGTTGGATCATCTTATAGTGCCCTGACTTCCACTAAAGCTGTTAACCTGGAAAATGCTGAAAAAAGGTGTGCAGCATACCAAGAAAATGGGTATCCGGCTGGCCGTTGGCGCGTGCCGACAGCCGCAGAAATTATGTTCTTAGCAAAATTGACGAAGTATAATTTTATTCCATCACTTTTCAATTTTACGAATCAGTCAGCTGGTTATTGGAGTGCAAATGGGAAAATTAATGGATCTGGTTCAGGAGATCCTGTACTTGACGAAACTGATACTACATCTGGTGGAGGTATACGATGTGTATACGATGCCTGGTATTGGGGAGAAGAGCCAGTTGCGACGGGTTCTGCTGCACAAAGCTGGTTAGGTTTCAAAGACTAAAGAATCAATCTTGAGTGAATTATGAAAAAGATTTTTACTATACTTTCCATCGTTCTCTTGGGTGCGATTTCATGTACCAAGAGCAATCTTGAGACACCGTCTCCGGTAGCGGAGGACAGCGGTCTGGTCGAGGTCAACATGACCATGACCTTGCCCAACTGGCTGATGGCCGAGACCAAGGCTGGTGGTGTCATGGCGCACAAGCCGGATATTGACAACATCCGTGTGGCGATGTTCGGTACTTCTGGCTATCCACAGGCCTATACCAAAGCGACCCTGACCGGTACGGCTCCGACGGAGAATAACACGACCTACACCTTCACGGTGCTCCTGCCAGTATACGAAGGCGAAGCCCATGTCCATATTATTGCCAATGGCCCGGACAGTATCTTATATGATGGCTGGCCGGAAAACAAGCTGATGGCCAAGATGACGACAGAAGGCGGCGTCGGTGCATATTGGGCCCGTATCGTGTTGGAGGACGGACTTCTTGCCCAGTGGACGGGAAACGGTACCATGCAGACCAATGACAACCATAATTTTGTCCCCACGGAAGAAACGGCGGCTAAGTTCCGGAATATCACTTTGATTCGCAATTTTGCAGAAGTCAGGCTGGTCGAAATCAACGGACTGACGGATGTGACCTATACGCTGGTCAATGTTCCGACGTCCGGATCGGTCGCTCCTATTTTCGGCGATTCCGTCAGATCCGAGCCCAAGAGCGCGACGGATACGACGACCTTGTATTATGCGGATTATCTGGATGATTATGCCGCGTATAAATACAATACAACTTCTGAGAAGATGGAGAAAGGGTCGACGGCTTACGACGGCTATATGGTCAATCAGACAATCGACTCCTCGCTTCCCGCTTCAGGGGCCGCTTTGCCGGCAGTTGTCAACGACAGTATTCCGGCATTTGTCTATGAGCGCACGGTTGCCACCGAAAATACGACCGCTCTGCTGATCCGCGGTAAATACTCGGATAACAATTATTACTACTATCGTCTCGATCTGTTGGGCGCTACCCAGCCGCTTGCCTTGTACCGCAACTATCAGTATCGAATCCGTATCGGCCGTCTGGGCAACAAGGGCTATTCGTCTCCGACAGAAGCCATGAAGCACAACAGTTCCGACAATATTTCTGCGATGGTTGAGGCAAAGACGCTGACCGATATCTCCGACGGCGCCGCCCGCCTTTATGTCGAGTTCATTGAAAAGAACTATGTCTCGAGCGGACAGAAAGAGTTCTGGGTCAAGTATGTCCCGGATGTTTCGGACAAGAATACGGATGGCTCCGAGAAAGTGGATAATAGTAAAGTTGTAATTAAAGATTTGAAAGGCAACGCTATCACTTCAGCCATTACCGCGGGTCGTACCGCGGGTGACTATCAGTATTATACCTTTACTACGGATGGTCAGGGGACCTCTGACAAGGTTTCCACGTTCGTCGTTGAGGCGAACAATGGGAAGACAGGAGATTTTGCATCCAAACTGACGCGAACGGTAACGGTCCGTGTCGTCAAGTCGATCAATACCACGTTGACGATGAATCCGGAGGATGTCAGCAATGTGGCAGGGGCGAAGACGATTCTGAACATTGCGCTCAGCGACACGTTGCAGAGCTCGATGTTCCCGCTGGAAATCTATATCGAAGATACCAACCATACGCTGAATCCTACGGGTACAGACGGCGCCGGGAATGCTTTGACGGTGCCCGTCAAGATTGGAAAATCGCTCAAAGACAATACGACGAACTCCTTCTATTTTGTCCGTACCGTCAATTGGAGCGAATATGAGCCGATGCGCGATGCTTATAAGGCCGGCAATACGGGTGCCATCGTCTTCCATACGGAATTCAAGACACTGGTTGATGAAAGCGAGACGATGGTTTATGTCGATAATGAGTATTTCAGCGTCGACAGTGTCAAACTTACGACCCATGAAGCGACTCGCTACACCGATTCCTTCACCTTTTATCCGTCTATGTTCGCAACGGCCTCCGGTGGAAATCCGGCTGACCTGACGGAGACATCGACAGATGGACATGTAACGTTGACGTTTAGCAGAATAGCTTCTGTTACAGATAATTATGTCCAATTAGTTAATGGCAATAATACGGCAACGGCAACATTCTCTACAGATGCCAGTAAGACGAAGGTGACTAGAGTCTCGATGAACTTCACCTCATATGATAATTCGCGAGGAAATATAACCGCGTCCACTGGTGGAGGTGTTTCTAATGCAGTTGAAACTTCACCGTATACGCGTCGTTGGCCTGCAACAGGAACAGCCTCAAGCAATAACCTAGTCCTAACATTCACCCGTGCCTCCGAATGGGATTGGGGTTGGACTTATTACTATCATTATATCACTTCGATTACTGTTGAGTATGAGTACTACGAATAATATTCGCTCTTAATCGCATCAATACACCGCCGTCCGGAAAGGGCGGCGGTGTCATTATAAAACTGGCAACAATGATAATACAATTATTACAATCAGCGCCCGCGGTGGAGGGGATTTCGGCGGATTCCCTGGCGGCCAAGGGCGTGCAGCTCGTGGAGACGATCAAGTCGACGCCGGCGAGCGAACTGATGGAAGGGACGGCTTCGGCGATTGTGAAGTTCGGGCTCAAGGTCCTGCTGGCGGTCGCGATCTACATCGTGGGCGCCTGGCTGATCCGCAAGACGAAACGGCTGATCGCCAGCGGCTTCGCAAAGCGGGGCTCTGATCCGACCCTTTCGACCTTCGTGCAGAGCCTCGTGACAGCGACCCTCTGGGTCGTGCTGATCCTTGCGATGGTCGGGACGCTCGGCATCAACACGACCTCCATCGCGGCCTTGCTGGCGGCCGGCGGCATGGCCATCGGCATGGCGATGAGCGGCACGGTCCAGAACTTTGCCGGCGGCCTGATCCTGCTGGCTTTCAAGCCCTTCAAGGTCGGAGACTATGTCTCAGCCCAAGGTTACTTCGGGTGGATCTCCGAAATCAGTATTGTCCATACGAAACTGATTACGACAGACAACCGCGAAATCACCATCCCGAACGGCGCGCTCTCCAACGGCAACATTGACAACTACTCCAAGCGCAACCCGTACCGGCTTTCCGTCTGGTTCAATGTCGCGTATGGCTCGGATCTCGATGTGCTTCGCAACGTCCTTCTCGAACTGGTCAAGCAGCAGCCCGAGATCATGGACGCCAGTACGCCCGGCGCGGCGGATCCGCGGGTCTATGTCAATAAACTCGGGGAGCATGGGATCGAAGTGGAGATCCGCGTCTGGATCAAGTCCGAGTATTATAAATGGATGCAGACCTGGCTCAATGAAGCCATCTACAAGGAACTGCCCAAACATGGCATCCGCTTCCCGTTCCCGCAGCTGGATGTCCATATGAAAAACTAAGCATCGCACGCCGCCGCCCCGCCCGGGCGGCGGCGCTGTCTTTGGCGCCACAGGTCGAGCATTTGAAGCACCGCCACAACAGCGACTACGCCGCCGCCTTTGCGCCCATTGACCGGAAACGGATAAAGATAGGTATCTCGTTGGTCAGCAGCATATTCAGTACAGTAACATGACCCCATTTCCAGAAATGGAGCGACAGAGATCGGCCTCCGGCACCTGCCAGAGGTCGATTATCCGTTTAAACGTTTGTTTTTTCTGAAAACGGCTAATTCTCCCGTCCTTCGTAAGGGGTAAACTTGTTTTGCATTTGTAACGGGATTAGTGTGGAAACAAGTTGTGTTCTTGCTTGTTTTATGTAAAATAACCATGTAATGGAGAAGAAGGTCTCAGGAGTCGTGCGAATTCATGATGTGAAAATTGACCAGGATTATATGCAGTGGTTGGGCGAAATAAAGGCCCGATATCATAATGCACAAATCAAAGCGGCTGTCCGGGTGAATACGGAACAGTTGCACTTTAATTGGCAACTCGGTCGTGACCTTGTAATTCGCAAGGCTGAGGAGAGGTGGGGCATTGGAATTGTTGAGCAAGTCAGCCTGGATCTCCAGTCGGCATTCCCTGGGACCAAAGGATTTAGCGCAGCCAATCTTTGGCGAATGAAACAGTGGTATCTGTTTTACTCTTCATATTCAGAGAAACTCGCACAAGTTGCGCGAGAATTGCAATCAGATGATAGTCAGATAAAGAATAAACTCTCTCAAGTCGAGCGAAGCTTTAAAAGTTACAGCGGATCCCTTGCATCAGATTCTGCGTTCCCACCGATATTTGCGTATGTCCCCTGGGGACATCATATAGAGATAATCACAAAATGTAAAAGCATAGAAGAAGCGCTCTTCTACATCTTGCAATGCGCTTCTGAAGGATGGAGCCGGAGGACACTGATGAATAGCATCAAAGCTGGCCTTTATCAAACATCGGGTGGCGCTATAACCAACTTCAGAGAGAAACTCCCTTTTCCTCAAGGGAAACTCGCGCAAGCCATCACAAAAGATACTTACGATTTCGGTTTCCTTTCCCTGAACAGAGACTATGAAGAAGAAGAACTGGAAAGAGGATTGGAGAGACAACTGACACAATTCCTTCTGGAACTTGGTACTGGCTTTGCGTATCTTGGCAGACAAAAGCAATTAATTGTAGCTGGCAAGGCGCGCAAGTTAGACATGTTATTCTTTCATATTCCCCTTAATTGCTATGTTGTGGTGGAACTCAAGGCTGTTCCTTTTCAGCCCGAATACGTGGGAAAGCTTAATTTCTATGTCAATGCCGTTGACGACTTAATCAAAACATCTACCCAGAATCCAACCATTGGACTGCTCATATGCAGCGATAAGGATGAAACGGAAGTGCAATATGCTTTCAAGGGCGTTCAGACGCCATTGGGCGTTTCGTCCTATACAAACATTCAAATAAAGGAGATGCAAGATCTGTTACCATCTATCGAGGAGCTTAAAAAACGTATTCGACTACATAAAGAGGGTAGTGATAGGTAGCGAAGCGGGGACGAAGGATGCGAGGATGACTGAGCCCCGACGCCCTTCCGGCCCTGGCGCCCTTTTGCGCCCACCAACTGGAAACGGCTAATTCTCTCGTGTTTTGCAGAAAACGATCAAATCATGAATCTACAAAACACAAATTCCATTCACGAGGATCTTCCGGTCTTCATGGACCTGAAGAACGACTTTGCGTTCAAA
>Ga0256405_10012357_pt1 | contig 10596 bp, 7 predicted proteins | sample RumenRJG_02DNA_FD_189096 | JGI IMG/M metagenome (GOLD analysis project Ga0256405, IMG submission 189096) | Bovine rumen microbial communities from Lethbridge, Alberta, Canada - RJG_02 | ecosystem: Host-associated > Mammals > Digestive system > Stomach > Rumen | place: Canada: Alberta | collected... | reverse complement strand
CGTCTCGGTGCGCCAAACAATTCTCGGACGAAAAAGCAGATAATTTCTGGACGAAAAGGCAGAAATTGCCGTTGTCGTTGTGGTATAATGGCCGCAGGTGAAATCTCATGCAACGAAAGGACTCTGAAATGAACCAGACAGTGTTTACGCACAACCCGTTTCCCAAGGTAGGCATCCGCCCGATCATCGACGGACGCCGCCGCGGCGTTCGCGAGTCGCTCGAGGACCAGACGATGGCGATGGCGAAGGCCGCCGCGAAGCTCATCAGCGACAACCTCCGCTATCCCGACGGCTCGAAGGTTGAGTGCGTCATCGCAGACACGACAATCGGCGGCAGGTTCGAGGCTGCGCAGTGCGCGAACAAGTTCGCCGCGAACAACGTCGGCGTTTCGCTTTCCGTGACGCCGTGCTGGTGCTACGGGACGGAGACGATGGACCTCGACCCCGTCATGCCGAAGGCCGTCTGGGGCTTCAACGGCACGGAGCGTCCGGGAGCCGTGTATCTCGCGTGCATGCTCGCTGGCTATGCGCAGCGCGGGATGTCGGCGTACGGAATCTACGGACACGAGGTGCAGAACCGCGACGAGTCCGACAAGATCCCCGCCGACGTCGCCGAGAAGATTCTTAGGTTCGCGAAGGCGGGCCTCGCCGTCGCGATGATGAAGGGCAAGAGCTACCTCTCGATCGGCACTTCCGCGATGGGCATCGCGGGTTCGTTCGTCGACGTCAACTTCATGCAGGACTACCTCGGCATCGCGCCAGAGAACATGGACGAGTGCGAGATCCTCCGCCGCATCGAGGAGGGCATCTACGACAAGGATGAGTACAAGAAGGCCCTTGCGTGGATGAAGAAGAACCTCAAGGAAGGGAAGGACTACAATCCGCCCAAGATCCAGAAGTCGCGCGAGGCGAAGGACAAGGACTGGGAGTTCATCGCGAAGATGGCGATAATCGTCCGCGACATGATGGCCGGCAACCCCAAGCTCAAGGAGATGGGCTTCGGCGAAGAGGCGGTCGGCAGGAACGCGATTGCAGGCGGCTTCCAGGGGCAGCGTCAGTGGACCGACCACTGGCCGAACGGCGATGTCGCGGAGGTGATGTGCAACACTTCGTTCGACTGGAACGGAAAGAAAATGCCGCAGATCCTCGCGACAGAGAACGACTCGCTCAACGGCATCTGCATGCTCCTCATGTGGCTCCTCACGAACAAGGCGTCGATGTTCGCGGACGTCCGCACGTACTGGAGCGACGCTGCCGTGAAGCGCGCGACAGGGAAGGGGCTCCCGAAGGACGCGAAGGCGGGCATCATCCATCTTCTTAACTCCGGCTCCTGCTGTCTCGACGCGGCGGGCGAGATGAAGGAGAAGGGGAAGCCGGTGTTCAAGAACTGGTGGGATGTCACCCAGAAGGACATCGACGCCACCTTGAAGGCGACGAAGTGGGTTCCGGCGGGAGTCGAATACTTCCGCGGCGGCGGCTTCTCGTCGTCGTTCCTCACGCCGAAGGGCATGCCGCTCACGATGATCCGCATCTCCATCGTGAAGGGACAGGGCCCTGTCATGCAGATCGCCGAAGGGTGGTCGGTGGAGCTCGACGCGAAGCAGCAGAAGACGCTGATGGAGCGCACGAATCCCGAGTGGCCTTGCACCTGGTTCACGCCGCGGCTCACGGGGAAGGGCTTCTTCAAGGACGTCTACTCTGTGATGAACGCCTGGGCCGCGAACCACGGCGCGATCGCCTATGGTCACATTGGCGCCGATCTCATCACGCTCGCATCGATGCTCCGCATTCCGGTCGCCATGCACAACGTTCCGGAGGAGAAGGTGTTCCAGCCGCATTGCTGGGGACTCTTCGGCGCATCGGACGACCCGACAGGCGCGGACTACCGCGCGTGCGCGAACTTCGGTCCGCTCTACGCGACCAATCGGTAGCGCGTCTGCGGCGGAGCGAGTTTCGGCTTATGGCTCGCTAGCATTGCCTATGCTGTGCTGGCTTGCCTGACATCGTGCGGCTTGCTTCGCCGCAACGGTGCTCGCCCGCGATAAATGGCCGATTTGCGCGTCCTTGCGCCCGCTCGACATATACATATATGTCTTCGGGTCGCAGTCCTGCGCGACTCGTCTCATTTTCGCGGGTTCCGCCCCGCTAGCGGCGACGAAGCAAGCCGCGCATGGCACCCGCGGGAGTTCGACGCGGTGCTCGGTGGCTCGGCCTCTCTCCCGCTCCCTGCGCCGCCGCTCCCGTCGTCTTCACGGCGATACGCGCCGCAATGCTTCGTCGCCGAGATGCCGGCTTCTCGCCTTGCGACGTGTCTCACCGCGCATCCGACGAACCGCGTCGTTGCATGTCGCTCAGTTCGGCACTCGCCCCCTCGTCCCTTGCCTCACCTTCCATAAGGTGCGTTTTTCTTCGAAGCATTTGCGCTCGCCGCCGTTCCGTCAGCTCGCTTAACCCTGTCCGCGGTAAAAGTGTCGCAACGCTAATCGACTCTAATTCTACCCTAACTGACTCTAATCGACACTAACTACTTCGTGAATGATTTCGTCCGCTCTTCTCGCTCCGATGGTCGCGGACGCGGAGGGAGTATTTCGGCGGCATGCTTTTTTCTGTTGCGAGGCTATCGCCGCGACGAGCCGATGGTCGCGGGTGAGGTAGGTGGAAGGCCGCAGGCGTAAGAGAGACTTGCGTACGCAACCAGTGATAGACGCCGAGGCACGGCAGGCTAAACGCGGCTCATTGTCTGACGAGCGAGAGCCGTCGCGGGCCTGGAACCGAACGAGAGCCCCGCGAGCCATCGGGCGGCGCGGCGATTTTCCGCCCTAAGCCGAAACACAGCCCGAAGCGGGCGCGACGCAATGCCGTCAGGCGCAGTCCCTAATATCAGGTAGTGGGAATAAGCCAGTCGGAATCGGCTCCGTTGATTTCGACTGGCACTACATAACGGTCGCCCGATGCGCTCTTCGCATCGGCGGCTTTTTTTGCCTCTACTGGAGCCGAAACTGGTTTTGCCTGCTTTGGCTGAGGTTTGGCCGCAGAAGGGGGCGTGGGCTTCTTGGCGGGAGCCGCGGGCTTCTTCGCTGGAGCGGCGGCAGCCGGCTTGCTCTTTGGCTTTGAAGGAACGAGATCGTCGAGCTCATCGTCGTCGAGTTCGTTGTCATATGCATTGAAGTAGCTGACAGGCTCGTCCAGCTCGTCAAGCGGAGACTGCTTCTTATCCGCGGCGGCCTTGTCCGCGGCGTCTTTCTTTTCGTAATATTCGGGATATAGACGGCGGCGCTGGCGTTCGACTTCCTCGCGGCGAAGTTTCTCTTTCTCCGCGTCGATTTTATCCTTTTCGGCCTTGAGAAGGGCTCTGGCCTTTACAAGCTTTGCTGTATCCTCGTCAATCTTCTTCTGGAGCGCGAGCTGTTCCTTGGAAGGGCCCGTTGTATCCTGTGCCTTTGCTGCAGCCGCTGCAACGGCCTTGAGCTGCTCTTCGGCCATCTTGGCGCGGTTCTCTTCGAGCTTCGCCTGCTGCTCGATCATTTTCGCCTGCTGGTCGGCCATCTGCTTTTGAAGGGCGGCCAGGGTGTCGGTCATCGCCTTGATGGCGGCGTCGTTTGCTGGGTTGTGCGCCGGAGCCTGGGGCTGGACGACTACCGGCTGGCGCTCACGCTCCTTCATGGCAAACTCGACGAGCTTGTCGTTCAGCGCCTGGTTCTGCGCAGTTGCGTCGCGGAGCAGCAGCTGATTTCTCGCGTCGGCCTCTCTAAGCATGATCATGAAGACGACTATGACGATGGTCATAAGGAATCCGAAGAACAGGCAGAGCATGATCATGCGCTTGCGCGCCTTGCTCTGCTCGGCGTCAATGTACTGCTGAAAAGCCTTGAGCACCGGGAAGTCGTCAAGACCTTCCTGTCCATAGATGCTGACGGCGTTGTTGGCGGTAGGATTGTCGTTCATGGGCAGATTATACCATTTTTTCAGTTTATCCGTGTTTCAAACTTAATTATTGCCTTGTGTCGCATAATGCGTGTTATGTCAACTACGTTCTTTCCCCACAAAGTTCCCTCAGTATCCACAGTCCATTATCGACTTCTCAAAGCCGAACGTCGCGGCGATAAGAGCCGCACGAATCCACATACCGTTGCGCATCTGTCGCCAGTACATCGCGCGAGGGTCGCGGTCGCAGCATGTCGCAATTTCGTCGCGGCGCGGCAGCGGATGAAGAATGACGCCGTCCTTAGGAAGAAGCTTGAGCTCCTCGGCTCCAAACTTGAAGCGGGAGGTGTCGATCTTCGCCGAGGCGCCCTTGGAGGAATCCCACTCGTCCTGGATTCGCGTCATGTAGACCGCGTCGGCTATGCGCACCGAGGCGCGGAGATCGTCAGTCACCTCGAAGTCGATCCCCTTCTTCGCAAGGATCATCACGACGTCGGCCGGCACCTGCAGCTCCTGCGGCGCGACGAAAATCTGCCTGACGTTCTTGAAGTTGGTGAGGAGGTACGAAAGCGAGCGGACCGTGCGTCCGCGCATAAGATCGCCGCAGAACACGACCGTCTTGCCGTCTATCCCGCCGCGGTTCTCGAACGAGCGGAAGAGCGTGTATATGTCGAGAAGCGCCTGCGTCGGGTGCTGGTCCTTCCCCGAGCCGGCGTTGAGGATCGGAATCGGGCGTGACGAGTTGGACAGCTCCCACGCCATCTTTTCGGCAAGCCCCTGCTCCGGCGAGCGCATTATTATCATGTCGAAATACGACGAAAACGTGCGTATCGAATCCTCGTGGCTCTCTCCCTTGAATTCAGACGAGGTCGCTGCGTCGCGAACCGAGCCGGTCGTCACTCCGAGGATCTGGCACGCCGCGAGATGCGAAAGGAACGTACGCGAGCTCGGCTGGGAGAAGTAGAGCATCGCGCGTTTGTGGGCGAGCACGCTCTTTAGGTATAGAGCGCCCTCCTTCGACTTGTTGATGAAACGTATCCTGTTGGCAAGTGCGCAGAGCCGTTCGAGAATGGGCCTGTCGAACTGCTGGGCGAAAAGCGTGTGATACGGCATCCCCTCGCCATCCGCCCTTTCAAGATACGGGCGCTTCGCCTCGAGCGGCAGCGCGTGAAACTCGTTCCAGCCTATGTCAGTAAGTCTTGCCATAAAAATCCCTGTAGAGTTTTCCTATATTATACCAAATTCCCCATGCCCCCTGCTCTATCCGCGCGTATGGAACCGGCGGTGGATGTCACCAAAGCGCGTCGCGTCCACATGCGTGTAGATCTGTGTCGTCCCGATGTCAGCGTGCCCGAGCAGCTCCTGTATCGCGCGTATGTCCGCGCCGTGCTGGAGCATGTGCGAGGCGAAGCAGTGCCTGAGAACGTGCGGCGATATCCTCTCCGGCGCGATTCCGGCGGCGAGAGCCCTTTCCCTTATGAGCTTGAAGACCGCCTGCCTCGTGAACGGCTTCTTGAGGCGCGTCACGAAGACGTGTCCGACGGAGAGGTCGCCCTTGGTGAACACGTCCCTCGCCGACGCAAGATACGCGACGAGCGCGCGGCCAGCCGCCCTTCCGATCGGGACGATGCGCTCCTTGGAGCCCTTCCCGATGACCCGCAGAAGCTCGCCGTCTGCGATGATGTCCTCCGTCTTCATTGCGCAGAGCTCGCTCACGCGCAGCCCGCAGCCGTACATCACCTCGAGCATCGCGCGGTCCCGCAGGTCTCGGGGGTCGGTTCCGTCCACCTTGTCCAGCATCCTGAAAGTCTCTTCTTCCGAAAGGACGCGCGGCAGCGCCTTCGCCTTCTTCGGCGGTTCGAGAAGCTCTGCCGGGTTCTTCGCGACGAAGCGTCGCTCCCTCAGGAACTTGAAGAACACCTTTATCGCAGTCGCGCGGCGAGCGCGCGTGGTGGACTTCCGCCCTTCCGACCTCTGTTCGCCGAGGAACCCGGCTATGTCCTCGCGCTTGACGTCACCCGCGGCGGATATGCCGCGCTTCTTAAGGTACTGCGAAAAAAACCTGAGGTCGCGGGCATACGCCGCGCAGGTGTTCTCCGCCATCGACCGCTCGTATCTGAGCGAGCCGATGAACTCGTCGATGTCAGAGTCGATCAATGAAGTCCTCCACGAGAGTGCGCATCGCGGGCTTCGCGGCTTCGCCTGCGGCGATGACCTCTTCGTGGCCGAGCGGACGGAGGGCGATTCCAGCCGCGAGATTGGAGACGAGCGACAGGCCCGCGACCTTCATCCCGCATGCCTTCGCAAACACGGCCTCGGGAACTGTCGACATACCGACGACATCCGCGCCCTGCGCCTTGTACGCGCGTATCTCGGCAGGCGTCTCGTACGCGGGCCCGACGTTGTAGGCATAGGTGCCGTCCATCACGCGAAGGCCGAGCTTGTTCGCGCCGGCGTGCAGCAGCTCGGCGAGATGGCGCGTGTATATCTCGGTCATGTCAGGGAAGCGTTCGCCCCACTCGGGTCGATGCGGGCCGACAAGTGGATTTGCGTTGATTAGATTTATGTGGTCGCGGATGATCACGAAATCGCCCGGCCTGAGGGCGGGGTTGATCCCGCCCGAGGCGTTGGTCAGCAGAACCGTCCCGCATCCCATTCGGCGCAGCATCTCGATGGGCAGGACGACAGGTTCCCAGCCGACGCCCTCGTAGTAGTGCCTGCGTCCGCACCATGCGGCGACAAGCCTGCCGCCGCGCCTGTACATAACGAACTCGCCCGCATGTCCGCGGACCGTCGACGCTCCGAGTCCGGGGATGTCGGCGTAAGACGCGCGGAAGACGATCTCGTCCATCTCGAGCGCTTCGCCCCAGCCGCTGCCGAGAAGGATGCCGAGGTCGACCGCCCTTTCGAAGCACTTGTCCGGGAAGTAGGCTGCCGCCTTGTCGAAAAATGAAGTGTCCATATGGATAAATTGTGTTTGGTTGATGTCGTGCGAACAACCTAATTATACCATAATCTCACCGATCAGGCGAGAGGCCAGCAGACGGACTCCATGCCGTCGTACGGGCAGTTGCGCGAGAGCGATGCGAACTTCGCGACTTCGACGACGCGCCGTTCCCCGACCTCGACCGTTGTCTTGCGCGCAGAATCAAGCCGCTTCGCAGCGCACGGCGAAAGTATCGATCGCGGGATCTTCCACCACGCCTCGGCCCAGGCTTCGGGCGTCATCCCCTCGTCCTCGACCATCGCCATCCAGGTGAGCGGAACCGCCGTTTCAAGCCCGATGATGCCGTTCGCGCTTGCCTCGAAGCCAAGCGACTTCTTCGCCGCAGGGTGCGGCGCATGGTCCGTCGCAAACATGAGAACGCCGTCCTTCACGGCGCGGCGAAGCTCTGCGCGGTCTTCGTCGTTTCCAAGGGGGGGCGCCATCTTGTAGTTCGCGTCGTTACGCGGAATCTCCTCGCACGAAAGAAGAAGATGGTGCGGTGTCGCTTCGGCTGTCACGGGGAGCCCTTCTTTCTGCGCGGCGCGCACAAGCTCCACCCCTTCCGCCGTCGAAATATGCTGGATGTGAAGTCGGCATCCTGTCACGCGGCAGATGGAAAGATCGCGCCGTATCGCAACCGTCTCTGCGGAGACGGGTATGACCGGCAGACGACACTGACGCGCGAGATCGCAGTCGCGGATAACGCCATCCTTTACTTCCATCGGATCCATCGCGTGTTCGCAGATGCACATTCCCAGGCTCGCCGCGCGGCGCATCGCCTCTTCCATCACCTTGTCGTCGGCGACATACGAGCCGTCGTCCGTGAAGAACGCCGCGCCCGCCTCGGCAAGCGCTTCGAGCTCTGCAACCTCATGTCCGAGCCGTCCCTTCGTTATGCATGCGGACGGAAGAAGAATCGTTTCCGCGCCGGCGTCACGCGCGGCCTTCCGCTGATAGTCCATCCACTCCGGCGAGTCGCAGGCGGGTGTCGTATTGGGCATCGTGACGACCGCGGCAAATCCGCCGCGCCGCGCCGCCTCAAGCCCTGACGCAGTAGTCTCCGCCCCGGGAACGCCGGGATCGCGGAAATGGACGTGGACGTCGATGAAGCCGGGGAATGTTAATTTCTTGTTCATCCTTTATTTAGCCGTGTAGAACGTGTAGATCGTGTAGGTTCATGTTTTAGCCGTGTAGAACGTGTAGATCGTGTAGATTTCTTCATGTTCTGCATGTTCTACATGGTTTATAGTTAGCCGAAAAGGTCTCCTTGAACCGGAGCGGCAGTCGACGGTTTTTCGTCGACAGGCTGCTCCGCCTTGCCAGATGGAGTTGACCCAAGAAGTTCGAGAAGCCGAGCTTCGTCTATCACCTCGGTGCCGAGCGCCCGCGCCTTCTCGGTCTTCGTCGCGCCGACGTTCGCGCCTGCGATAAGATACTTCGTCTTCGACGTTACTGCGCTCTGGACGATGCCTCCCGCCTTCTCTATGAGCGCGGCATATTCGCCGCGTGGACGGCTTAGCGTCCCCGTGAGGACGCATCCTGCGCCGACGAGCGGGCCTTCCGTCGCGACCGCGGCGCGTGCGCCGCGCCGGGGGTCGATGCCGAGCGAGAGCATGCGATCGAGAAACGCACTTCCGTATTCGCTCGAGAAAAAAGACAGAACTGCCTTTGCCGCCTCGACCTTGATGGCGAGGATCTTGCGCTCCTTGCCCTTCTTCGCATCGTTCTCGATTACGTTCTTGAGAACAGGGCTGTCCTTGAGGTCGCTGAATTTCTCGTGCTCTGCCGCGATGTCCTTCGCAACTGTGACGCCGACCTGCGGAATGCCGACGGCGAAAAGCCACCTTTCGAGCGGAAGGGATTTCGCGTCCGAAACTGCTTTCCTCAGGTTCTGGGCGTTGAGGCCGAACTTGCGAGGCGACTCGTCGTCGCCGATGTTGAGCGAGGCGAGCGCGTCGTAGTCGAGTTCAAAGAGATCGAGGGGGTCTTTCACCACGCCCTTCGCGACGAAGATGTCGGCGATCTTGCCGCCGAGCGCCTTCAGGTCGAGCGCATTGCGGCTCGCGAAATGCTCGAGCCTGCGGCATAGCTGCGCGGGGCACGCCGGATTGACGCAGCGCGTCGCTACTTCGCCCTCGAGACGCGCGACTTCGCCGCCGCACACAGGGCAGGCCGTCGGCATGACAAAGACCGTCTCCGCGCCCGTGCGCTTCTCTGGTATCACGGAATCCACGGCGGGGATCACGTCACCGGCCTTGACGAGCCAGATATGGTCGCCGACCCTGATGTCCTGGCGCGCAATCTGGTCGGCGTTGTGGAGGGTCGCGCGGGAGATGACCGACCCAGCGAGCGAAACTGGCTTCAGCTCCGCGACAGGCGTCAGAATGCCGGTGCGCCCAACCTGCACCGTGATCGCCTCGACAGTCGTCTCCGCACGCTCGGGCGCATATTTGTAGGCGCGCGCCCAGCGAGGGCCGTGAGCGGTCGCGCCGAGGACTTCGTAGAACCTGCGCTCGTCTATCTTGATGACGGCGCCGTCGATCTCGAAGCGGAAGGTGTGGCGGAGGGACTGCAGCTCGTCGATTGCAGCGAACACCTCGTCCATCGTCTTGCAGGACTTGGACCACGGCGCGACGGGGAAGCCCCACTTCGCAAACGCCGCGATCATCTCGCTGTGCGAGGCGAAGCCGTCGCAACCGACGCCGCCCGCGTTGTAGACGACGACATCCAAAGGACGTTCGGCGGTAACGCGCGAGTCGAGCTGCTTCAGGGAACCGGCGCAGGCGTTCCTCGGATTCGCGAAAGTCTCGAGCCCGGCGGCCTCCTGACGAGCGTTGAGCTCGACGAAGCCCTCGCGCGTCATGTACGCCTCGCCTCGCACCTCAAGCTCGCGCGGCGCGTCCGGCGGGAGCGTCTTGGGGATCGTCGCGATTGTCGACGCGTTCGCCGTTATGTCGTCGCCAACGAGCCCGTTGCCGCGCGTCGCCGCGCGGACGAGACGCCCGCCGGAGTAGCGGAGAGAGAGCGAGATGCCGTCTATCTTTGGCTCGACGAGATACGTGAACCCCTCGACCGTCTTCCTGACGAACGCGTCGAATTCGGCGAGCTCACCTTTCGCGTGGGTCTTGTCGAGAGACTGCATCGGCGGGTCGTGCGTGACCTTGGCGAACCCCTCGGAAAGCCCTCCCGCGACGTTTCTGACAGGCGAATCGGCGGTGGCGAATTCCGGGAAGTCCGATTCGAGCTTCAGGAGCTCGCGCTCCCACATGTCGTAGTCGCGGTCGCCGACAGTCGGCTGATGCAGATCGTAGTAGTCGTGGTTGGCCTTCTCGATGAGGGCCCTCAGTTCCGCGATCCTCGCCTTTGCGCTTGCTTTGTCCATGTCTTTATTCGTTGCGGCTCACAGCCCGCATGACACTCGTCATGTGTTTCAATCGTGCCTATATTATACCAAATCCGCAGCCCCGGACCTGCGCCATCAACTCACCCCAAATGGTAATATCTAACGGGTCAGCAAAGAAGAGAGGAAGGCCATGGGGTTCAACGAAGGAGAAAGACGATCCACACCACCCCCATGGGGGTGGCCGCCGGCGGCGGAAGAAAAAGCCCACGGCGTCGGGGAAATCGTGTATCATGGAGCTGCTAAACCAACCAGGCACACGAAAGATCGACGCCATGAGCAGGAG
>Ga0256405_10012356_pt1 | contig 10596 bp, 8 predicted proteins | sample RumenRJG_02DNA_FD_189096 | JGI IMG/M metagenome (GOLD analysis project Ga0256405, IMG submission 189096) | Bovine rumen microbial communities from Lethbridge, Alberta, Canada - RJG_02 | ecosystem: Host-associated > Mammals > Digestive system > Stomach > Rumen | place: Canada: Alberta | collected... | reverse complement strand
GCGAGTTATCCGCCTTATACTCGAGCATAAGCCCGAGCAGAGGATGTAAGGCGTTAGCCGTATCCGTTTAATGCGAGGGCGTACAATTTATTAGCGAACGAAGTGCAGGTCGGGGAGTTTCTGCTTGGTTGCTCGCCTTAAACGGCATTCCGCAACCTGCTTGTCTTGTCAGTCGGCAAGCCAACCTGTTGCTTCAGCCTCGGCTCGCAATCCGCTTTGCGCCCCGTTTCTTTGCGGTCAAAGAAATGGGGCATATTTATTTTAGATATTAAACAATATTATCTGATACCGATAATATTATTTATGTGAGAATATTTTCCGTTTTTGAACTGAAAAAGTATTTTTATGATAATATTGTTTTAGTGAAACTTTTATTTTTCTAAGGGAAACCAAATGGCATTTGACAACAGAAAAGTAAAAAAAATAGGAATTCCTAGAGCAATTTCTTATTATACAAACTACCCTTTCTATCATGCGTTTTTTAAAGCGCTTGGAATAGAGGTTGTTTTATCAGACAAAACAACGGCAGAGATTATAAAAAACGGCAACAAATACGTCGCCTCGGAAACCTGTCTGCCAATAAAAGTTTATGTCGGACACGTTGTCAATCTGCTTGAAAAGGGGATAAAAGATATATTTATACCGTCAATTCAGTCAACGGGTTACAAGATTAATAACTGCAGTAAAATAAGAGGTTTGCCTGAAATTATAAGAAACGTAATTGATAAGCCGTTTAATATGATAGAGCCGACATTTGACAAAACCGAAAAAATCGGGTTCAAAGATTTTTGGTTTGAAACGGCACATTGTCTTGGCATTACCGATAAAAAACTCATTAAGCAGGCAATAGAGGCAGGCTGGGAATGTTATGACAATTTCAGAACAATGACCGAAAACGGAATTGACTACACCACGGCACTGAATAACGCCCTTAACGGGATTTGCGAAAGAAAAAATATGCAGTTGGTTAAACCTTTATCAGTTGTTATTATGGCACACGGCTACAACCTTTTTGATGAAAGAATTTCATTGAATCTGATTAAAAAACTTGAAAAAATGGATATAAAAGTCTATACCTCGTTAAATGTTTCAAAGCAGGCTTCAATTAAAGCGCTGAATGAACTTGACGAAACACAATACTGGGCAAACGAACTTGACCTGACAGGTACGGCTGCGCATTATTTGATAAATAAAAAAATCGACGGTATAATTGCGCTTTCGGCTTTCGGATGCGGGCCTGATTCGCTTATGATAGACGAAATCGAACACCATGCAAAAGACTGCAATGTTCCGCTTTTGCATCTCAATATTGACGAACATACGGGCGAAGCAGGATTTATCACAAGACTTGAAGCCTTTGCCGATATGCTTTTGAGAAAGAAAAGACAAACACTTAAATACATTGAACCTGAAGAAAAAAGAACTCAGCATACACACAAAAAAGTTTTGCTGACAGTAAAATAAAAAGATGGGAACTACAACAAGTACACACAAATACCTTGGGGCAATACACATTCATACTTTGCACTCAGACGGTACAGGAGATATTGACTCAATAACAAAATCGGCAAAGAAAGCCGGATTATCGTGGATTATAATAACCGACCACAATAATTTTGACGTCCAGGAAGGGTTAATTAACGGAATTTACGTCATAAAAGGAGAAGAAATTTCCCCCAATTACGGTAATCATTATCTTGCGCTGGGCATTGATAAATTAATACACCATTCGGATAATTGTCAGGAGAACATTGATGCGGTAAAATCAAACGGTGGATTCGGGTTTAGTGCGCACCCCGATGAATCGGACACACGCAAAAATCCACACCATCCGCTCAGGTGGACTGATAAAAACAACCTTCCCGACGGCGTGGAAATATGGAACTGGTTTTCGCAATGGGGCGACAATTACGATTCAAGAAATATTTTCGGAATTACATATTCATACCTTTTTGCCAAAAAACTTGTATCAAAGCCGTACCGCACGACACTTGACTGGTGGGACAAACTTAATAACAACAAACAACAAACCGTTCCTGCTATCGGAGGAATTGATGCCCACTCCTTCAAAATCACAAAATATATAATCCCTGTAACGGTCTTTCCCTATGAATTTTCGTTCAAAACCATTGCAAATCAAATTCACACAGAAAAAGAATTAAGCAAAGATTTTGAACAGGCAAAAGAACAAATCCTAAATGCGGTAAAAAACGGAAACAACATAATCGCAAACCTGTCCATCAGCAGGGATATTCCCGAAATTCATATATCAAACAAAACAGTAACGGCACAAAGCGGTGAAACAATAAAATTAGACTCCGATACATATATTAATGTAGAATGCGGAAAGAAAACTCAAATAACAGTAGTTAAAGACGGTATTCAAATTAACACGGTAAACACAAAAAAACTGAAACTTAAACTGACCGAATGCGGGAAGTACAGGGTTGAAACGGAAATAAACGGCAGAGGATTTGCCTATTCAAACCCGATAATCGTAAGAGGATAGACCTTGAATAAATCAAGCGAGAAAAAATTTTATAAACAGCGTTACGCACAAAAAGACCACTCAATCGCAACCAAAGACAGAGTTGTTGCGTGGCCGAGGATGGGGAATATAGACCTTTCAATGGGCGCATTGGTAAGTTCTCTGGGGGTAAAAATTGTTATGCCTCCGCAAAATACAAACAAAGCGCTTGAAATCGGAGTAAAAAACAGCATCGAAGGAATTTGTCTGCCGTACAAACTTAATCTTGCAAACTACATTATGGCACTTGAAAACGGTGCTAATACCCTGATGATGTTTCAGGCTCCGGGGTCGTGCAGGTTTGGCAATTATACAAAAATGGCGCAAAAAACACTTCACAAACTCGGCTATAAATTCGATATGTGCGTTTTTGATATGTACCAAAGCAAAATGAAACAAACCCTTGAAGCTTTTTGGCATATTTCAAAATGTCTTAATCCGTATTGCTATTACAAAGGCTTTTCTACGGGGTTTAACAAGGCTTTTGCAATAGACAAAGCGGAAAAATTGATGTTCTATACAAGACCGAGAGAACTTCACAAAGGAGATGCCGAAAAGTGTTATAAAAAATGGTACGAAATCATAAGAGATACAAATTCGGTTAAAGAATGCCGAAAACTCAAACAGCAGGTTATTGACGATTTTGCAAAAATTCCGATAGACAAAGATAAAGTCGTTCCGACAGTTTATCTTTTGGGGGAATTTTTTGTGCTTTTAGACCCCTATACAAATCAGGAAATTGAAAAGACTTTAGGCGAACTCGGGATTGAAGTTCAAAGACAGATATTTTTCTCCGAATGGCTTGAACACGTTTTGCAACCGTCGTTATTTTACAAAAAAGAATCACACCGTCAGCGCTGCGTAAGGTTTGCAAAAGATTATATAAAACGTGCGATAGGCGGAGAATGTTTAGAAACGGTAGGCGACACGGTATTTGCCGCAAAAAACGGTATTGATGGTATAATACATATAATGCCGTTTTCGTGTATGCCCGAAATCGTTGCGCAAAACATTTTACCCAAAGTAAGCAGACAGGAAAATATTCCTGTGTTAGAATTAGTATTAGATGAGCAAACGGGTAAGGCAGGAAACATTACAAGAATCGAAGCGTTTGCCGATTTAATTAAGAGAAGAAAAATAAAGAATATAAAAGAAAACGAGGAAGAAAATGCAATCAAGAAACAATATGACATTAGAACGAATTAAATATTACAGACACTTGTTTGGCGGAGCTTTGGAATGTATCCAGAGCAGACTGTCAAAGAACCCTAAACCGTTATGCTTTTCACTGATGGTTACAAGTGCCTGCAACTGCGACTGCGATTTCTGTTTTTGGAAGTCCAAAAAAGGTCAGGACGATATGCCGACTGAAGAAATCGTAAGATTACTCACGGAGGCAGGTCAAATCGGATATATGGACAGTATATTGTGGGGCGGAGAACCGCTTTTGAGAAAAGATTTCACCGAAATCTGCAAAGCATCTCATGATGCAGGTTTATACACAAAAATAGCAACAAACGGATGGTTTTTGGAAGAAAACCCCGGATTCGGACAATATACCGACCTTATGTTCTGCTCTTTAGACGCAATCGGCAAGGCTCACGATGATATTCGCCATATGCCTGGGATTTGCGACAGAGTAATGAGCGGTATTGAATATCACAAGGTACATTCGCCTAAAATGAGAATTTATATTTGCTGTACGGTATCTACTCAAACGAACTTTGAGCAGATAAAAGAAGTAGCCCAATATTGCAAAGATGCCGATATTTTACTGTATTTCACGGTAAATAAGGCTGATTCGGTGCCTGATGATGCGCAAAATGTTATAGATACCGAACTTGAAAATGAACAGTTATCGGAAATGTTTATCAAGATTAAAGAACTCAAAAAACAGGGTTATCCTATCAGAAACTCATATTACTTTATGGATTACATTATTGCAAAGAAAACATATTATGAATGCCACTGGCCGAGAATTGCAACAGTAATCTATTCAAACGGCGATATGCTCCGTTGTTACGACAGAAAACCGTTTATCAGCGTAAGAAATAAATCACTTAAAGAAGTTATCAGCGATCCTGTATTTATAGAAACTGTTAACAAATGTAAAGATTGTAAACTTGCCTGCGTAGGTAACTATGCGCTTGATGCGTCGGGTTTATGGAAGTTAGAGTGGCCGGCAATAAAATCACTGATGGAAATTGCTATCACTTAAAGTAGCAAATAATATTTTTTTTGAATATTATTGCAAGTAAAAGATATAGCATAAGATATAAAAAAGGATATATAAAATGAATTGTATTAAAAAAATAGTTGCAACATTACTTGTGTTAGTATTTTGCAATATGCAGACAGCGCTTGCGGTAACCGAATCGGATGCTTTGGGATTAAAAGATGTTTTTGAAGATAACCACCAAAGCATCGATGAAGCACACTTTGTCGGCGGAAGCCAAATAGAAGAAATGTTTAACGGAAAAGAAAACAAAGTGTCGGGAACATTCCTTCGCCAAAGAGGTTACGGAATTTTTAGAGCGCCTGTTGATACAACCTCTGCTACGGGAAAATATGACGGCGGATATAAATTGACAATCGGGACAAAAATTAATGTATATGCCTATGGCGACTCAGTAGATATGATGTCTATGACAGGTTCAAATCTTGTCAGTCCGACAACTCAAACGGTTGTATCCTCAAACGGAGCGGTATTTATTTCCGGTATAGGTTTAATTAAAGCCGAAAACAGGACAATAAGCGAAGTTGAAAGCGAAGCAAATTCCATCGCTCAAAGCAAATATAGAAATATTCGTATAAAAATGACCGTTGCATCGGGAAGTGAATTTCCGATATTTATTTACGGTGAAGTTGACAGGCCAGGAAAAGTTTTAATAGGCAACAATTCTACCCTGTTGGATGCCTTAGGAGCAGCAGGCGGAGTAAAAAAATCCGGTACGTTAAGAAATGTTGTATATAACAAAAAGAACATAGACCTTTATGAACAAATATTTTTCGGTAAAAATACAAACATAATGGTCAAACCGAATGATACAATTTTCGTTGGTAAAATCGGTAGTGTCGTAGCCCTCAAAAACGGAGTAAAATCACCCGGTATCTATGAAATTAAACAGGGTGAAACAGTAAACGATATTATCAGATATGCCGGCGGATTACTTCTTACAACCCGTAAAGAAGACGTAATTATGGTCGGATTTGATCAAAAAGCAAACCAAAAGGTGGCAAGAACCGTTAAATGGGATAATGCCTTAAATACAAAACTTGTAAACGGCGAATCAGTTGAATTTAAAGAAACATATAATAATTATGAAAATACGGTTGCAATTCAGGGTAACATCAAACACCCTGCAACACACGTTTATCACGAAGGAATGAGACTTTCCGAAATTTTGAAAAATGAAGACGAATTTTTGGAAGAAACATTCACAAATCAGGCTGTAATCAGAAGGATTTCAGGCGACGGTAAAAATGTTGAAATTATCCCTGTATTCCTCAAAGAATTTTTTGCAGGAATGAACGATCCGTTACTCCAGCCGAGAGATGTTATTACTATTTACAAAAGCACTCATTCGCAGTTCGTTGATGTTTACGGCTGTATAAATACTCCAAAACATATGCCTTATATGCGTGATATGAATTTGGCAGATGTTTTGTCCGATATAAAATTTATGGAATCGGATATCAAAACCGATGATAATGAATACAAAACCTCAAACAGTGAAGGCAATTTAAGACTTAAAACAGGAACAGAAAACTCAAACAAACTTATACCTGCGGAAAATGTTGCCGTTGAAATTACACCTCCGGGCGGGCATGCAACAATTTATTATATGTATGACCTTTTGATTAATGCCGATAAAATCAAATCCATCGGTATTGCTCCTGAGTCAAGAGTATTTTTCAGAACTTTAAGAAGCAATGAAATAATTAAAACGGTTACGATTTCAGGATTTGTAAAAGAACCTGGTGTATTTTCATTTGTAAAAGGTCAAAAACTTAAAGATGTTATTGAGATGGCCGGCGGTTTAACAGAAGATGCGAATCTGCGCGGAATCGTATTTAAAAGACCAAATCTTAAAGCAAAACAAACCAATATTGCGGAACGAAACAACGAACGTGATATTGAATTAATCAGAGGCAAAATAGCAAATTCAATTAAACAGAGCGAACAGGATCAGCAGACAAAACTTGATACGATTGCTCAACTCCAAATGGAAAAAGGTGCTATTGAGCATAGATATAGCGGACAGATTTCACTTAATATAAAAACTAATGATATAAATAAAATTAATAGTGTTGATAATATTGATATTCAGGACGGCGATGATATTTTCATTCCGAGATTATCAAATCATGTAAGTATTATCGGTGAAGTATACAACGAACAGTCATTCATATATCAGCCGGGAACAAGGGTAAAACACTATTTAAAAGAAGTCGGCGGATATACGCCAAACGCCAGCAGATTCAGAGTGTATAAAGTCGGAGTTGACGGCAGAGCAGTAAAAGCCCATAAATCAACAAAAGTTATGGCAGGAGATACCATTGTTGTACCAAGAAAAATTGCAGGAAACGACTGGATTACACCTATTGCATCAGCACTGCAGGCATTCGGACAAATATTCCTGATGGCATTTGCCGTTCATAAATGGTAATACCAAAAGACAATTTATAAGAACAAATTATACTGCAAAGGTTCAACACGAATTTTTGTAGTATAATTTTTTATATGAGAATTTAAAGGAGACAATATGAGAGTACAAAAGCAATCAACAGTATGGCAGTCCAACTCAATGGGTGCATTTGACAGAATAAAATTACAATTAAGCAATATAGTAATAGATTCAACAATAAATTATCTTGGCAATCATTTCAGCAAAGAAAAACTTGTTAATCTTGCAAAGATATTTGAAAAAATATCTGGTTCAAAAGGCGGTATAAACCACGCAAAAAGGATGCAGTGGCTTTTTGAATCGGAACACGCACATCTTTTCTGGTGGAAAAGAATTTTAACAGAACTTCACCCGAACTGCCGTAACAAATGGATTAAAAATTTCTTTGTAAACGGCTATTATGGCGACAACTTGAGAAAACGTTCGGAATTTAATGAGAAAAACGGTTTCTTCCCGCCTACGGTTCTGCTTGCAAGCATTACAAAAAGATGCAACTTCAACTGCAAAGGCTGCTGGGCGCACGAATACGACGTTAAGGAAGATTTGACAAAAGAAAAATGGAGAGAAATTTTCACCGAAGCCCGTGATGTTATGGGTATTCATATTTTCCCTGTTGTCGGCGGTGAACCCTTTGCAAGAAAAGAATTTCTTGAACTTTGCGAAGAATTTAACGACTGTACGTTCATAACCTTTACAAACGGCTCATTAATAACCGAAAAAACGATTAAAGAACTTCAAAGACTTGGCAATGTTCAGCCTATGTTCTCAATAGGCGGTTTAAAAGAAAACACCGACGCCGTAAGAGGGGACGGATGTTTTGATATGGTTATGCAAAAGATGGATATGCTTCGTGAAGCAGGAATATTCTTCGGCGCATCAGTTACGGCAACAAGTCAAAACTGCGATGAAGTAACATCTGACGAATTTATGAAGATGCTATCGGATAAAGGTTGTTTGTGGACTTGGTTTTTCCACTATGTACCGGTTGGGGACAGTCCTGATGTAAGTATGACACCGAACGCACAGCAAAGACGTCAGATATTGAAGGCTGTTTATAACGCAAGAAATACTCTGCCTATGATGACGGTTGATTTCTGGGGCGACGGTCCTGAAATGATGGGTTGCATCGCAGGCGGACGTCAGTATATTCACGTTAACCCGAGAGGCGATGTTGAACCTTGTACATTTGTTCATCTGGCTACTCACAACCTGAACGACTGTACACTAACGGAAGCACTTGCATCTCCCTTTATGACCGCAATAAGAAACGGTATTCCTTATGAAGACGGCAATATGCTTCGTCCTTGTATGATAGTTGACAGACCTGATGTGTTGAGAAAATACTATGAAGAATTTAAGCCTTACGAAACACATAAAGGTGCGGCAGATTATCTGACAAATCCGCAAATCAAGGCAGAAATTGATAAATACTCATCAGAAGTTAAGGAAATTCTTGATAAAGACTGGAGAGAAAACCTTTGGATGACAATATTCCCGCTTGAAGGGGAATACTACGTTGACAGAGACCATTTCTGTTCAACAACAAAGCCCGAAAGCGCTTGCAACGGGCATTGTGCAGGATGCGGTTGTCATTAAGGACTAAATACCGATGAAAAAAATAATCGCACTTATTATATTATTCATAATTTATGCGGTAATTGTAAACACCTGCCCTGCGGTAACGCAGTGGGACAGGAGCGTTATTACGGCAGTTCAGGATATGCTCAAAGATTTGCCTGTTGCAATTCCTGACAGTGCAGGAGGATGGCTTTATAAATGCGGAATTTATATTCCGCTGATTGCAGGAATTGTTTATTTTTTCAGAAGATATTTACTTATAGATATTGTGCTTTTTTCATCTGCACCTGCTGTCGGGTATATTTTGAATAAATTTATAATAAAAAATATTATCGCAAGACCAAGACCGCCTTTTGATATGCAGTTAATTGCCCACAAGACATCATTCAGTTTTACATCTAATCATACAGTCGTAACAAGCGTTTTGTGGGGGCTTGTCATATATTATCTTATTAAGTATTGCAAAAATAAAATTCTCAAAATCTGCGGAATTACCTTCAGCGGATTTTGGATTATTTTTGAAGGCTTCAGCAGAGTTTGGCTGGGCGTTCATAATCCGACGGATGTTATCGGGGGTTATTTGCTTGCAATTATTCTTTTGTTGGTATATATAAAACTGATAAGACTTATCGGAGGTAAATGCTAAATGAAAAATGCCTTAGTTGTTTACAATTACAATGCCGGCAGAAAACAAGCAGTTATCTACAAAAAAATCATCCACCGGTTTCTTTTCAAAAGATGTTCTAAGTTCAAATTTGTTTCAGTTGATGAATTTGAGCAGACTGATTTGGGGAAATATGATACCGTTTTTGCTGTAGGCGGAGACGGTACGGTTAATAAGGTTGCAAAATATCTTGCAGGAACGGATAAAACTCTTGCAATTATACCAAGCGGAACAGCAAATTTGCTTTCCGCAAAACTTGGTATCAGCACTAATTTAAAAAAGACATTAAAAATTATTGATAAAAATAATATCGTCAAAATTGATGCAATCAACATAAACGGTCTGCCGTGTTTTTTGAGGTTCGGAATTGGCTATGATTCTGATATAATATGCAAAACTCCGCAGTCTTTAAAAAATAAATTCGGATATTTTGCCTATTTTATTGCAGGTATAATTTTTGCGCTAAGATTAACCCCTAAGACATACGATATAGAAACCGAAAACGAAGAATTTCGTACAAATGCGACCTGCATAATAGTCGCAAACGCTTCTAATATGTATAAAAATCTTTTTTCTGTAGGACAGGATTCCAAAATTGATGACGGATATTTTGATATTTTTATTCTCAAAGCCAAAAATCCGATTACATTTTTTTATGAATTTTTGCGAATTATGTTCGGAATTAAAAAGGAAAATTCAAGAGCATATTACCTCAAAGCACAGGAACTCAGAATAAAAAATACTTGGACAGCCTGCCACATTGACGGCGAAAAAACAAAATTAAAAGATGATATAAAATTGAGCATCGTACCCAAAATTCTAAAAGTATATTCAAAATAAATTTACATAAACTATATTATGTGAATATCTCGCAGAGATATTTTCTTCATGTTCACTTTTCTTTTTGATTGCGATGCAAAAAGAAAAGTGAACCGAAAAGCGGATTGTGAGCCGAGTGCGAAGTGCCGGAGTTGGCTTGCGAGAGCAAGACAAGCAGGGCACGAAGTCACATTTAAGGCGAACAACCAAGAAGAAAAACACGCTTTGGAACAATACCACCTTCGGTGGCATAAGACCGCTTGCGCGGTAATATGTGTTTTTGCCTTTCAGGCAAAAATCTCTTAGCGCTCTTGTTCGTT
>Ga0256405_10012355_pt1 | contig 10597 bp, 11 predicted proteins | sample RumenRJG_02DNA_FD_189096 | JGI IMG/M metagenome (GOLD analysis project Ga0256405, IMG submission 189096) | Bovine rumen microbial communities from Lethbridge, Alberta, Canada - RJG_02 | ecosystem: Host-associated > Mammals > Digestive system > Stomach > Rumen | place: Canada: Alberta... | reverse complement strand
GGACATCATTCGGAAGGATCTTCCCGTATGCGACCACGGCGATGATGTCGGCTTTCTGTGCCTTCAGCTGTTCCACCACTTCCGGATCGCGGAAAGTCACTGGCTGGAAAACGGGAATTCCGTTTTTCAGCGCACACTCCTTGACCGGAGAAAAGCCGGTCTGCATTCCGCGGCCGCGTGCTTTGTCCGGCTGGGTATAGACGGCGCAGATCTCAAATCCGTCCCGAATCAGCTGTTCCAGGGAGGCTTCCGCAAAGTCGGGCGTCCCCATGAAGATCACTCTCATGTCAATCCTCCGCTGACTCCTGTTGACTTCCCTGCAGTTCTTCCTCGGTCAGCATACGCTCGCATTTGGACGTAAAGACAATGCCGTTGAGATGGTCTATCTCGTGCGCAAAGCAACGGGCAGTCAGTCCTTCGCCGGATACTTCAAAATAATTTCCGAAGCGGTCCTGTGCCCGGACCTTGACAAAAGCCGGTCTTGATACAATCCCGTACTGGCCGGGAACGCTGAGACAGCCTTCCGGCTCGTGCTGCTCGCCGGTGGCTTCGATGATCTCCGGGTTCACCAGTTCGATCAGCACCGGCTCCTCATCTTCAGGGACGTTGGTCTCCATTACCAGGGCAACCCGGCGCAGGACACCGACCTGCGGAGCCGCCAGCCCAACACCGTCGGCCTGCATCAGGGTCTCTGCCATGTCGTCCAGAAGCTGATGCAGCCTGGGATTGAACTCCGTCACGACCCGGCATTTCTTGCTGAGGGTCGGATCTTCTTCTGTCAGAATATTTCTGAGAGCCATTCAAAAACTCCTTTGAATACGATTTCAAAAACTGTCTGCAGACTCAGGAGCCTGCTTCATTCTCAACATAGAAATTCACGTCACGCATTTCCCGGTTCTGACAGCATGCAATCAGAACGGAAGATAGGATCTGTCGAATGTTTTTGTTGATGCGGCAGCGGATCTGCAGCCGATAGCGGAAACGATCGCTCACCTTCACAACGGAAAGCGGCACCGGTCCAAGCAGTTCCGCCGTTTCTCCGCTCTGTTCAAGCATTGCGCCAAGCATCTGCCGGCACTTTCGCAGTGCATTCAGGACCCGTTCTTCGCTCTTGCCTGACGCCGTGAGGGCCGCCCATTGGCAAAACGGCGGAGCGTTCTGTATTCTTCTCATCTCCAGCTCTGCGCGATAAAACGCTTCGTAGTCCTGCGAAGCTGCCAGCCGGATGATCTCATTATCCGGGGTAAAGGTCTGGATCACGGCCTCTCCGGGTTTTTCTCCTCTGCCGCAGCGCCCGATGACCTGTGCCAGAAGGGAGAACGTCTTTTCGCCTGCGCGAAAATCATTGGTATACAGGCCCTGGTCCGCCGAAACAATCCCAACCAGTGTGACATTATTGAAGTTCAATCCCTTGGCAATCATCTGTGTACCGATCATCAGTGGGATTCTCTCTTCAACAAAGCGCCGGAACAGCACCTGATGGGAGCCCAGAGGGCTGACGGAATCGGCGTCTATCCGCAGAACCTCCGTTCCCGGAAACGTCTCCCGAAGCTCTTCTTCCAGTTTCTGGGTTCCCGCACCGAAGAAGCTCAGCTTTCCACCGCATTCCGGGCATGTAGCGTCCAGATACCGGCCGGTTCCACAGTAGTGGCAGATCATCCGGTTTCTCCTGGCATGCCAGGTCATCGCCACAGAACAGTGCGGGCAGCGATAGATGTAGCCGCACTGAGAGCAGGTAACAAGTTTGTTGGTCCCGCGTCGGTTCAAAAAGAGGATGGACTGCTCGCCCTTTTCAAGACGGTCCAGGATCGCATTTTTCAGAGGTCGGCTCAGATCAGAGGTGTTGCCTTCCAGCAGCTCCTGCTTCATGTCCACAATCCGAACCGTGGGGAGCGGTTTCTCATTAAAGCGATGCAGAAGTCTGTGATAGCCGTATTCCCCGCACTCGGCGAGATATCGTGAGCAGAGGTCCGGCGTCGCCGATCCAAGCAGCAGAAACGCATTTTCCTGCATACAGCGGAAACGCGCGATTTCTCTGGCGTGGTAGCGCGGAACCGATTCCGAGCGATAACTGTCCTCCTGTTCCTCGTCAATGATGATCAGGCCGGGGTTCTGAATCGGAGAAAACACCGCGCTTCTGGTCCCGATAACCAGCCGGGCCTCACCGCGTCGGATCCGTTTCCACTCGTCATAGCGTTCTCCGGAAGAGAGGCCGCTGTGCAGCACTGCGACGGTACTTCCGAACCACGCGCTGAAAACAGCCACCATCTGCGGCGTGAGGGAGATTTCAGGCACGAGAAGCATCGCCCCCCGGCCCTCTGCCAGCGTTTTGCAAATCAGATGGGCATAGATGCTGGTCTTTCCGCTTCCGGTTACACCGGAAAGAAGACTGACGCCGCCCTTTTCGGCTTTCTGCCTTTGCTCCAGAATCGTATTCAGCGCTGCCTGCTGTTCCTGGTTCAGCTCCGGGAGCGGGAGCTCTTCAACATCGTCCGGAGTTGCCCGTCGGAGTACTTCAGTCTGAAACAGCTCAATAATCCCTCTGGTTTCCAGTGTTTTCAGCGTCGCTCTCCCGGCTCCGGTAAACTGTAGGAGATCCATGCTGGAGAGCACTTCAAAGCTGCAGAGCAGGTCGACCAGTTCTGCCTGTTTCGGCGCCTTCGTCCGTTTCATCTCTACGAAGGTCGCGGCCTCGTCTGTCGGAATGGCAAGCCGAACCATTTCCCGGGTTTTATCCCGTGTTCTCTGCCGTCCTGCCCGGTCAAACCACAGCCCTGCAGGAAGCATTACCCGCACCGCATCATAAACGGTACAGAAATAACGCTCGCGCATAAAAAGTGCAAGACGCAGCTGTTCCCTGCCGATCAGCGGTTCTGAATCCGCTGCCCGCAGAATCTCCTTACAATCCGGGTAGCTGCTTTCTTCCGCGAGGGAAAGCACAATTCCTTCCGTAACCCGGTTTCCCTTCCCGAACGGAACAAACACACGGACACCGGGCTGTACGATCGCCTGGAGAGCCTCAGGAACACGATAGTCATAAGGCCTGTCGAGGGCGTAGGTTGCCGCTGATACCGCGATTCTGGCGAACATGAGTCCTGACAGATTACTGGATGGTCAGTTTCCCGGTATAGACCTCGTCGATGGCAGTGGAAACAGGTTTCTTATCCAGGGTGATTTCATGAGCTTCCGCCTCGGCGGAGAGCGTTCTGGCACGTCTGGCCACGAGGTTCACAAGCTGATAGCGGCTTCCGACCTTCTCTACGAGTTCGGCAACAGGGGGATAAAGCATCATGGTACAATCATTTCCTTTTCTGTATAATCGATGAAGGACTGAATAGCTTCCTTCGAACTATGAATGGCGCAGCTGCGCTTATTCTGCAAGTTTCTTTACTAAGGCCGGATCAAAGCGGCATTGTTCCGCCGAGATAATGGCGCTGAATTCCCGCGCGGCGGTTTCCACGTTCTGATTCAGAATCAGGTAGTCATAGAAATCCGCTTCCCCGATTTCTTCCCTGGCACGGGAAATTCTTGCCTCGATTGCCTCCTTTGATTCCGTTCCGCGTCCTTCCAGACGCCGGCGAAGCTCATCAAGGGATGGAGGCATCATAAAAATGGCCACGGCATCAGGCATTTTCTTCTTCACCTGTCTGGCTCCCTGGACCTCAATGTCCAGGATCACGTTCATCCCTTTCAGGAGCTGTGATTCGACAAAAGACCGCGGAGTCCCGTAGGAATTGGACACATAACATGCATGCTCCAGAAGCTCGTCGTTTTCGACCATCTCATCAAAGCGGGCCTGATCGATGAAGAAATACTCTCTGCCGTCGACTTCCCCGCTGCGCGGGCTGCGTGTTGTGACAGACGTTGAAAAGCACAGGTCCCGCCGTTCCTCCATGGCTTTGAACACGACGGTGCTCTTTCCCGTTCCGGAAGGACCGGAAAGAATAATCAGTTTTCCCTTTTTTGTCATTCGACCTCTGGCCCTCCGTTTTCATGTTCGTTCTTCAGCTTCTGCGCCAGTTCCTCCGGCGTCAGAGCGGATAGAATCAAATGATTGCTGTTCATCAGGATCACCGACCTGGTGCTCCTGCCGAAAGAAGCGTCCACCAGCAGCCCTCGCTCTCTCCCGTCTGTGATCATGCGCTTGATAGGCGCGGAATCCGGCGAGAGAATGGAGACGATCTTATCGCCTGCGATATAGTTGCCGAAGCCGATGGACAGCAGCGTCACATCAGACGGATTACTCAATGTTCTGTACCTGTTCTCTGATCTTCTCGATCTCCGATTTCAGTTCCACCACCAGGTACGCGATCTCCGAATCCTGGCATTTGGAGCCGATGGTGTTCGCTTCGCGGTTGAACTCCTGAATCAGGAAATCAAGCTTTCGGCCGATTGGCGATCCCTCTTCCATCAGCTTGCGGAACTGAGAAAGATGACTGTGCAGCCGTACCGTCTCTTCATCGGTTGCAACCCGGTCGGCAAAAATCGCAGCCTCCGCGATCAGGCGCTCCTCCGCTGCCGATGTGTCGGCCAGGACTTCGCGTAACTTTGCCTCAAGACGTTCACGGTACGCGGAAACCGTATTCGGCGCCTGACGTTCCACGGCCATAACCATTTCCTCGATATGATCGGCCTTCAGCAGCAGATCTTCTGCCAGCTTCTCTCCCTCCCGGGCACGCATGGCATTGAAGTCTTCGAGAGCTGTATCCAGCAGCGGGAACAGCTGCTGCAGAAATGCATCCTGATCCAGCTCTTCCTTCTCAAGTGACAGTACATCCGGGAATCGTGCGATATCCAGCGCTGAAACGGAAGCCGGCAGTTCCAGATTCTGTCCGATCTCGGTAATGGCATTGCGATATGCTTCTGCAAGCCGGGTGTTTACCCGGATTTTGGTCTGGTCGCTCTCTACGCTGTCCAGCGTAAGGAAGAAGTCCAGTTTCCCGCGGGAAACCTTTTTTTGAATATAGTTCTTAATCTCGCTCTCCGCGAAAAGAAATCCGCGCGGCAGCTTGATTCCGAGGTCGAGATATCGATTGTTCACGCTTCGCAGTTCAATCGTGATGGCAAATCCCGCTGCTGTCCCCTTTGCACTGCCGTATCCGGTCATACTCCTGATCATGTTGCTTTTACGTCCCCTGTCTTTGTTTCGTATCTGAATTTCTATGAAATGATTTCAAACTGAATCTGCCGGTCCGCACGCTGTCCGCGCTGCTGCCGTACGAGAATCACGGCAGCAAGAATCAGGGCAAGGAAACTCACCAGGATCGCAAGTCCCTCGGAAGCTCCAAGCACCGTTGCAATCACAAAGCCCAGAATGAACAGCACCATCGGCATCACGTATACCAGGATTGCCGCGGAAAAGACTTTCGACGTGCGGCTTTCGATCACAACACGCTGGCCGGGTCTGGCATTGATCCGGTTTCTTGCGACAGCTTTCAGTTCAGACTGAAAGATGCAGCTTTCACAGCTGCCGCAGTTGCTGCCGCAGGCGGTTGAGCGTGTCACGACAACTTCCGCCATGTCATTCGGGAGGAGTTTGGTTACGATCGCATCCTGTGTCATGTCTTTCTCCCTGCTGAAACTTATGGGCGCTGAAGATTGACCGAAATCTGGTAATCTCCGACGGCGCCGACATCGATAAAGCCGTCCACATAAATCTTGGCCGGCACCATATATGGCCCCGTGGATTCTTTATAATCGGTCAGATCTGCCACAGCACGGATGTTTTCTGCTGCCAGCTGTGACAGCTGTTCTTCCGTACCGCGTATGACAACATCCAGGCTCTCGCTCATGATCTCTGCGCTTGTCCCTTCCGGCGTGTTGATCACCGAGATATTTTTCAGGTTAAAGTTGGATGTGGTCAGGCCTGCAATCTCCACATTGACCTTTGCTTCCGTGGTGCCGCTGATGTTTCGAAGGGAATTGTCAAACGGGATCGTATAGGTCTCGGAGAAGCTGCTCTTGAAGTCGGTCAGGTCGATCGTACTGAGAATAATCCGGTTCATTCCGTCCAGTATCGCCGAGTCACCTGCCAGTGTGATACGGTCCGGTGTAATGGTAACAATCGTGTTGGCGGTTGTGGCGCCGGAACCCTCGATCAGTTCCACGGACAGCGGAATGTCCTTGATCTGCAGAATCGGAAGCGTCGCCATAATGGTCTCTTCCGAAGCAGTCAGGTGCTCCGTCGATACAGCATTGCCGCTGCTGTTCATCAGCGTGAATGGGACATCGTCCGTAATGGAGCTGGAGGCAACCTGTCCTGCGCCGAAGTCGACCCAGGCATAGGAGACTTCTTTCAGATACGCATCGGGTCCTGTGACCGTGATGGTGTTCGGCTCAAAGATCGGAGACTCGGCCGTATAACCTTCCGCCAGCATACCTTCAAAGCCGCCGCGTACCGGGATCGAAATCGTGTTCAGCATGGATACCATGAAGTTAATCGTCTCCGGGCTGTAGGAAACCTCGGCCAGATTACGGGTATCCACACCGTTGGGATAGACCAGTTTGTATTTCATCGATGCATAGGCTGCTCTGGAGAGTTTGCTCACATCGATCTGAGCAGTCAGATCCTGCGAATTCAGCGAATCGACGATTCTCCTCGGTCCGCGGATTTCTACACGGACATTGTTGGTATCGACATCTGTCACAACAAGGTTCTTGGAACTGCGAAGCGTTTCCTCCCCGACCAGTTCCACCGGGACGCCGCGGAATATCTGCGTCACAACGGAGTTTTCGGTGCTGACAACATAAGTCCAGATTGCCAGAGAAGCCAGCAGGGAAAGCAACATCCACAGAATCTTGTGGATGGTATTAGAAGTTTTCTGCATCTTCGGCTCCATTGCGGTCCTTCTTCCATACACGCTGCAAGGAATCCCGAATACGGTCCTTCCAGCTCAGCTTCTTTTCATCAACGATCAGTTCCTGATGCAGCAGCTCCGTCAGCCTTGCACCGTTCAGGTGACGCTTCAGCGTTCCGTCCAGCGCGAAGGAGATCGCGCCGGTCTCTTCGGAAACAATAATCACTACCGCATCAGACTGTTCACTCAGGCCGATCCCGGCCCGATGACGCATGCCGAGCTCCTTGCTGAGGTTCCGGCTCTGGGTCAGCGGCAGAACACAGCCTGCCGCCGCAACACGGGCGTTGCGGATGATCACGGCACCGTCATGCAGCGGAGCTTTGTTGTAGAACAGGTTCTTGACCAGCTCCGCCGTGACATCCGCGTTCACAATGGTGCCGGTTGTCATGATCGATCCCAGGTCCACCGCCCGTTCAAAGATAATCAGCGCACCGGTTCTAGACGCAGACATATCCACACAGGCCTGTACCACTTGTGAAATTGCAGTCTCCAGTTCCGGCGTCGAGATGCTTCTGTTCGAAGTGAATCCGCTTCCCACACGTTCCAGGACTCGCCGGAGTTCCGGCTGAAACAGCACCACCAGCGCAATCAGGCCGAGTTCCATCGCTCTTCGAAGCAGGAAATTCAGCATCGTGAGGCCGAGCATATAAGACAGAATCAGCACCACAACCAGGATCAGAATGCCCCGCGCAACATTTTTGGAATTCGTTCTGCGCACGAAGTTGATCGCCTGGTAGATCAGATACGCGACGATCAGGATATCGACCGCGTCCCAGATGCCGATGGTCTGGATATAGCTGAGGGCAGTGCTGAGAAGGTTGGCAATCGCGTCCATAATGGTCTCCTCAAGCGTTATAACGTAACTAAAATATTATAATTCAAAACCGTTCAAAGTGCAAGTTCTATCTTTTCTCTTTTATTCGCAGTCTGCCCCTGCCGCGATGGTGATCACGCGTTCATAAGTTTCCTTCTGTGCCTGCATGGTCAGCTCATTTTCTCTTTTTATGACATAGCGGTAGGTCTCATCCGGGCTCAGCCCGCCCATATACAGGATATACCGCCCCGCAGAAAGCGAGGCCCCATAAGCCAGATCCGCACCGGTGGCCAGCTCTGCTTTTGCAGCGCCGTCGGCGAGACCAATCATCTCAAGTGCGAGGTCGAGGCACTTGCCCATCATGTTCACGATCTCCAGACAGATGCTCACCGCCGCCTGTCTTGCAGCTTCGATGCTTCTCTCATCGCCCTCCTTCAGGGCTCTGCGCAGAGGACCGCGGCACTTCACATCCTCGTCGATCAGCTTTACCATATAGCTTCGAAGGATCTCGGTATTGCGCACATACCAGTCGAGTTTTTCGTCCTCACCCCGCGCCTCACGGATCTGAAGCGCAGACCGGGCCAGCATGGAGGCCGCAAGTGCGGCGCAAGCCGCGGCAGCCGATCCGATGTCTGCATTCTCTGAGGGGTCGGCAAGCTTCTTTGTCAGGTTGTCAAACGTCTCATTTCTGTAGATCTGTATCTTAATGCCTTCGGCCATGTAGGACTCCCCTTTTATTCGTTATGATTGAACGCTTTCAGTTCCAGCCCGGGGTTTTTCTGCAGCGCCCAGTCCACACACCAGGAGGATGTAAAGAGCAGAAGATTGTTTCCTTTGAAATCCTGTACCCACTTGGTGTCGCTGGTCAGGTTCAGCATCGGAATGTCCACATTTTCCCCCGCAACCCAGCGGATCAGCTCATAGGGCAGGTCTCTGCGCCGGATGTCAACGCCGTATTCTGTCTTCAGACGATATTCCAGCACCTCAAACTGCAGCACACCGACTACACCGACCAGGATTTCTTCCACACCGGTATGCGGCTCGTGGAAGATCTGAATCGCACCCTCCTGGGCAATCTGCGTGATGCCTTTTTCAAACTGTTTACGTTTCATGGTGTCGATGCGTTCGACCGAGGCAAAATGTTCCGGAGCGAAGCTCGGGATTCCTTCGTAGCGGATGTCCATCCCTTTTTCGCATACGGTGTCTCCGATGGAGAAGATCCCGGGATCGAACACGCCGATGATATCTCCCGCAAAGGCCTCATCAATGATGGAGCGGTCCGAAGCCATGAGCTGCTGCGGCTGGGACAGGCGAAGAGCCTTTGCCCCCTGTACGTGGTAGTATTCCCTGTCTCTCTGGAAGCGTCCGGAGCAGATGCGCATAAAGGCAATGCGGTCACGGTGTGCCTTATTCATATTTGCCTGAATCTTGAAAACAAAGGCCGAAAAAGAGTCTGAACAAGGATCAACGCTCTCGCCGTTGGACACGCGGGGCAGCGGCGGAATCGTCATTTCGAGAAAGCTCTTCAGAAACGGCTCTACCCCGAAGTTGTTCAGGGCCGATCCGAAGAAGACCGGGCTTAGCAGTCCTGCGCGGATCGCCTCCAGATCGAAGTCATATCCCGCACCGTCGACCAGCTCTACGTCGTCTTCCAGTGTACGTCGCAGACGCTCGCCGATCAGTTCATCCAGCCTCTCCGTCTCGTCCAGCCGGCAGGCCACGGATGAGATGCGGTTCTGGCCCCGGTGAAATTCCTGAAATGCCAGAATCTGCTGTCCCTGTCGGTCATACACGCCCTTGAAGTCGCTTCCGCAGCCGATCGGCCAGTTCATGGGATAGGTCCCAATCCCGAACTCCTTTTCCAGCTCCTCGAGCAGATCATAGGGGCTGCGTGCCTCCCGATCCAGCTTGTTAATAAAGGTGAAAATCGGGATATGCCTCATCGCACAGATCCGGAAGAGCTTTCTTGTCTGCGGTTCAATGCCCTTGGCGGCATCGATGACCATCACGGCCGAATCAGCCGCCATCAGGGTCCGGTAAGTATCCTCTGAGAAGTCCTGATGTCCGGGTGTGTCAAGGATGTTGATGCAGTATCCGTCATATTCAAACTGCATCACCGAAGAGGTGATGGAAATTCCTCTCTGCTTCTCCAGTTCCATCCAGTCGGAGACTGCATGGCGGGCAGTGGCTTTTCCCTTGACAGAACCGGCGAGCTGAATCGCTCCGCCGTAAAGCAGGAGCTTTTCTGTAAGAGTCGTTTTCCCTGCGTCCGGGTGTGAGATGATGGCAAAGGTTCTTCTTCTGTTGATTTCTTCATTCAGTCTGGGCATATCTGTTTCAACGCTCCAATAGCAGTATATTGACATGATAATGGGCAATTCATGTTATGTTACCACAACATGAAGTGAATTGCAATCTGTCAATTATGAAAATCATCAGAATCCTTTCTTGATGCATGGTTGAAAATATGGTAGAATGTGCGTCATGGACATAAACGAACTGAAAACTGAATATATTACCGCCCGGAAAGCCTGGCTGAATCATCATTTCTCCGACCTGAACCCGATGCAGCGGCAGGCTGTTCTTGCGACGGAGGGCCCGGTGCTGATTTTGGCCGGAGCCGGAAGCGGAAAAACCACGGTCCTGATCCGACGCATTGAGAATCTGATCCGCTTCGGTGCTGCAGCCGATTCGGATGAGCTCCCCATTGGCGGAGACGATGCAGCACTGGAAGCACTTCGCTCCCTCCGGCCCGATGCCGAACCGTATGCGGTTCTGCGTCCCGTTCCGCCCTGGAACATTCTTGCCATCACCTTCACCAACAAGGCCGCCGATGAACTGAAGCACCGTCTGGAGCAGTGCCTGGACACCGAGGCCGGAGACATCTGGGCATGCACGTTTCACTCCTGCTGTGTCCGGATTCTGC
>Ga0256405_10012350_pt1 | contig 10600 bp, 12 predicted proteins | sample RumenRJG_02DNA_FD_189096 | JGI IMG/M metagenome (GOLD analysis project Ga0256405, IMG submission 189096) | Bovine rumen microbial communities from Lethbridge, Alberta, Canada - RJG_02 | ecosystem: Host-associated > Mammals > Digestive system > Stomach > Rumen | place: Canada: Alberta... | reverse complement strand
AAAACATCCTTCTTTACAACAAATTATTTTCCATAATTTCCATGTAGTTCTCAGGAAATCCAATCAAGCCTAAATCAATATCATTTCTATACTCATCTATAACTGCTTTCACAGTTTCTACTAAAGATCTCTTGCTCTCTTCATCGGGAAGCCTTTTTAGCAATACTAACGTATATGCAAACAATGAATTATTCTTAATCTCCGGATGTTTTTTTAAGAAGCTGGTTGTAAACCTTGCTGGCGGATTAAAATCTGTATTATACATTCTAGCTGCATGGGCACATTTATTTCTCAATACCGATAGACAATGGAGGTGGTTTTCTAAGGTATCTCTACCAATGCCAACCATTTTTGCAATAACTTCTTTTTCTGAATAATACATGGAACTGTATAACTTGGAAATATTAGAAAAAGACATCAATTCCACAATAACCCACAGCGGCATTTTACTTGAATACTTTACTTTATGATGCTTCACAATCAAGCTGTCCTTATAATAATTTTTTTCTCGGCTAAAACTATCCATCACTTCCTTATAACCTCTTTTATTATAAAAATTATTTTCATCATAATGCTGATCATAAGGTGCTTTCGTGCATTTAGTAATTGAAAAGCCATATGCTATCTGTGTCCTGTAATATACTTCTGCTTTTTCAATGTACCGCCGAAATGTGTCTCTTAATATTTCATCAACTTTATATAGGTGGTACACCGTTTCAAATTTAGTCCCTTCTATATAGTCACTATTAGAAGGATTTTTTCTGAATTGCAAAGCATAGCCTGTAAAGCGATAGTAATTCACTCTTTTTAAAATTTCAATCGCTTTTTCTCTATTAGTAACAACAATCCCATGCGCCTCCAACCTTTCCAGCTGCTCATCAAAGGTCAATGGTTTTTTCAAATCCATAGAATCTCTCCTTAACGTAAAAAAGCTGAGCACAAGACTCAGCTTGGTCCCCAATGTCCAACGGACTTCAGGCAACTCTGTTATATTTATTATATTCAAAAGCGCAGAAAAATGCAATACATTTTTACCAATTTTGTACTGGTATACTAAATTGGTAACACCTTGGACAGATAATATGTTATAAATAATATTATCTAGGAGGACCAATTCTGTCAGCAAAGTACAATGAAGATTTCAAAAAGGAAGTAGTAGATGCATATATTAAAAGTGCAAAATCTTATGCAGAGATTGCCGCAGAGTTTAATATATCTAAAACCTCAGTCCGTGATTGGACTAAAAAATACAGCGAAAAAAGCCAGTACACAACTAATAATAATAAAAGCCTTAAACAGACAGTTAAAAGAAAAAGAAAAGGAATAACAAAACAATAGGACACAGACCCATGAGAGTATTTTTATCAAGATATGGCATATATCTTAGTAAATTTACAGTCCATAAATATATGAACAAGATGTTAAACTTGGCATCAATTATAATGCGAAAAAAGCCTGGATATAAGTCAGGGCATAAACATAAAATTTTTGATAACTTATTAAAGCAAGATTTTACAATTAATGAGAAAAATAAAGTTTTCTAGAATGAAAAATTAAACCTGTACTTTGACAACTGAAAATGGCTAAAAAAGTCTAGTTTACTTTTGCAACGACTTCTTCTAGCAGAGATGATATAGTAAAGATATCGATTACTATCTGCTGAAAGGAGCAGATATGAACTACTACAGAAATAAAGGACAAATGGATTTGTCGGATCGACTTGCGATTGAAACTGGAATACACAACAAAGATTCTCTTAAAAAGATAGCAAAATTAATCGGTAGAAATCCTTCCACAGTTGCACATGAAATCAAGGAAAATAGAACTTATATCCATAATACGTATTATCTTGGTAAAGACTGTGCAAATGCTAGAAGAATTAATGTTGTTCACCATGTTTGTGGAGATTTGGAATGCGAAAGCATTTGCTGCAAATGCAAAGTATTTACTCACTGTCTGGAATAAGCTAATTATAGCACCTTTTCAGAAAGAAGGTAGCCTAAAAAGTCGAATTTGATGTCAAAAATCGATTTTGTGTAATCAGACGATATTTCAGTTGGGTTTTAGTTTTTCATTCAAGGATAGTAGAAAAAGGGAAATAGATTTTCTTCAGGTGGACAAATCAGGTTAGTAGTATTATGTATCTTTATTTTCTAGTTTGCAGTGCTGACGGAGTTTATGAAAATGAATAATGACGGAAGAAGGCGGAGAATCCATTGATGCGAAGGCGAGATTTTTATAGCAAGCGAATAGTGGTTGTGATATAATGAAAGGGCGCAATGGCGCTTAGAACCTTTTAGTTAATAAGAGGATTATATTATGGCAGTATCATACGAAAAACTGTTAAAAACTGATGATTAATAAAGACATGAAAAAGAAGAATCTTATCGCAAAAACCGGCTTAAGCTATGCGACAATTGGTAAGCTTGAAAGAGGTGATAATGTTCAGATGGAAGTTCAGGAAAAGGTTTGTAGAGAATTGAAATGTCAATTGAGTGATATTGCTGAAGTTATTTTTGATTAGAAGCCATCAGTAGATGCTTTTTGAGGTTCTTTATTTATGGCTTCGGGGGAAGGATATGTTATATGAGTGTTTTGATTAATATATGTGGAGCAGAAAATGTGGTTTATTCTCCTGAGAATAATGCCAAAGAAAAATGGCAGACTGTATGGTACAGTCAGTGGGAACCGGCTGAGAAGAAAACTCAGTATGCTCATGACTGCTATAAATATCATTTTGGAACTTGTCTGGATAAGAATGGAGAGGACACTACTAATTGGAATATCGAGGAAGTAGATAAATCAACACTTCCCGATTTTTCATTGTTAGTCGGTGGATTTCCTTGTCAGGATTATTCAGTTGCGTCAACTCTTTCTACATCAAAGGGTCTTGAAGGTAAAAAAGGTGTCCTTTGGTGGTCGATTAGAGAAATCCTTGAAGAGAAAAGACCGCCATTTGTATTGCTTGAGAATGTTGATCGTTTGATTAAGTCTCCGGCAAGTCAGCGCGGAAGAGATTTTGGTATCATACTCGCATGTTTCCGTGATGAGGGTTATACAGTTGAGTGGCGTGTTATTAATGCTGCTGAGTACGGATATCAGCAGAGACGTCGTAGAACGTTTATCTTTGCCTATAAGAATGATTTGAATTATGCAAAGAAAATGACAAATGCTATTAACTATATTGCCGAATATGGTGATGAATTACATAGAAATAGCATCGCAAAGCAGATTTTTGAGGAAGGCTTTTTTGCGAAGACTTTTCCGGTTGATGTAATGGATGCGAAGAAGATGAAAATCGAAAAGCTTCCTAAGGGAATTGGCGATTTGTCAGCTCACTTCAAATTTGCTTTTGAAAATACTGGTGTAATGCGTGATGGTGTTGTTTACACAGTAAAAACTACTCCGTCATATGATGGAAAGCAGATAACACTTGGTGACATTATGGATACCGGAGATGTAGATGAAAAGTATTTCATTCCGGAAGAAAAGCTTTATTATACATATCCTGATGTTACACATAGTGATGAGACATTAGGAAAACTTCCTAAGGAAAAGAGACAGACATGGCAGTATCTTAAGGGGGCTAAGAAGCTTCCTAGAAAAGCTGCAAATGGACACGAGTATTTGTTCTCGGAAGGCGCAATCCCTATGATTGATGCAGAGGATAAGCCTGCAAGAACAATGCTTACTTCTGAAGGATCCTTTAGTAGAACAACTCATATCGTAAAGGATCACAAGACCGGAAGAATTCGTCTTCTTACAGCAGAAGAAACAGAACGTATCCAGGGCTTCCCAACAGGACACACACAGTATTGTGATGTTAATGGTGAAGTGGTCGAGATGCCAACTAATAAGCGCAGATTCATGATGGGAAATGCGCTGGTGGTAGACTTGATTAAGGATATGGAATTAACATTGGATGAGATTATTAAAAAAGAGTCTTAGAATTCTTTTGGTAGAAATTATTTTGTCATACTAAGCACTTAAGATTTTGCTAGGATTATTATTAACTGTAATAGTGTATTAGGCAGTCATTTGTAATAATAATTCAAATGGCTGCTTTTTTGGAGAAAAGTATTATGCCGACAATTGTAGATATAAGAAAATATTATAAAACATCGCTGGAAAAGAAAGTTTTTTTTGATAAAAAGACTTCATTAGGAAAGACGTATTACATAATGTATTTACATGATGTCCAAAAGGAAGAGGATTACTTTGTAGAAACATTCTCACAATATTTTCCATATTATGTCTGGAATGAAGATCAGTTGGATACGTTAAATACGAGTGTGGGAATGAAAATTTCGTTGGAGCAAGCGTCAAAGAATTGCTGGAATTCGCAAGTTGTTGCCAAAAGAAAAACTCAAGCTAATGGAATATACGGGGAACTTTTTTTAGACTTTTATGAAAGAATTGTACATGATAGGAAGCTAATTACAACATATGCAAGTCGCAGGGCATATACAGATAAGACTGAGAGTAGGGGCTATGATCATATTGGATATTTGTTAAATAATGGAGCCTTGGAGGTCGTAATAGGAGAGGCAAAATATGTTTCGTCTGCTTCTTCGGCAAGTTCAAGCTTATTAGAAGATATTAACGGAAAGCCAACCGAGCCTGGACATCTAACTGCAAAATATTTTAATGATTTTATTAATTTTGTGGTTTGCGAGAATAAACAGTTTTCTGAGGATGAAAAACGTGAACTTAAGAGCTTGATGCGAGACTTGAATTCGTTATTAGTGAATGGTGGTAAGACATTTTTAGGGTATGTGGTAGATAATAATATCAAATTAAATGTTGTTTTATTTGCAATATTTAGTGACAACCGCGAAAATCCTGATTTATTTAAGACTTACTATGATAGGTTGTATGAGGATGCTAAAGCCGCAATAAAATTGATGGGGATAAGTTATTATTCTATTGAGATTGTTTTTATACCGACGAAGGCTACAAGTATGTGTATAAAGGGGAAAATAGATGACTTCTATAAGTAGATTTGAATTATCGTGTGAGATAAATGATGCTAGTTTAAATAATGATTCGCAGAGCATAATCAATCGATTGAATATATTATTCGCTGATGGGACTTATAAGGAATTTTTAGATTTAGTTTTTGCCGCGATATCCATATTTCAGTTATATGGTTTTCTTGCTTATTTAGATGAGGATGAAAAAGAAGTTTTTTTTAATACAGATATTTGGAGATCATCATCATATAAGGGAATAGTTCTGGATTATTATAATAGAGGGCAATTATCTGTTGTAAAAGAATTGAATAATAATAGCAAATTGTTGTTGTCCGCGCCGACATCTTTTGGAAAGACTAGCCTTATATTGGAGTACATTCTTGAAAACAAGAAAAAACTTCATTCAATTATTTTTATTCTTCCTACGAACTCGCTGATAGAGGAATTATATATAAAGCTACTTGCTTATAATAAGAAACATGATTTGAATTATATTGTAACAAATCAACCTAGCAAGTTACAGGGACGAAACATTTTTTTACTGACTCCAGAACGTTTTTTGATGATGTATCAAATTGAGAAGCAGGCACTATTTCAAGCTGATTTGATTGTGATGGATGAAATGTACAAAATTCGGACAGAGGATAAGTCTTCAGGCGATTTTTTAAATGATAGATCATTACGATTTCGTAAGGTCGCTGATATAGCAGCTAAGTGTGAGAATAAAGTTTTTTACCTATCTCCATTTACATATAATGATACTGAATCAATGCTTACATTTATGGATAAAAACCATATTTGTAAGATTAATCGAAGGATGGAATATGTAAATAAAAAAATTATTAGTCCTAGCAGTTTAGGTTTATTGGGTAGGAAGAAAAGTGAAAAGACAGTTTTCCTGCTAAAAAAATTAGAGAACGAGAAGAACATTGTATATGTAAGTGCAAGAGATTTAGCAACAGATATTATAAAAATATATGATGAACAAGGGGATGGAGCGGAATTATCTGGTAGACTGAAGGCTTTTTACTTGCATTTAAAAAACAATTATGTGATTGATGAATATGAATGGGATGTGGCTCGTGCAGTTAGGAATGGTGTAGGTATTTATATTGCTCCTATGCCTAGATATATAAAAAGAGAAATTATTTCATTATATGAAAGCGATGAAATATCAACAATTATAGCAACTACTGCGTTTACAGAAGGTGTTAATTGTAATGCTAAAAATATGATTCTTACGAGTGCATATACTGGAAAAAATATACCATTGACGCAAATCGATTTGCTAAATGCTATTGGAAGAGTTGGACGTTTTGCGAAAGAAAGCATTGGTAATATTTACTGTATTGACAATGAAACTTACAAAAAGGCAAATGAATTTAATAATGCTGATAGTTGTTATCTTGAAAATGATAATTATAGGAAACTGGACAAAACAAGATCTGATTATGAATTAGACATGATGGATAATTCGTTTCTTAAAACTGATGAAGTAATACGAAAAAAAGCATTAGCAGAGTATCAATCTAGCTTGGGATTAAGTAATGCAGATTTAAATATTTCATTAAATGTTTCAAAGAAATGGAAACTAATTCTATATACATACTTTAAAACTATACTAACTCCAAGTGAAATCCAGGTGCGAAAAGAAAGAATGCGGGTTATTTTGGATAATCAGGAAGGTCAGTTTATAGATGCGCTTAACTTTTTCTTTTCGGATTTACGAAAAGCATTTGAAAGGGAAGGAAGCGATAATGATAATAGAGAATTATTTCCCAATAAGAATGGTGAAATACCTGCATTTGATAAGAGCGGTCAGTTTGTATGGGGACGTTTATATGGCAATTATGTTTTAGGTGATGTAAAGAAATCTATTCAGCATAATATTAAGTACATTGTTGGGCGCTTTAATACAATAGTGAATGAGTCAGGAAAGAGCTACAGAAGAAAACGTGATGTTAAGGCTTTGTTTGAAGAAAAAGGATGTACATGGATATTACAGTATTTTACGAAAAACCTTGAGCCTAATTTTAGTAAGTTTTATTCTGAGTACTTTAAATTTGTGTCATCGATAATGCAATATAAGATACCTTTTTATCTAACATTTTACTTGGCTATTTTTAATCTTTATTTGGAAAAAGAATATACTGAGTTTTTTGATGAAGGTGATATGAAGGAAAAGGATATTATGCTTCTGTTTGAGGAAGGTGCATTAGCAATTGATTATAAAGAACTAGTTGATTTTGGGGTTCCGATGATTACAATTAACAAAATTAAAAAAAGTAATATTGAGTTGTCGCAACTTAAGAAAGTGTATATGGATATGAAGGAATTGGATTCATATGAAAAAATAATGTTAAATGATTACTATTTATTGAACCCTGTGGGTTAATAATGGTGTACCTAGTAATAACATCTTAACTCTTTAGGAATTGAGCATGTTTATTTTTCCTTGGTTATTATGGCGAAATGTAACTGATAAAAGTATTATGACTAGAGGAAAAGTATGGGAAATAAACAGTACAAACAATTTACAATTAATACATTGGAGGATGGGTGTTTGGTATTAAAAAGCCTTATTGTTCCAGTTATTATTAATCTTGATAAGTTTAAGGCATATTCACAGGAGGCTAAAGAGCTACTAGATAATGATAAAAATACAAAAGCTATTTCGACAAATGAATATGATGAGATTAATGACAAGGCTTTATATTGACAATGAGAGCTTTTAAGATTTATTGCGGATTATCAGTCATCGTCATTCTCATATATTGGGATAAGGAGCTTGTTAGTTAAGAAAGGCTTTTTAATAAGAGGGCTGTCTGATGAATGTCAAAAAGTGTTAAAGGAGCTTCTTGATGTTCGTATTTGGTCTTTTCACAATGCTCAATCAATGTTGGTAGCTGAACTTGAGAATGCAAAAAAATCTATTATTATCGTGGTAAGATTGTCGGTGGAATATATGATGATCGCTTTCTTGTAAAGAATGTGAAAGCTGCGTCAGAATTGATGTCGGATGCATCATTGGAACTTCCATATGAGGGCGCAAAGGAAATGCTTTTGGTTGATGATATCGATAATAAGATTCTTTTGAAGGATCTTTTATAAGCAATGTATGATGAACTGCCGGAACCGAAGAAAAAGAAATAAATATGTTAAAAGCAGAGCATTCGAATATTGGAATCAATAAACATAGAGATCTGCTTCGTTAAAAACGCGATAAATTTGGGCTTTTTCGCCTGTTAAAAAATGAAACAACATTGCAAAACGCCCCTGATTAGTGTATAATATATTCTGCTAATTTGGGGCTTCTTTAACTTAGGAAGGAGCTTAGAGGCTGTTGTTGGATACAGCTCATGTTCTTAGACATACCTTTGCAACCAGGTGCATTGAAGGTGGAATGAAACCCAAAACACTGCAGAGGATATTAGGCCATTCCAACATCGGAATTACAATGAATCTATACGTACATATTACGGAAGATGAAAAACAAAGAGAGATGGATCTCGTGGCTGACGCGTTAAAAGTGGTATAAAACTTAATGCGAAACAAAAACAGATGGTGCCCGACGTGGCGCACGGCCAAAATCGCAAAAACGCGCAAAGCCCGTAAAATAAAGACTTTTAAAGGAGATAAGATAAAAATGAAACTAGGAATCGTAGGTTTACCAAACGTAGGTAAAAGTACATTATTTAATTCACTTACAAAAGCAGGAGCACTTGCAGCAAATTATCCATTTGCAACAATCGACCCAAACGTAGGTGTGGTTGCTGTACCAGATGAAAGATTAAAAGTTTTAACAGATATGTATCATTCTAAAAAAACAGTACCAGCAACAATTGAATTCGTTGATATTGCTGGACTTGTAAAAGGAGCAAGCAAAGGAGAAGGGCTTGGTAACCAGTTCCTTGCTAACATTCGTGAGTGCGATGCGATTGTACAGGTTGTACGTTGCTTCGATGATACTAATGTTGTTCATGTTGATGGTTCAGTTGATCCAACTCGTGATATAGAAACTATCAATTTGGAGCTTTTATTCTCAGATATGGAAATTTTAGAGAGAAGATATGCAAAAGTTCAAAAACAAGCAAGAAACGATAAATCACTTCAGAAGGAAGTTGCACTTTTAGATAGACTTCGTCCATTCTTAGAAGAAGGAAATCAGGCACGTACATTTGAATGCAAAGATGAAGACGAAGAAGCTATTTTTAATCAATACGGTCTTTTGACAGCAAAACCAATAATTTATGCTGCTAACGTAGCAGAAGATGATTTAGCAGATGAGGGTGCAAGCAATGATCATGTTAAAGCAGTTCGTGAATATGCTGCTAAAGATGGTAGTGCAGTTTATGTTGTTTCAGCAGAAATTGAACAAGAACTTTCTGAATTAGATGACGAAGAAAAACAGATGTTCTTAGAAGACTTAGGCCTAAAGGAATCAGGACTTGATAAATTAGTTAAAGCTAGTTATGAATTACTTGGTCTTATCAGCTACCTTACAAGCGGAGAAGATGAGACAAGAGCTTGGACAATTGTAAAAGGAACTAAAGCTCCACAGGCTGCAGGTAAAATTCATACAGATTTCGAAAGAGGATTTATTTGCGCAGAGACTGTAGCTTATAAAGATCTAGTTGAAAATGGCGGAATGGCTGGAGCAAAAGAGAAAGGTTTAGTAGGACTTCAGGGTAAGGATTACGTTGTTAAAGACGGTGACGTTATTACATTTAGATTTAACGTATAATAATGAAAGGGGTCTAATGATATGAAATGTCCATTTTGTAGCAGTGATAATACAAGAGTAATAGATTCAAGACCGGCAGACGATAACACAGCAATTCGACGTCGCAGACTTTGCGATGACTGTCAGAAAAGATTTACTACTTATGAAAAAGTTGAGACTATTCCTCTTATTGTAATCAAAAAAGATAACAACAGAGAACAATATGATCGTTCAAAAATAGAAGCGGGTGTTCTTAGGGCCTGTCACAAAAGACCAGTTTCAGCATCAGATATCAAGAAATTGATTGATGAAGTTGAAGTCGAGATTTTTAGTGGAGAAGTTCAGGAAATTAGAAGTTCTGTTATTGGTGAGTATGTTATGGATAAGATTAAAGATTTAGATCCGGTTGCATATGTTAGATTTGCATCAGTTTATCGTGAATTTAAAGATGTCAATACATTTATGAATGAATTAAAAAAAGTTCTTTCATAACCGATAAAGATATTGATAATACTAAAATCTACATTTCTTGTATGAAAAGGAGATGCATATGAATTTATCTGGATTTAGACCAAATGAAGTTTTTTATGAGTATGATACACAAAAGATTAAAGAGTATCGATGCAAGTTTGTTACAGATCATAGAGAGCATTCTTTTGAGAATACAAAGCAACAAGAAGATGTGCTAAAAGATATAGAGTATGCTTCAAGCGAGCAGGAAATTGAAGAGGTTATGTGATTTTAATAACTAAAAGAAAAAGCTGTAGGAAACATAAAGATTTGATATGTACCCAGAATCCTGGACACATATTTATGAACTAGGCGGAACACATGGATGCTATCCTGTATTGTACAGGTGGCATCCATTTTGTTTTTGCCTGAATTCTTTTGTTATTGTAGTAAT
>Ga0256405_10012349_pt1 | contig 10602 bp, 5 predicted proteins | sample RumenRJG_02DNA_FD_189096 | JGI IMG/M metagenome (GOLD analysis project Ga0256405, IMG submission 189096) | Bovine rumen microbial communities from Lethbridge, Alberta, Canada - RJG_02 | ecosystem: Host-associated > Mammals > Digestive system > Stomach > Rumen | place: Canada: Alberta | collected... | reverse complement strand
GGACTTTTATCGGATTTTAGATCATAAATCACCAATAACAACAAAAAAAGGATTGCAACAAAAAATCATTGCAATCCAATTTGTTTTATGTATTTTTATAAAAAATACATCGTTTTTCAGTGCCCTCACGATTTGAGCGATTTTTCTTCCTTCGTACATTTGTCCTTCGTACATCACTTCACGAGGGTGCCTTGTACGTTGTACAATTGACCGTTGTGGAGGATGTAGAGTTGACCGTCGATGAGGAGCTTCTTGGCTGTTGCACTGTCATCGTCCGTTTGTACGGACTCGATGCCTTGGAGCTCCGGAGCGATGTAGTCCGGATCTTCGTCCCACATACCTTTATGGTCACGAACGGACGAACCGGCTGTGGAGTAGTTATAGGAGTTACAGAAAGTCTCCATGAACTTACCGACATAGGTATTACCGTCCTCTCCTACGAGACGGAACTGACCGGTGTAATAACCATAGCGATAACCGCCTTGTGCAGCCATATCGTCGTCGTAAGCCACGAACTGGAGGCGCACCTCGGCGTCGGTAGCCATGATACAACCGGCTTGCGTGCCGTTGGTATTGATATAGCAGCTCTCCAAGTCGATGTTGCCACGGGTGACGTTATAGACACCGGAGATAGCGTTCTCTTGGTTCGTGTAGATGAGGAAGGACGGCATCGGCATACCTGTTCCGCCTTCTTCGCCGGTAGCGAACATCACCATCCAGCCGAACTTACCCGTCGGGAACTGATCGGTATATTGATCCAGATAACCGGCCTCCATACCCCATACGTTCATGACCACAGCGTCCTCGGGGATGTCCGCAGCTTTGGTGGTAAACGCATTTCCTTCGATCGCATTGGAAGCCTCGAAATAGTTATCGTTCTCGCCGATATTGAAAGCCTGTACAGTCCACGTCCACGTACCATCTTTCGGCATAGTGGTCATCTTGGTGGTGCCATGAACGGTGAGGGTGGTATAGTACTCGCCGTCACAGAAGAGGACGATCTGATAAGCGTCGGCTAGGCTCGTTACTTCCCACGAGAAGGTCACGTTATCGCCACCGGAAACCTCGGCATGTACGTTGGTCGGCTCGAAGGTATTGACACCTACGGTGAAGTTTGTAGTCACCTCAGCGCCCATGGGGTTCATATTCTTATCGACTACCTGCACGATAGCGGTATAGGACTTGCCCTCGATGACATTAACGGTCAGCGGGCTTGCCGGACGGTCTTTGGTAGAGAAGTTATCGTAAGCTACGGTCTCACCGCTCCAAACGCGTACATAGAGACGTTCGCCTTGACCGAACTCAGGCGCATCCCAAGTGAGGGTAGCAGTAGCATGGTCGTCAGCAACAACAGCTTGCAGGTTCTCTACTCTCTTCTCCACGAGGGTGAAGGGGATAGTCGCCAAGACAGCACCTTTGGAGTAACCGGAATCGGTCTGGTTGAGTTCGAGCACCTGTACTTGGTAAGTACCCGGTTTGAGCGCCAAGAGCGAGGAAGTAGCCGTACCGAGGTTGATGACGCTGCTGTTCCATGCGTCACCACGCTGCTGACCTGCTTCGTCGGCATTGAGGATCCACTTGGTGGAACAGTAGTAATGGTTCTCATAGTCGTCATCATCGGAGAAGCCTACACCGTCCTGATAAGCGAAACGGTCGCACTCCTCGGTGGTACAAGCGATACCTGCGATGAGGGTACCGGTAGCGTCTGCCAAACCGATAGCGAACGCAGAGGTGTTATAGGAGTACCATGTGAACGAAGCCTCACAGTAACTGAGTGCATAGATACCTGCATCGGGGATGTCTTCCTCAGAGGGATCGACCTCGCCGGAGTGACCGATCTGAGCCACTACGAAGTTATCCATCGAGAGGGAGCAGTAGTCTAAGCGGGAGCGTAAGCAGGAGCAGCGCCATACGCCGGAGCAGCCTGACGAGGTTGTTGGTCAAAGACCTTTACCGTACCATTCTGATAGATGATGGTGTTGATCTCACCGGTAGTGAGAACGAAAGTAGGACCTTCCTGATTGTTAAACTCTTTGTACTTGATTTCGGAAGAGGAGACCTCCAGAATCTTAGCTTCAACACGCTTTGCGTCACGGGTAATGATGACATCCTGTGCATAAGCGCTAAACGCAGCAACAGTAGCTACAGCCAACAAGAATATTTTTTTCATGCTTTATTTTGCGGCTGTTATATCCCGTCGCCGCCTCGGGTCAAAATGAATAAAAAGAGATTGTTTTACATTTGCGGCTGCATAATTACTACATTTTTTTGATACTACCAAATATTTTTGCACTTTTTTATCAAAAAACTTTTAATTGGTTCACAAAGGACACAAAGGAGACAAAAATTTCATTTAATTAGTCAAAAATTATCGAAAATTAACCAAAAATTTGCATATATGCAATTTTTGTAGTACCTTTGCAGACTTTTTAGGAAATTGAAACGGATATTATACATATTAACGGTGTTGGTGGTCGGTATACTGTTAGTGGGCAGTATGCTGTTGGCGGCGTTAGCGAGCGATGAGGTGGAGACGGCTGCGGTGAACCTCGTGACAAGCGAGATCTCGCGAGCCATGGGCACCAACGCGTCCGTGGGAGCGGTGGAATACCGTTTTCCTGCGCGCGTGGCTGTGCGAGACGTCTATATAGAGGATCTGCAAGGCGACACGCTGCTCTATGCCGGAGAGTTATATGTCCATTTCAGCCCGATACGGTTAGTTAGGAACGAGATTAGTTTTCGTCATGTGCGCGTGCGTGACGTGTATGCGAATATATACAGACTGCCGGACAGCACATGGAACTACAGCTTCCTCTTGCCGCTTTTCAAGAGCGATCCAAAGAAAGAGGACAAGGAGATGTCGGGTCTGCTGAGCGTGCGGGATGTGCGGTTAGAGAACATCCGTTTGCGGTACGAGGACTACCGTGCGCAGTTGTCGCACGCAGAGATGGATCTGAACCGTCTGACGAGCGAAGAGTTAGATGCACAGATCACGGATCTTGCGATGGACGTGACGAACGGCGAGACGCTGAGCGTGGAGTCGATGAAAGCGCACGTGATCCTCAACGACACGATGTTGGCGTTCCCTACTCTTTCCGCCCGTTTGCCGAGGTCGAAATTAGACATCAGCGGTATGGAAGTTCGTTTTCCGGCAGGGGACACGCTCTATCTGTCGAAGTCGGCTCAGGATATTCATTTCGGTTTGATTTTTCACGAGGCAGAGTTGGTGCCTGCGGATGTAGCGCTGTTGGTGCCGGGTCTGAGGAGGGTGAACCGTGCTGTGACGCTGAACGGTACGTTTGGCGGTACGCTGGATTCGCTCTATCTGCAAGACATAGCGGTTCGGTATAACGGCAAGACGGTACTGGAAGGAAACGTGAGTGCGGTCGGTTTGCCGGATCTGAACAACCCGTATCTGCGGGCAGACTTGCAGAACTTCCAGACGAATGCGCCTCAGATGCAGGATTTCCTGTCGCAGTTGCGGGGTCAGCCGATCCGTCTGCCGAAAGAGTTACACCGTTTGGGCACGATCCGGTATCGCGGTTTGGCAGAAGGTCATCTGCAAGACCTGACGCTGCACGGTGCATTCCGTACGGCTTTGGGAACGATCACTACGGACGGTACTTTTCAAGCCGATTCTGTGTTTGAGAAGATGCAATACCAAGCCCGTGTGGTGGGTCGCCGGTTCCGTTTAGGACGCATGATCGGTCAAGAGAAACTAAGTTCCGTGACGCTTGATTTCCGTTCGGGCGGCACGATCCAGAAGGGCGAAGTGCGCGGCGAGATCAACGCCAAAGTGCGTGAGTTGACGTACAACGGCTACACGTATAACGACCTGCGGATCAACGGCAAATACGAGCCTGAACGCTATGAAGGTGAGTTTCATATCAACGACCCGTTGCTGATGTTAGCTTTTGACGGTGTGGTCGATCTGCATGAGATCAACCCCGAGGTCAATTTCAACCTGCGGTGCGATCATTTTGATGCGAAGCCTTTGGGTATCGCTGCGCTTAATGGTGGTCTGAAGACGCGGTTTAACCTTGCGGTTGATATGAACGGTTCCGAGACCGACCGGATCAGCGGATACATGGTACTCGATTCGCTTTTTGTGGCGACCAACCAAGACTCGATTCAGATGAAACAGCTGACGCTGATGGCTTCCGGCGAGACGGGACACTATAAGTCGTTCACGCTTCGGTCGGATTATCTGATGGCGCAAGCGGACGGTATTTTCCGGTACAAGGACATCCCAACGGCTGTTCAGTCGATGATGCATCATTACTTGCCGTCGGCTGTAGAAGCTCCGAAGGAAGAGTGGTTACCGGTGTCGCTTTCGATGCGTGCGGACGGTCAGCGTCTGCGTGACATCCAACGTCTGTACACGGCTCCTATCACGCTGAGCGATCATCCGACGCTGACCTTGGATGCGCGGATCGAGGAAGGCGAAGAGCCGTCGTTGGAGATGCGGTTCTTTGCGCCCGGAGTGAGGGCAGGCAGTACGCCGGTACATGATATTACGATGACACTCAACACGATAGATACCCTCCGTCATAAGGGCGGACAGGGTTCTGGTCTGGCTTTCTCCGTTTCTGCCGAAGCGATGCAGATGCAGACCGTGCTATCGTGTTTGGCGTACCATGACACGCTGCTGACGCATCTGACGCTTAGGCAGCAGTCCGACGTGGATGAGATGTTACCGGAAGGCTGGAGAGAGTTGACGCCTCGTCAGTTACAGCGCGCGTTAAGCGACGGACTGAGTAATAGAGAGCGTAACAAAGTGCTGGTTGCTGCACAGCGAGCCGGTAACTACGGCGGCGATCTGCGATGTGTGACGCATTTTGCGCGGTACGCGGATCAGCCGTTGATAGATGTGCATTTTATGCCGAGCATGTTGTTGCTGCGCGATTCGGTGTATAGCCTGTCGGACAGCCGTCTGACGTGGTGTGCAGCGGACACAACGATACAAGTGGAGCATTTTGCTTTTGAGGGCGGCGGACAGCATCTCAGGGCGCATGGTATTGCGTCCCGTCATGCCAAAGACACCCTCGAAGTGGACTTGCAGAAGATCAATGCAGGGTACGTCGTACCGTTCCTGCTGCCGGTTCAGACGATCATGTTCCAAGGTCTGCTAACGGGTAAAGCGCAAGTGACCAACACCTTGAAAAAGCCGAATATAGAGACGACGATTCATGTGGATTCGATGGGTCTGAACGGCTGTTGGTTCGGCGATGCGGAAGTGGATCTGCATATAGACGACTCGCTGCATTTCCATGCGGATGTGGCGCGGAATGAGAAGAAATTAGTGGACTTGGACGGCAAGGCACTGTTCGACGGGACGGGTACATGGAACTTAGACATGCAAGTCAATGGTGTGCCGCTGGATTTTGTGAACCACTGGACGTCCACCGTGCTAACCGACCTGACGGGAACAGCGACCGGCAAGGTGGTTGTTGGCGGCAATAAAGGCAACACCTATGTGCTCGTTCGTGCAGCTGCGAAAGAGGCTTCGCTCACGCTGCCGTGGACAGGCGCACGATATACGATCCACGAAGACACCATCGTCATGGACTCCACGTCGATCAATTTTCCGCATATCCATCTGACCGACAAAGAGGGCAACCCCTTAGATTTGCACGGCAAGATCACCCACAACCAGTTCCGCGATTTCAATTTGGATCTGCATGTAGAGGCGCATGAAGCGATCGTCTTTGACGACGACCGTCAAGGACAGATGTTGCGCGGTAAGGTCTATGCGAACGGCAAAGTGGATGTCACCGGCAGTGAGGAGGATATACGTGTGGAAGCGAATGCAGAGACTGCCCGTAACTCGACATTCAGGCTGAGTATCGATAATGTGTCCACGGCGTACGAGACGAACTTCATCCATTTCGTGGAGCACCCCGAGGAGCAGACCGACTCGATAGAGGAGCATGACTTGGATAACATCGACACCCCAGCGAAAGAGCTGCTGCAGAAAGCGGCGAAGCCTTCAGGTCGATGTCTGCTGCAGTTAGGGCTCGACATCAACCCGATGTTGCAGTTCCAGCTGGTTTTAGGTGAGCGTAACGGCGACATCATCCAAGCCCGAGGCAGTGGAGGTCTGCGTCTGACCTATGACACGAACACGGGTGACGTGCGGCTATTAGGCACCTATGACATTTACCGCGGAACGCTCTCTTACACCGTAGCGAACGTGATCCGCAAGGAGTTCACCATAGGTGACGGTTCGACGATCGTCTTCTCCGGCGACCCCACTAACCCGCAGCTGAACGTGACTGCCAAATACCGCGTGACGGCGAACCTCAAAGACCTGTTCGGCGAAGAAGTGGATCAGTTGGCCACCACACGAACGAACGTCCCGGTGCTGACCTGTATGCACCTGAGCGGCTTGCTCAATAACCCGACCCTCAATTTCTCGTTGGAGTTCCCGATGAGCGATCAGTCGATCCAGCAACAGGTGCGTCAGGTGATCAACACGGATGAGATGTTGATGAGGCAGGTGATCTACCTGCTTGTCTTCGGACGGTTCTTCACGCCCGATTACATGGCTAACTCGCAGTACGCGACCCTCAACTCAACTTACTCGCTGCTCTCGTCCACCGTGACGAGCCAGATCAACGCATGGTTGTCCAAACTGACCAATATTCTGACACTCGGTGTTGCTATCCGTTCGGACGGTGAAGGCGCGAACGCGAGTCAGGAATACGAGGCGCAGTTCCAGCTGCAACCGGTGGACCGACTGATCATCAACGGCAACTTCGGCTACCGGTACAACGACGTCTCGAACCAGCCGTTCTTCGGAGATTTGGATGTGGAGCTGCTGCTAACCGAAGACGGACAGTGGCGACTGAAAGGATACACGCACACCGTGGACAAGTATTCTCTCCGTCAGGCGACCACGATACAAGGCGTCGGTTTCATGTGGAAGAAAGATTTTAACTGGCCTTCCACCAAACGCAAAGACAAAAAAGAACTGAAAGACAAACAAAAACAAAAATAAGATGGCAAAAAAGAAATTAGTTCGTTCCGCCAACAAGGTCTTGGCGGGCGTGTGCGGCGGAATCGCCGATTATTTTGATGTTGACCCGACATTAATACGCGTCTTGTACGCAGTGTTATCCCTTTTCAGCGCAGCCTTCCCGGGATTGTTGCTGTACATCATTTTATTGTTATTGATCCCCGAAGCTGATCGCAACGACCGCTACGAAGATGCACAAGTAGTCGAATAATGAACGGGAAAATGACCATAATTGAATTTGTGGAGCTTTACACCCACAAATTCAGCGAACACGTCTTTCTTCGTGAGAAGATCGGCGATGTTTGGACAGAGACCAGTTTCCGTGAGACCCGCGAAGCTGCGCATCGTATAGGTGCCGGAATGATGGCTTTGGGTCTGCAAAAAGGCGAACGTGTAGCGTTGCTGAGCCAGGGACGCAACCTGTGGGTTACCGGCGAATTGGGTATTCTCTATGCCGGCGGTGTGAATGTGCCGCTGAGTATCAAGTTAGAGGAAGCGAGCGATCTGCTGTTCCGCGTGCAGCACTCCGACGCACGGTTTATCATGTGCTCCGAGCAGCAGCTGCCGAAGATCCGGAAGATCCTGCCCGACTGTCCGAAAGTGGAGAAAGTGATCGTCTTTGACCCCTTGGAGCAATACGAGGAGAAAGAGATCTTCATCGACGAGGTGATTGCTCTGGGCGATGCGCTCTTAGCCAAAGACCCGGCAGCTTTTGAGGCACGCTACTCCTCCGTCGGACCGAACGACTACGCGAACATCAGTTACACGTCCGGCACAACGGCTGACCCGAAAGGTATTCTGCTGACCCATCGTAACTACACCGCGAACGTGGAGCAAGGCGCGTCGGTCATCCATTGCGATATCGATGATGTGATGCTGATCATCCTGCCGCTTGACCACTGTTTTGCGCACGTGGCAGGTTTCTACACGATGATGAGTTACGGCGGTTCGATAGCGACCGTGCCGGTGGGCAAGACAGCCATGGCAACGCTCAAGAACATCCCTGTGGCTATCCGCGAAGTGAGACCGCATATCATGTTGTCCGTGCCCGCTTTGGCGCGTAATTTCAAGAAGAGCATCGAGGCTGGGATCAAGACGAAAGGTCCGATGGTGGAGAAGCTGTACAACTTCGCCCTCCAGAACGCGATCGAGTACAACCGCGAGTATTGGAACCGAGGCGGACTGAAGAACGCGTGGCGTTACCCCTTGGTCAAACTCTTTGACAAGCTGATCTTCAAAGCCGTAAGGGACAATTTCGGCGGCAGGATGAAGTTCTTCGTGGGCGGCGGTGCGTTGCTCGACATCGCGTTACAACGCTATTTCTGCGCAGTGGGAATGCCGATGTTCCAAGGCTACGGTCTGAGTGAAGCGACCCCGATCATCTGCTCCAACTCTGCCGACGGCGCTATCTTCGGTTCGTCCGGACGCATCGTGCGGCCTTTGGAGTTGAAGATCTGCGATGCGGAAGGAAACATCGTGCCGGACGGCGAACGCGGCGAGATCGTCATCAAAGGTGAGAACGTCATGGCAGGGTATTGGAAGAACCCCGAGTCGACGGCTGCTACCATCGTTGACGGCTGGTTGCACACCGGCGATATGGGGTACGTCACCAAAGAGCACCCGGGTTATCTGTGGGTAGTCGGACGATTCAAATCGTTGCTCATCCGTGCCGACGGCGAGAAATACAGCCCCGAAGGATTCGAGGATTCGCTGACCGATGGTAGCATATATGTGGATCAATGTATCTTGCACAACAACCAAGACCCCTATACTATCCTGCTGATGGTGCCCAACAAAGAGGCATTGCAGTCTTGGGCGAAAGCGCAAGGCAAAGACCCCGAGACACGTGAAGGCAAGGAGTGTATGCTGCTCAAGATCCAAAGCGAAGTGGACTCGTACCGCCCGGGAGGAAGCCGAGACGGTATTTTCCCAGAGGCTTGGTTGCCCAGTGCGATCGCTGTCTTAGGCGAGGCTTGGACTGAACAGAACCACCTCGTTAACTCCACCATGAAAGTGGTACGAGGCAAGGTGGAGACCTATTTCCAAGACCGCATCGACTACGCTTACACGCCGGAAGGCAAAGAGCTGATGAACGAAAAGAACCTTGCTGCGCTCTAAGCAGCCAAGAGACGATAAACGAAAAGAACCTTGCTCAAATCAGCAAGGTTCTTTCCTTATCTATACGCGTACGTACGCGCGTTATTTATTATTTGACTACCACAGGCTCGTACTTTGGAACTAAAGTTTTCATAACACTCCAACCGATCAGGTAAGCCACAGCACAGATGCAGAAGATGATCATGTATCCTGCGGGTTTGCCGGTGAAGCCTGCGAACTTAAACGCCTCGCCCATTTGAGCAGCGTAGTCGAAGAGCATACCAGAACCCTTATTGATCAGGAACGAACCCACACCACCTGCCATCGCACCGATACCGGTGATTGTAGCCACAGCTGATTTCGGGAACATGTCACCCGTGGTGGAGAAGATATTGGCACTCCAGCTCTGGTGAGCAGCGCCCACAATACCGATGATGATAGCTACTGCCCAAGGACCATAGACACCACCGAGCGGCTGAGCAAACAACGCAAAGATCGGGAAGAAAGCGAAGATCAACATCGCTCTCATACGACCAGCGTACGGCTCCATGCCTTTCTTCTCTACGAAGATCTTCGGCAGATAACCACCAAACAGCGAGATAACCGTGACGATCGCGTACAGCGTGAAAATCAACGCAATACCTTGCGGATCAGAAGCCTTAATACCGAACTGATCTTGGAAATAAGCCGGCGCCCAGAAGAGGAAGAACCACCAAACACCGTCGGTCATGAACTTACCAAACGCAAACGACCAAGTCTGTTTGTGCTTGAAAGCCTCAGCAAACGACATCTGCTTCTCTTCCTTAGCCTCCTGCTTCGGAGAATCTTTCTCGTCTTGGTGGATATATTCGAGCTCAGCCTCGTTCACATGAGCGGACTCCTCCGGTTTGTCATAGACAAAGATCCAGATACCTGCCCAGATGAAGCCCAGCGCACCGATGATGATGAACGCCATCTCCCATCCGAGGCTCTTCGCCAACAGAGGAATAGTAGCCGGAGCAGCCAGCGCACCCACCGACGCACCTGCGTTGAACAGGGCAGTAGCGAACGCGCGGTCTTTCTTCGGGAAATACTCTGCGGTCACCTTGATAGCTGCAGGGAAGTTACCTGCCTCACCAAGACCCAAAACCAAACGGCAGAACAGGAACAGATACACACTCACCATCGAGATGGTACTTACTATCGTTCCGGTAGCTTCCAACAGCGCTGCCTTGCTCTCCAAGCCAACAACCTGCTCGGTTACCCAGCCGCAACCTGCGTGCATAACGGCACCTAAGGACCAAACGATGATCGCCCAGAGGTAACCTTTCTTCGTGCCCATCCAGTCGATGAACTTACCGGCGAAGAGGCAGAAGATAGCGTACGCAATAGAGAACACACCGGTGATTGTTCCGTAGTCGGAGTCGGTCCAGTGGAACTCAGGCTGAATAAACTCTTTGAAGGTCAACGACAGCACCTGACGGTCCATGTAGTTAACCGTAGTGGCG
>Ga0256405_10012348_pt1 | contig 10604 bp, 8 predicted proteins | sample RumenRJG_02DNA_FD_189096 | JGI IMG/M metagenome (GOLD analysis project Ga0256405, IMG submission 189096) | Bovine rumen microbial communities from Lethbridge, Alberta, Canada - RJG_02 | ecosystem: Host-associated > Mammals > Digestive system > Stomach > Rumen | place: Canada: Alberta | collected... | reverse complement strand
TCGGCATCGAGGGAGAGATCGGCGGGAAAAGGAAATACGCCGTCCTGCTTCCGGGTCCTCCGGCGGAATGCGAGCCCATGTTCGAGGAATGCGCGAAGCCGTGGCTGGCCCGTCTGTCCGGGGATGTGATCCACAGCCGGAACCTGCATCTCTACGGCATCGGGGAGTCGGCGGCGGAGCAGATCCTCCGGCCCATGATGGAGGCCTCCGAGAATCCCACGGTGGCTCCCTACGCCTGCGAGCATGAGGTGCGGATCCGGGTGACGGCCCGGGCGAAATCCCTGGAGGAGGCCGAGGCCATGTGCCGGGAGAAGATCGCCGAGATCCGGAAAACCGCCGTCGGGCCCTCCGTTTACGCGGAGACGGACGATCCCTTCTCTGCGAAGAACGCCATGGTGACCACCCTCATCGGAGAACTGAGAAGGAAGGGCTGGACCTTCGCCACGGCGGAGAGCTGTACGGCGGGCATGATCGGCTCCATGGTGGGAGACATTCCCGGCGCGTCGGACGTGTTCATGGGCGGCATCATCTCCTACGCCAACGAGGTCAAGGAAAACATCCTCGGGGTGCCCCATGAGATCCTTGCGACGGTCGGCGCGGTGAGCGAGGAATGCGCGGCGGCCATGGCGGAGGGAGCGAGACGTCAGACCGGTGCGGACATCGCCGTATCGGTCACTGGCATCGCGGGTCCCGGCGGCGGCACTCCGGAAAAGCCCGTGGGAACGGTCTGCTTCGGCGTGTCGACGGAGAAGGGAACCCGGACCGAAACCCGGCACTTCAGCGGCAAGAACGACCGGGCAAAGATCCGCCGCCTCACCGCCAACCACGCCATGTACCTGGCCATCCGGACGATGAGAGGGGAAACGGAGACATGACCTTCGAGAATAATACAGTCTCCGTCGAAAAAGTCGAGCGGAACACGCCCCGGGCAGAAGAACTGCTCCGCTTCATCGAGACCTGCTCCTGGGAGGAGGCGAAGGACCATCTCGCCGCACTGATCCGGAGCTGGGACTTTACGGGGGACGAAGCGGTTTTCGCGGCCGTCGCGGGCGGCAGGATCGTCGGCATGGCCACCTTTCTGATGACCGACTATTATCCCCTCCCTGAGATTTTTCCGTGGGTGTCGAGCGTCTTTGTCGACGAGGCGTACCGGGGCAGGGGGATCAGCGGACTGCTCATCAGGCGCGCCAACGCCCATGCAGGATCGCGCGGCTTATATCCCGTCGTCCTTCTTCGGGCTCTACGAGAAGTACGGGTACCGGTATCTGAGGGATATCGTGAATTACGGCGGAGAGACCGACCACCTTTTCGTAAAAGATTTGTGACGGGCTCTCCCGATCAAAAAAACGCCCCGCCGTATCTCTCCAAAGGAATACGGCGGGGTTTGCTTACTGCATTTTGTGCCAGGCTTCCGCCAGGGCCGCCAGATGCTCCACGGCATGCGGATTCCAGACGATCTTGTTTTTCAGCCATTCGCATGGGAATTCCGCGCAGAGACCGCAGAACCGTACGCCGTGCCGCCGCGCGCATTTGTGAATGGGACAGCCGCCGGATTCCTTCCATTCCGGAACGTCCCCGTCCGCTTCGATGCACCCGGGGCATTTCCCCTCCCTGAACTTCCCGCACCCGCCGCAGCATTCCCCGCATGCGGTGACTCTTTCAAAATCGATTTCTTCCATGACAAAAACTCCTATGACTCAATATCTTTTCGGATAGTATACAACAGGAGTTTTTCACTGTCAAGATAATGCGGTAACTTTTTTAATTTTGTCCCGCTTCCGAAGGGTTTGTTTTGCAAAGAACAGCTCTGACAAGTTTTGCCTGTACAATCCCACTGTGGTCCCTGTGCCCAATGCGCGCCTGAAACGCCGGCGAAGCCCACGGAACTTGTTCCGTGCACCGATTAAGCTGCACGAACACAGACCGCGCGAGGACCGTGGGATATACTGTCGAATTTCAAATCTGAAAGGAGAGGACAAGTTATGCTCCCCGGCCAAGGGGGACCCGCACGAGGGGCACCTGCGGCCAGAGCTGGTGTCCCTCGTGCCGCCCGTCCCGCGCAGGGACATAAGATCTGAAACGCGCAGCGTTTCATTCCTTATATCCCTTCAGAAGGGATGTAGTACTAAAAATCCGGCGTGAACTTCTTCGTGGCGGAGGAGCGCTCCTGGGTCCAGCCCTCGAATCCCAGGCGGGCGGCCTCCTCCACGACCTTTTCGTATTCGTAGGTGGTCACCTTCCGGCGGATGGTCTGCCAGGGATCGGGCATGTCGGGAGCCGGCGGCGGCAGAAAGTCCGGGGTGTACTGGGCCATGAGGGACAGGCGGACGGATTTCACGTCCACGAATTTCGCAATCCCTCTGAGAACGGCGGCGGAGTCCTCCCTCCGTCCGGGCAGGACCAGATGGCGGATGATCACGCCCCGCTTCATCATGCCGTCCTCCCCGAAGACGCAGGGGCCGGTTCCCTTCACCATGCGCGTCAGGGAGGCCATGGCGCGCTCGGGGTAGTCCCCGGCGAAGGAATACTGCAGGGCAATGTCCCGGTCCATGTACTTGAAGTCCGTGAGCCAGACGTCCACGGTGCCCGCCTCGGTCAGCGCCTCCACCGTCTCCGGCCGCTCGTAGCCTCCCGTGTTCCACACCACCGGAACGGTCAGGCCGTGCGCACGGGCGGTCTTCACCGTCTCCGCCAGCAGATCGGCGTAATGGGTGGGCGTCACCAGATTGACGTTGTATGCGCCGGATGCCTGGAGCCTGATGAATTCCTTCGCCAGCCGCCGCGGGCTGTAAACGGTTCCGGACGCACCCTCATGGCTGATTTTCCCGTTCTGGCAGTATACGCATCCCAGGGAGCAGTGGGTGAAGAACACCGCCCCGGAGCCGTGGGCCTTGTCCGTGGGATCGGGACCGGATACGGGCGGCTCCTCCCAGTGATGGAGCATGATCTTCGACACCTCCATCTCAGTACCGGCGCCGCAGGTTCCCGGGCGCTTTTTCCGGTCCGCGCCGCACATCCGGGGACAGAGAACACACCGCCCCGAGCGTGAACCCGGGACGGGAAACGGCTTATTCGTCATGGTTGCCCTTGATGTAGCGGGAGATCATGGCGTTCTTGACGGTCCAGAGCTTCTCGGACAGGTCCACGTAGTAGTCGTGGGGATTCTCGAAGCGGAGGACCTCCTTCCACATGGTGTTGAGCTCGCGCGCGCAGTGGTCCCGGATCTCGCAGAGCGGCGGGAGAGAGTAGACCAGCTCGCCGCCCCGGAACACGGGCACCAGAAGCTCCCGGACGGTGAAGTCCGTCAGCACCTTCCGCTTCCAGGTGAATTCCGGGTCGAAGATCTCGCAGGGGGCGTCCTGATCGATGTCCGGCTCGTCCCGCATGGTGATCAGGTCCGCCTCGGCCTTGCCGGTGTCGTTGGCATAGAACCGCCAGACCCGCTTGAAGCCGGGGTTGGTGATCTTGGCGGCGTTCTCGGAGACCTTGATCTTCGGGATGACCGTGCCGTGATCGTCCTCCACCGCCGCCAGCTTGTAGACGCAGCCGAACACGGAGTCGGACTTGGCCGTGATGAGCCGCTCGCCGATGCCGAATGCGTCGATCTGCGCCTCCTGATTCAGAAGATCCCGGATCAGGTACTCGTCGATGGAGTTGGACACCACGATCCGGCAGTCCGTGAGGCCCTCCTCGTCCAGGATCTTCCGCGCCTTCTTCGTGATGTAGGCCAGGTCGCCGGAATCGATGCGGATGGCGCACTTTTTCAGTCCCATGGGCCAGAGCACGTCCTTCACCGCGCGGATGGCGTTGGGCAGGCCGGAGCCGAAGACGGAATAGGTGTCCACGAGGAAGCAGGGATTGTCGGGATAGAGCCTGGCATAGGCGGTGAAGGCCTCGTACTCGTTGTCGAACATCTGGACCCAGGAGTGGGCCATGGTGCCGGACGCGGGGACGCCGTAGAGCCGGTCGGACAGGGTGCAGGCCGTGGAGGCGCATCCCCCGATGTACGCGGCGCGCGCTCCGGAGACGGCGGCGTCCTCTCCGTGCGCCCGGCGGGATCCGAACTCGGAGATGGGTCTCCCTTCCGCGGCGCGCACCATGCGGGAGGCCTTGGTGGCGATGAGGGACTGGTGGTTCAGGGCCAGCAGGACGTAGGTCTCGATGAGCTGGGCCTCGATGATGGGAGCCCGGACCGTGAAGATGGGCTCGTAGGGGAAGATCACCGATCCCTCGGGAACCGCCCATACGTCGCCGTGGAAGCGGAAGGTCAGAAGATAGCGGAGAAAGTCCTCGTCAAAGATGCCCTTCTGCCGGAGAAAGTCCACGTCCTCCTCCGTGAAGTGCAGGTCCTCGATGTAGTTCACGATCTGCTCGAGCCCCGCGGCGATGGCGTAGCCTCCTCCGTCCGGGACCCGGCGGTAGAACACGTCGAAATAGGCGGTCTTGTTTCTGAGGGGAGTGTTGAAGTATCCCCGGCTCATGGTGAGCTCGTAGAAGTCGCAGAGCAGGGAAAGGTTGTAGTCGTTGAGTTTCATACGATGAGCGCTCCTTTATGTGCCTCGCGGGCATGTGAAAAACGTCGGACCGCGGCGGGCTCAGCCCTCCTGGCGGATCACTTCGCAGTGACGGGTCCCCCAGGCTTCCTCGATGAGGGCGTCGGCGTCGATCTTCTTCTCCTCGTTCAGGACCTTGTACAGCTCCGGCTGGGTCCGGGGATGGCGGGGCGTGAAGACCGTGCAGCAGTCGTCGTAGGGGAGGATGGAGGTGTCGAAGGTGCCGATCTCCCGGGCCACGGTGATGATCTCCTCCTTGTCCATGCCCACAAGGGGCCGGAACACCGGACGGTCCGCCGCGTCCTCCGTGCAGACCATGGCCTTCAGGGTCTGGGACGCCACCTGGCCCAGGGATTCGCCCGTGACCAGCACCGGACAGTCGTTCTCCTCCGCGGACCGGGAGGCCAGCTTCATCATGAACCGGCGCAGGAGCAGGGTGAAGTAGTCCTCCTCGCAGTGGTCCCGGATCTCCTCCTGGATGTGGGTCAGGGAGATGACGTGGACCTTGATCCGGCCGCAGTACTCCGTCAGCTCCCGGGCCAGCTCAAAGACCTTTTCACGGGCCGCCTCGCTGGTGTAGGGGAAGGACTCGAAGTGGACGCACTCCACCGTCATGCCGCGCTTCATCATGCGGAAGCCCGCCACGGGGGAGTCGATGCCGCCGGACAGAAGGAGCATCCCCTTGCCCGCGGATCCCAGAGGCATGCCCCCGGCGCCCTTGTCCTGCCCGGCGTGGATGTAGGCGTATTCCTCCCGGATCTCCGTCTTCACCACCACGTCGGGATTCTGAACGTCCACCGTCAGAGAGGGCATCACGTCCAGCACAGCGCCTCCCACCTCGCCGGAGATCTCCGGGGAAGAGTAGGGAAACCGCTTGTCGCTCCGGCGGGATTCGCACTTGAAGGTGGAGACCCCGGCCAGCTTTTCCGGCAGATAGGCCCGGGCGGTGTTCAGAATGGCGTCCATGTCCTTCTCGCAGACGGCGGCCTTGCAGAGGGCCACGAAGCCGAAGACCTTCTTCAGCCGTTCGTATACCTCGTCCACAGCCTCCTCCGCCGCCTCGTCCAGGGGCTCCACGTAGACCGTGGACTGCCGCGCCCGCACGTCGAACTGTCCGGACAGGGCCGCCCGACGCCGCACGTCCCGGAGCAGCTGGGCCTCGAAGGCGGACCGGTTCGCCCCCTTCAGAATGACCTCGCCGTATTTGCAGAGTATGATTTCCTTGATGCGTTCCATAAATTATCCTTGGTTTTGTTGTTGATTCAGAGAAGCGCGGAACGTGACGGATCCGGATTGCCGCAGATTCCCGTCACTCCATAACCGTACACGCGCCCCGCGCTCATCGCCCGGTTACACCGCGTATTCGTGCCGCCGGATCACGTGGTCCTGATAGCCCCGGTCCAGCTCCACGAAGTAGGCGCTCCAGCCCCAGATCCGCACGATCAGACCCGCGTGGGCCTCGGGATGGATCTGGGCGTCCAGCAGAGCCTCCCGGCTGACGGCGTTGAGCTGGAGCTGATGCCCGCCGCGGCTCACGAAGTAGCGCACCAGGGAGGCCACCTTCGTGCAGTTCTCCGGCTCCGCGAAGATGGAGGCGTCGAATTCCAGGGTCAGGGGACCGCCGTTGCAGACCTTCTTCAGATCCGGCTCCGTGTAGCTCTTGACGATGTCCGCGGGATTGCCGATCTTCGCGAACAGGGAGGGGGAGTAGTTGGCGGCGAAAGGCTCGTTCTTCCTCCGTCCGTCCGGGGACGCTCCGATCTCCGCCGCGTGCCACAGATAGAACATGGCCGAGCCGGTGCCCGCTCTCCAGATGCCGCCCCGCTCGTTGGTCCGCCCGTCCACGGCCCGGCGGAAGGCCTCCGTCAGCCACACCAGCCAGCGGTCGGCCAGAGGATCGGCGGATCCGGTCTTGGGGGTCTCCTCCCTGAGCCGGTGGAGCATCTCGTCGAAGCCCTCGAAGTCCGCGTCCACCGCCCGGATGTAGTCCTCCGGGGAGACGGACTTCTCGTCGAACACGTATTTCTTCACGGCGGCCAGGGAGTCGGCGGCGCAGGAGATGCCCGTCCCGTGGATGCCGAAGTTGTTGTATTTGTTTCCCTTTGAAATATCCCGCCCGCCATAGAGCAGATCGTAGAAGGGAGAGGGCACGAACCACAGGTCCTTCACCTTCCCCATGATCTCCTCCGTCTGAGCCCGGATCTCCCGCTCCACCGCCGCAGCGAAGTCGTCGAAGGTCCTGGCTGTGGGCAGGGCGGTATGGAAGGCCCGGTCCACCGCCAGCGGATAGGACATGGCGCCGATGTTGGCGATCTCCATGCCCTTGCCCGGGATGATGAACTCCCAGCAGGCCGCCACCGTGTAGTCCGCCGCGTCCTCCGGATCGTAACCCAGGGAGACGAGGGCCGGGATCACCGTGTCGTCGTTGGAATACTGGGGGAAGCCGAGCCCCACCTTCGTGAGCTTCGTCCCCTCCTCGTAGACGGACAGGGGCGTTTTCTTCGACACCCGGAGGTTGATCTTCGGGTCGATGAGCTTCAGCTCCCCGGAGGCTCTCAGGCACAAATCGGTGAGCTCGTTCCGGATCTCTCCGCCGTGACCGTCGTCTCCGCCCAGCATCATGGACTGGCCGTTGTCGCCCTGCTGGATGCCGTTGTAGAGGTCGGAGTCGATGTTGAAGGACAGGAAGAAGTCCAGAAGCAGCTCGTAGGCCTCGTCCATGGTGATCCGCCCGGCGTCAAGGTCCGCCCTGAGATACGGGAACATCCACTTGTCGAAGCGACCCACGGTGTTGTGATAGTTCCCCTCGGCCCAGAGGGCGTAATGGACGATGCGGAAGAACTGGAGCGCCTCCCGGAAGGTTTCGGCGGGATGGGCGGGAACCTTCGCCAGCACCTCGGCCACGTCGGTCCGCCCTTCCTCGAGGGCCTTTTCGCGGTACCGCTCCGTCAGCCTCAGCAGGGCGTCGATGTCGGCCCGGCCGTATTCGTCGGCAAAGTCCCGGGCGGCCAGCAGTCCGGTTTTCAACAGGAAGCCGTGGTCCGGGCAGATGTTGGAGATATAGCCCAGCTCGTGGATGAAGTGCTTCCGGCGGATGTCCTCCCATTCGGCCTCCGTGAAGCAGTCATAGGGCCGGTTCACGGTGCGGAGAAAGACGATCTTCTGCCCCGGCAGGATGTGGGGAACCTCCGCGTCCATGAGCCGGACAAACCGGTCGGACATGCGGGCGCGGGGAGAGAGCCCCCGGGCGGCGTACTCACCGGACAGATCCGGCAGGGTGGTCGTCCGAAGCTCCCGCTGGCGGCGGGTTGTGATGTAGTCGTAGAGCGCCTGGTTCATGGATGCCTCCTTGCGGATGAAATGGCAGGTCCGGCGGGATCAGGCCCGGGGACCGCAGGCCTTCAGAAAATCGGTGACCAGGGCGACGCTGATGTCGTCGGGCCCCACCTCGGGGTGCCACTGGACGGCCTTGTAATAGGTGAGCTTCGTCGATTCCACCGCCTCGGTCAGCCCGTCGTGGGATCTGGCGGCGACGACGAGGGTGTCCCCGGGCCGCTTCACCGCCTGATGGTGGTAGCTGTTGGTGCGGATCTCGCATTTGCCGAGAAGGCGGGAGAGATTCCCGGAGACAAAGACCGTGTGGTGCGTGTTCCCCTCGGCGTCCTCCTCCCGGTGCGGCGTGCGGGTCCCCACGGCCTGGGCGTAAATATCCTGCCAAAGGGTTCCTCCCAGAGCGACGTTCATGACCTGGATCCCCCGGCAGATGCCGAATACGGGGCGGTCCAGGGCGATGAGCTCCCTAAGAAGGGCCAGCTCGAAGCGGTCCCGGGCAGGCTCCGTGTCCCCGCAGGCGGGATGGCGTTCCTCGCCGTAGAGAGCGGGGTCCACGTCGTCGCCGCCGGTGCAGATATAGCCGTCGAACTGTTCCGCGTAGGCACGGATGGTCGCTGGATCGTCGGTGAAGGGCAGGATCACGGGACAGACGACCTCTCCCGCGGCCCGGCCTCCCAGCAGGACGAACTCGGTGTAGCGGCGGTAGAGCTTGAAGCCTTTTTCAATGGTGGATGCGGTCAGGGCAATGGTTTTCATGGGTTCCTCACAGCGGAGCGGAGGCCCGGCGCAGGTTCCGTTCCGGGATTATGTTCTAAAGTTTCGGACCGCCCCGCCCTCCGATGTCCCGCATCGGATCCGGGGTTCGGCGTCACACCTCATTATACAGGAAATCCCGGGGAAATGCAAGAGGAATCGCAAGAGTTGCGGGGGAGATGACGCCGCATCCCGGGAACCGCCCGGATTTTTTCCGTTGAAATCCGCGTCCGCGCTTGACAGGGAGCTGGGAAATGGTATAATGAAGAAAAAGCCGCCCGCACTGCGATTATGGAAAGGAGCCGATCATGGCACAGGAAACACTCGCGATCCTCGGCGGAGAGCCCGTCATCCCATCCGGATCCATTCCGCCCCAAACACTCGATAAGCTGTTCAGAAAAATGGTGCTGACCGATGAGGCCAAAGCCGCGGCCTTGGAGGTGATCGAGAAGGGATCCTTCTCCGCCACGGACGTTACGGAAAAGTTTCAGGAGGAATTCGCCGCCTGGCAGGGGACCCGGTACGCCATCGCCTACTGCAACGGCACCATGGCCCTGACCTCCGCCATGTTCGGCATCGGACTGGGGGAGGGCGACGAGATCATCTGCCCCACCAAGACCTACTGGGGCAGCGTCTCTCAGGCAGTCAACTTCGGCGCGTCCGCGGTGTTCTGCAACATCAACGACATGCTGTCCATGGATCCCGGGGATCTGGAGCGCTGCATCACGCCCCGGACGAAGGCGATTATGGTGGTCCACTACTTCGCCTATCCCTGCGACATGGACCCCATCATGGAGATCGCCCGGCGGCACGGCCTGAAGGTCATCGAGGACGTGTCCCACGCACAGGGAGGCCTCTACAAGGGGAAGAAGCTGGGCACCTTCGGCGACGTGGCGGCCATGTCCCTCATGAGCACCAAATCCCTGGCCTGCGGTGAGCTGGGCGTGCTGGCCACCGACGACCGGCATATCTACGAGCGGGCCATGGCCTTCGGCCACTACGAGCGCAACAACGCCCGCTACATCACGGAATCCGACGAGCTGAAGGACTACTTCCACATCGCCCTGGGAGGAGCCAAGGGACGGGCCAATCAGGTCTGCACCGCCATCGCCCGGGATCAGCTGAAGCACTACGACGAGCGGTGCGTGAAGATCCGGGAAGCCATGAACTGGTTCTGGGATCAGCTGGAGGGCCTGCCGGGGATCAAGCCCCTCCGGGTGGACGAATCCACGGGCTCCAACATGGCGGGCTGGTACGAGCCCCACTGCGCCTACTATCCGGATCAGCTACACGGCCTGTCCGTGAAGCGGTTCGCCGAGGCGGTGCGGGCGGAGATCGGCGGGTACTGCTACGAGGGCGGGAACTTCTGCCTCCACACCCATCCCTTCTTCAAAACCTTCGACCTGACCCACAAGGGCGTCCCGTCGAGAATCGCCTACGATGACAGGGACGTGCGGGAGGACGACCATCTCTGCGACCCGTCCCTTGAAAAGTATTGCTTCTCCGCGCCCCGGTTCAATTACCTGGACAAGGAGATCATCGCCCGCTTCGCCGCCGGATACCGCAAGGTCATCGAGAACCATATGCAGCTTCTGGAAAACGACCGGAAGGAAGCCCAGGGCGGCCGCTGGTACGGATCGGAGAATCAGTGACAAAACAGAAACGGGCTGTTGCATTTCAATGGAGAAGTGCGACAGCCCCATTTTTGATTCGAACGGTCTCGTGATGAAACAATGTTGACTGATGAGGGGGAACCAATGGCTGATGATCGCTGAATTGCGTTTCAGTGAAGCGACTGCCTGTCATCCGTTCTCCCTCATCCGACCCTGACGGGCCACAGGCTGTCGCAAAACAATTTCAAAGTTTTGATCGACCTTTTACAAAAGGTCGCGGGTTCTTAGGGCGGAGCCCTGAGCCGACCTCCGCAGAGGTCGGAACACCCAGGACGTCAAAAGAGTTCCTCTT
>Ga0256405_10012347_pt1 | contig 10605 bp, 11 predicted proteins | sample RumenRJG_02DNA_FD_189096 | JGI IMG/M metagenome (GOLD analysis project Ga0256405, IMG submission 189096) | Bovine rumen microbial communities from Lethbridge, Alberta, Canada - RJG_02 | ecosystem: Host-associated > Mammals > Digestive system > Stomach > Rumen | place: Canada: Alberta... | reverse complement strand
AGTCCGGGCGGTTTCGGGTTTTGGAACGGTCGGAGGTTATGCAGGCGCATACGTGCTGGCGCATGTGGTCATGCGCCACTACGGAACGCACCTATCCCGTAGGGGTCGATGACCACATCGACCCGTCGCGAAGCGCCATTGCGGGTACGCTCTCATACCTTTCTGATAGAAGACGTTTTGAGACGCAACCGCACAGGCGAATGACTCTGTGTGCAGGGCTTTGAGGATCCGGGAGGATTTGCAAATGAACTATTATACCGGGACGTTATGGAAAGATCTGAACAGTGCTGACAAGACAATTCGGACACGGGCACAAGCGGAATGGGATCAAAGAGATACACGCTACGCAGAAAGATACCGCAAAGAAAAAGTATTATTCCCGGCTGATTTTATGGCTCAATCACTTTTTTTGTGGGATGAGCAAACTTGACAATTGAAAAATACGAAACCTCGAAGTAGGATTAAGAAGCATCTTGGCGGGTGCACTTACTTAATCAAACCCGAGGTTTCACCATGGATTATACAACAGAAAGTCAGATCAAGCAAGTAGGATATTCAGAAAATTACGACGTTCAGGAAAGATTGCTGCTGCCATCCGGGCTGTTTGGGTTCCACAATACGGAAACCGTCGTAGAGAAAGCGAAAAGCGGCAGAGAAGTATTCGTTCTTCTGGGTGAGCTTTCACAGCATCCGGCGGACAGCATTTGCCCAAATTGCGGTAGGAGAATGCACATCCACGGCAGCTTTCCAACCTGTCTGCGGCACTTGAACTTCGGCGGCAAGCTGAGCTGTGTCTGCTTCGAGAAAGTCCGGTATTATTGCCCAGTTTGCCGTCACAGCCAGATGCAGGAGATCCCGTTCAAGGCCGAAAACCACAACATTACCCGCGAGCTGGAGCAGTACGCCAGAGATCTGCTGGCGTTTGGCCTGACGAACAAAGCAGTCGCGGAGATCGCCGGGCTTGGCAAGAACGTCGTCAAGGAGATCGACAAGAAACGTTTGCAGGAGAAGTATACCATCGACGGCAAGAAGCTGATCCAGCCGGAGCGTCAAGCGAGGTTTCTCGGGATTGACGAGTTCAAGCTGCACGACGGACACAAGTACGCGACGGTCATCATCGACATGGAGACCGGTCACATTCTCTGGCTCGCGCACGGGAAGAAAAAAGCAGTCGTGTATGGATTCATAGACCACGTTGGTCTGGAATGGATGGACGGGGTGGAGGCCGTTGCCTGCGACATGAATTCAGACTTTCAGGAAGCCTTTGAGGAGCGTTGCCCGCATATCCAGCCGGTATTTGACTACTTCCATATTGTCAAGAACTTCAACGATAAGGTTGTCAGCGCCGTCCGGAAGGACGAACAGAAGCGCCTGTTGGAAGAAGGCCAGTCTGAGGCTGCCGCTAAGCTGAAGAAGACGAAGTATATCCTGACCTCTTCCCGTCAGACCCTTCAGAGAAAGGATCAGGAGGCAGCGGAGGGAAAGGTCATCGCAGGAGGCAGCACGCTGTTCCCGCAGCCAGAGGTCGTTCGGAAGGCCGGTTACGTGGAGCGCTACGAGACCCTTCTTCGAGAAAACAAGCTGTTCTTTACCCTCGACTTGATTAAGGAAAAGCTGACAGCGGCTTACACGCTGACGGACGAGACCGAAATGGCGCGGGAGATCAGCGAGATCATGGATTTGTGCAAGGCTTCCGGCAACACGCATCTGCTATGGTTCAGCCGCTTGTTGGAGTCTCACTTCGAGGGCATCATAGCTCATGCGACTTTCCGCATCTCCACCGGAAAGCTGGAGGGAATCAATAACAAAATCAAAACCCTCCGCCGTCAGGGCTACGGCTATCCCGATGATGATTATTTCTTCCTCAAGCTCTTCGACGCAAGCCGAAAGACCTATGACCGCAACCCTAAATCACACAAGAAAAGTGATTGACCCATATTTCTTTCCAACTTCGTGCGTCTCCTGCAAGAGGGCGCCGCGCTGGATGGTGCTGCGGCCGTATTTGGAGCGCAGCGCATCCACGGCTTTGTCCAGCTTTTTCGATTTGGTTTTCCTTTCGTCTGCCGTGTCGAACAGCGAAGTCTGGACGTAGTCTTCCTTTGTCAGGTCTGTCAGGGCGATGCCCAACAGGCGCAGCGGCGTCTTGCCGTTCCACAATTCCGAAAATAACTTCTTTGCAAGTTGATATATCTCGTTCGTCCCATCAGTTGGCTCCCGGAGCTTCTGCTGATGGGATTTGTTTTTGAAGTCGTTGCTGCGGATGGTCACGGCTACGCAAAATGCTTTGAAGCTGTCGGCTCGCATCCGGGCGGCAATGCTGTCCGCCAAGGCCAGGAGGATGTGATAGGCCGCCTCTGCGGTCTCCACGTCGTCCTCCAGGGTAGTGGAGATGGAGTAGCCCTTTGCCTCCTCGGGCTCTGCCAAGACTGGAGAATTACTGATGCCGTTGGCGTAGCGGTGCAGATGTCTGCCCATCTTTGGGCCGAACATCCGCTCCAACAGGGCCGGGTCCGTATGGGCCAGATCACCGATGGTTTCGATCCGGGCTTGACGCAGCCGCTCCGCAGTAGCCTTGCCCACGGTGAACAGCTCCCCCACCGGCAGCGGCCACATCTTTTCCGGGACCTCGCCGGGATAGAGTGTATGGACCTTGTCCGGCTTTTCAAAGTCGCTGGCCATCTTTGCCAGCAGCTTATTCTCGCTGACGCCCACGTTCACCGTGAAGCCCAAGGTATCCCGGATTTCGTCCTTGATTCGATATGCCAACTCCAGGGGGTCGGGATAGACCAGCTCGGTGTTGTCAAAGTCGCAGAAGCACTCGTCAATGGACACCTGCTCCACCACGGGGGCGTACTTCTTGCAAATTGCGATGAAGGCCCGGGAGTTCTGCACGTAGAGCTTGAAGTCCGGCTTGGCTAGCACCAGATCCGGGCACTTCCGCAGGGCAATGGCCACAGGCTCGCCGGTGGTGATTTTGAATTTTTTGGCCGGGATGGACTTGGCCAGAATGACACCTGTGCGCTTCTCCGGGTCCCCGCCAATGGCAGAGGGGATCAGCCGCAGATCCGGCTCCCCCTTGGCCACCCGCCGCACCGCCTCCCAGCTCAGATAGGCGCTGTTCACGTCGATATGAAAAATCAGCTTTCGCATGACAGCGCCTCCTCACCTTGTACACCATGAAGAATTGGCCGATTATTGGATCCTTTCCGCAAGGGCTTTCACGCTGTTCATGGCCTCCCTCCACGGCAGCTCGCCCACAAAGAAAGAATCCTCCCGATAATTGTTCCAAAGCTGCTGCATGGTTTCGTCCTCTTCTACCGTCAGAAGAATACTGAACAGATCGGGAATCTGATCCACTGTGTTTCGCTTTTCGCTTGTTGCAAGAAATGCACGCTTCAAAACATTCTCGTCAAACGACTTCTGCTTTGTGAGGATATGGATGTCGTAGAAATCTCTCAGCCGCGTGTTTGCGATACCGCGTGCCATGATCGTCTCAAGTTTTTCCGCGAGAAGCGTTTCGAGATTGTAAGTCCAAAGAGAAATAGAGCGGTCTTCAAACATCAAAGGATACTGATATTCAATTGCGCATGGCGTAATAACGTCGCCGGTGGAGATATCGATTTTGATCGTCTGCCGCAGTTGATCCAGCGTTGCTTCCAGAAAGAAACGGACGCCGGGATAATCGTGCTCCTCCATAATGTCTGTGACCTTCGTGATGCGGAAGCGAAGACCGTCTGGAATTTCCACCGCGATGATGTCTTCCACGATCCGCTGTGCGTGTTCTTTGGACAGGCTCAGGGACTTGACCGTTGTGTCGATATCCATTGTGGCCCGTGCATCCAGCCCGACAACGGACGCCACAAGCATGCCACCCTTCAAAATGAAGTTGTTGCGATATTGCGAGAGCGAAATACGTTCCAAAAAACGCTCCATAATGAAATTCCGAATCAACGTCTGTGCTTTTGTGCTGTCACCGCCGGACAGATTTCTGACCTTCGCCTTGAGCTGTGTAGCCGTTTTGATCATAGCATAACCTCCGTGTAGGTCCGGACAAGAGAATCGATCTGAAAGGCTTTGGCATAAGACATGAGCCGGTTCAGATTCTTCCTGTCGCTTGACATATATTCCTTGAGTGCATATCGGAAAACCTGAACATCCGTGCGGTTCTTGGACCGAAGCAGATCGCAGATGCTGCGCTCCATATCATACGCACGGACGGGATTGCCAAAGTACGTTTTTGTTTCGGTGATACCCAGTGAATACAACTCCGTCTTTACCTGATAGACACGGATTCCCTGTTTTCGCAAATGTGTCCCATTATAACCGGCGCTTACCGTTACGCTGATTTCGCTTGGCTCGCGCTCCATGAGCCCGTGCAGAGACAGTGCCGTTTCATGCGAAAACACAATGCGGCTGTTGGTCAGAGCAAGACGATATAAATCGTCCGGCCAGGCATTCTCCGAACGATAGACGCCATGTGCGACACGTTCCATATTCCGCTTCTTGACATACTCTGCCAGCGTCGGCTTGGAAATTCCTTTATTCAAGACATTAGTTGTCAGCAGATAACCATTTCCGCTCTCAACCATCTGGTCCAGAAGATCAAATCGGCTCATCAAATCACCTTACTTTCACGCTTGACATTGTACAATATAAGAGCGCAAAAGTAAAGACTTTTTTCAAATCAGATTCCCATTGCAATGGTCAATCTCATAACCAATTTTCAGAAAGGAAGCAATCCTACAATGAAATGTCTCGTAAAATATCCTTGGGTCAAGCTGCTGCGGAGCCGGATACCGGCAGGCAAGGGGCTTATGGGAGCCTGGATGCGGCTGGCAGCGCGGGCGGCCTTTCGCAAGGGTGAGGGGCGCTACTGCGGATACAACAATCCCGTCGAACCCGGAATGTGGGTCGGAGGGGTTGTTGGCCTCAAGGCCATTCTGGGTGTCAGGAGAAGGGATGTTGCTCTGGATGCAATGAGGCGACTTGAACGGTTTGGCTTTCTTTCCTGGTCTCTGGACCCATCCGCCAAAAAGCTGAGCTACAACCTGTCAGACTGGCTCGTGCGTTTTTCTGGTGCGGAATGCCCGGACGGAGCCGTCTATACCACTGAAGGCTACGGCTTTGTGTGTGTTTCACGGGAAATCACACAACGCCTGGTGGATCACAATTACAGATTTGAAGAATCAGACGCATGGCTGGATCTGTGGTGCCACACCACGGTTGAGGATCCCGGCAATGCGTTTTCTTTTTTGGCGCCGGCCGTGCAGTTTGGCAAGTATGGCGCTATCCTGACTTTGGAAACCCTGGGACGCCGCTGGGGCTGGGAAAAGACGAAGGTTTGGAGATTTTTCCAAGCGCATGGGGATGTGTTCACCCTTCGCCGCCTTCCCGGCAGCCTCGGCTGTCTCATTTTCAACCTCGGCTATCCCTGTGATACGGAGGTACAAGCTCCCGCTGCAGAGGAGATTTCCGCGCTTATGGGCGAACTGCGCAATTTAGGACGTGCCGCGCAGCTTGACCGCATTACGATGAACCGGGTCATTGCCTGGTACAGCAGGCATACTGCCATCGTAAACCGGCCAAAACCCCGCGTTGCACTTTCCTACAATATATATCGCGCGTATCTTTCTCCTCTGGAAGCTAGTAGGAGCTACCATTATGACTGCGGAGGTGTAGATATTAGACCACCCGGCAGTCTCCCCAATATCGAGCAGATCCGCGGGCCTTGTGGGTTCGCGGGTTTTGTTTGGCTCACAAAGGAGGACATAACCCATGGAAGACTTGCAACTTAAGCAAGAAGAGAGCTTGCTGGAACGAGCTGATATTGTGTTGAAGTTACTGACAAAGCGAGGAATGATTCCCGATAAGAAAATTAGTGATGACGCTCGGCGTGCCGCCCAGCAGAAGAGGCAAAAGGACAGCTATCACAACACTGAGCTGTTACTCAAGAATTACCGCCGCATTGCTTGGATGGTAGAATGCTTTCCGGAGGCAATTGCGGAGGAACTGGATCGCCCGTTTGAGGCCGTGGATGAGCTGTTGGATGGAGTAAATGTTGCATCAATCTTTGGAAATCGCAAACTGGAACAACGCACGGCTTCGGTAGAACAGACACGCTTGTTACTTGACCGGATAAACGATGCGTTAACCGTTCTTAAACGCAAGCCAGGAAACGGTCAGGATCTGTATAACCTGATCTATTTAAGCTTTCTCGCTCCGGAACAGCTGTCAAATCAGGAAGTGCTCTACCGCCTAAATATGTCACCGCGCCATTATTATCGTCTGCGCAAAGAAGCTATCACAATCCTCTCCCTTCGGCTTTGGAGTTCTCCGGATCCAGTAATTGACCTGTGGTTGGAATTGATAGAGATGGGGGAATAGAACTGTATGAATTGAACAAAAATAAAATGATTTATTTTGCAAATTAATATCTGATATGCCATACTACAAGCAGGAAACATCAAAATAGAGATGGTTGCAATGAGAATTCAAACTGCAAACAGCAATGCTGCGATCCTCTCGGAGTTGGGTGGCAGAATCGAGCAGGCAAAGATAAACCAACAGCTGACGCAGCAGGCGCGTGCTGCAAAGGCAGGGGTATCGCTTCGAACGATCTCCGTCATTGAAAACGACGGCGATCTGCGACTGGAGGATCTGATTCGTATTCTGCGAGCCCTTGGGTATCTGGAAAACCTCAACACCTTGTTGCCGGAGCTGGCGATCAATCCAGAGGACTATGCATCCCTTGGAAAAGAGCGGCAGCGCGTTTCTCCCCGCCGCGGAGAGCTGGAAAAAAGGCGCCTGGAAATGGGGTGATGAAACATGACGATCGCGAAAGTGATTCTATGGGGAACGCAAATCGGAACCGTTGCCCTTCCAGATGACAGCAATGTTGCCGTCTTCCGGTATGACAGGAACTTCCTTGCCAGCGGAATTGAGGTTTCCCCTATCGTCATGCCGTTGGATGAACGTAGTTATTTCTTTGCCGGACTTTCACTTGACGCGTTCCACGGTCTGCCGGGTCTGCTGGCCGACGCGCTTCCGGACCGTTTCGGTAACGCGGTCATCAACCGTTGGCTGGCAGAACAGTGCCGCGAGCCCTCCTCCTTCAACGCGGTAGAGCGCCTTTGCTATACAGGCACCCGTGGCATGGGAACTCTGGAATTTCAGCCTGCCCTTGGCTCCAAGCATGTCATTTCTGAGAAGCTGAACGTAGATCGGCTGGCACAGCTTGCTTCGGATATCCTGACGCAGCGCGAATCAATCCGTTTGGAAGTTGACGCAAACGCAATGTGGTAGATCCTGCAAGTCGGAAGGCGCCAGAGCAAAGGCAGTCTTCGCGTGAAATGAGCAAACAAACGAAATTCGCTCCGGACAGATCGACGCGGGAAGCGGATTCGGCTATTGGCTCATCAAATTCGACGGGGTCCGCGGAAATGGAGACCGTGACGTCAAGGATGCACCTGTCTATACGAGGATCGAGTATGCCTATTATTTGATGGCGAAGGCTGCCGGAATTGAGATGGAGGAATGCCGTTTATATCAGGAAAACGACCTGTACCATATCATGACGAAGCGTTTTGACCGGGAGGCTCAAACAGGGCGTAAGCGCCACATGCAATCCCTTGGAGCGCTAGCCCACTATGAATATGACGATCCCAATTCTTACAGCTACGAACAGGCGGCCATGGTGCTACGGAGGCTGGATTTGAAGAACGATGCCATGGAGCAGCTGTATCGCAGAATGGTTTTCAACGTGCTGGCAAAGAATCGGGATGATTACGTCAAAAACATTTCCCTCCTGATGGACCGAAAGGGGCAGTGGCACCTTGCGCCTGCCTATCATATGACGCTTTCATATCTGCCCGGGTATCGCTGGCTTGGCGCACACCAAATGAGCATCAATGGGAAGCGCGCGGAGATTACAGAGAAGACCGGTTGATCTGTGGCACAGGGATGGATCTGACAGCCACAATTTTCCGCAGAATCATTCAGCAAACAAAAGCAACTGTTTATGACTGGAATTGCTTTGCTAATCAGGCGTTTCTGTAAAACCAGGCAGTAGAAAACGCAAAAACTACTAAAGAGATAGAATTTGGCGAGGTAGCATTTCGGAACTGCAATCCACCCAATAATAGTGTTAGCTTCAGTCGCTTTTAATCGTTATATTAAGTTACTCAGCACTAATTAGTATGTGTCATTTTTTCATCCTACACAAGCCAAAAAAAGTTGAAATATTTATGCTTTTATGCTAAAATACAACAAAAGTATAATCAAGAATAGTTTTTTGGTGGGGGAGCTCTCATGTATCAATTTCGTGATCCTGTTCACGGCTTTATTGAAGTATCCGAAGAAGAATTAAAAATAATAAATTCTGCCCCGTTTCAGCGACTCAGAAACATTCGTCAACTAGCAACGACATATTTAGTTTACCATGGTGCAGAGCATACACGTTTTGGCCATTCAATCGGTGTAATGCATTTGGCTTCTCGGGCTTTTGATTCTGTGGTAAAAAAGAATCCGAACCTTTTTTCTGATGATATAGATGAGAATTCAAGAAAAACTAAGTGGTATAGACAACTGCTTCGAATAATTGGGTTGACTCATGATTTAGGACATGCACCATTCTCACATGCCTCTGAGGAACTGTTTGAAAAAGGAAAAGAGCACGAAGATTTTACAAAGCTTGTTATTTGTGAGACTGAGATTGCTGATTATATTAATGCGATCGGGAAGCAATTTAAAGAGAAGTTTGGGGATGCCTACGATATTACACCGGAATTAGTATGGATGATATATGAAGGCAAGAACATAACTGACGAGAAGTTTATTCTTCCTGATTTTTTATTTTTAAAAAGTTTTATGGATGGTGAGCTAGACTGTGATAAAATGGATTACCTTCTTCGAGACTCATTGTATTGTGGAGTTTCATATGGAAAATATGATCTAGATCGTTTCATTTCAACGCTCACTGCTTACAAAAGCGAAAACAAATTACAATTGGCAATAGAGCGCGGCGGTGTCCAAGCACTAGAAGAATTTATTCTTGCGCGATATTTCATGTTTATTCAGGTTTACTTTCATAAAACGAGGAGATACCTTGACAAAGCATTGGTAAAAAGCCTGAAGAAGGTATTACCAGGAGGAAAATACCCTTATTGTATTTCAGATTATCTAAAATGGGACGATGTTCGCGTACTTGATCTAATTGCTAAATCTAATGATCCAGATGTTGTTGAATACCGAGATAGAAAAATAATGACATGCGTCTTAGAAACAAAAGCTCATGCAGAAAAAGCAGAGAAGAAAAATACTCGCTTGATTTACCGCGAATTACAGCAAAAATTTGGAGATAGAGTTCTATATGACAGCGTAGACAAAACAGCTCACAAGCTTACTCCAGTTATTCTTAATGGAGATGATGATAGCGGCAAGGGAATAATGATTATTAACGAAAAAAACAATGCAGTGACTAATCTCATGGAGGAATCTATCATTCTTGAATCTATTGTTCGACCAATCAGTATCAATAGAATTTATTCTAAACGCGAATTGAAAGATGAAGTAATCAAAACAATAGCTGAAATATGTGATGAAGACAAGTAATATGGAAAATGGAGGCAAATGATGGTAAACTATAATGCAATAGTCAGTATTGTGAAGAAAATATCAAAAACTAGCGGCACACCATGCAAGAAGAAACTCCAAAAAATAGTGTTTCTTATTGAGGCAAAGCATGATAATTTAGGTTGCGATTATGGAATCCACTTTTATGGTCCATATAGTGCAGATCTTGATTACGCAATTAGAGATCTTTGCAATGAGGGTGTGTTAAAAATTGAATATACAGATATGGAACACAAGATTTCCGTTGCTGATGATTCAGCAACTGCAGCTTATTCAGATTCAATAATTAATGATGTAATTGAAAACTTTGGTCGAGAAACGCCAAGCGAGCTTGAATTGATTGCTACAGCATTATATATCTATCTTAGAACCAATGATATCGATAGAATTACAAAAGGGGTTATAAAACTAAAAGGCGCCAAGTACTCTGAAGATCGAATCAATAAAGCGATTGAAAAATTAATTCGAAACAACTATATTGCAGCATAAATCCCTTTCTTGTATCTTTTGTGAAATTCAGATGGTTGAGTACCTGTGGCTACGCGGCGCTGAATGATGCAGTTGAATAATCTATATTTCTTTTCGTAAACCGTTATTATTCTTATGCTATGTAAAAACTACTATAAAGCGAAACTAGAATGTCACAATGATGGCAGTATCATGCTAATGACACGCAAAAATAAAGGTGCTATACTTTTATCGTCCCAAAGTGGGACAGGCGAGACGCCGCTTCTTCGGAGGCGGCGTTTTGCTTTGCCATTTCTCAGGAAGGAGGTAGTGAAAATGGTAAAAAAGCTCGATAGAAAGAGGCACGTGCAGACAGCCTACTGGTCGCTGGTTGCCGCGGTAGATAAGGTATAATAAATTGCGCAAATTCAAAAAAGGATAGGAATAGACATAGTTTGCAAACTCTGGTAGAATGAAGCTGCGAGACAAACATTCAGAAAGGAGAAAGCAAACTATGTCCAAGAAGAT
>Ga0256405_10012346_pt1 | contig 10607 bp, 11 predicted proteins | sample RumenRJG_02DNA_FD_189096 | JGI IMG/M metagenome (GOLD analysis project Ga0256405, IMG submission 189096) | Bovine rumen microbial communities from Lethbridge, Alberta, Canada - RJG_02 | ecosystem: Host-associated > Mammals > Digestive system > Stomach > Rumen | place: Canada: Alberta... | reverse complement strand
ACAACACCAAGAAGCGTAACATCTATATCCTTAAAGTGCGAGGCATGAGCAGCAAAATTCAATGCTTCTCCTCCCGGTCTGATTATTTCAGTACCGTAAAAAACATCTGCACATATACAAGGAAGTGCAGTCAGCTTAATTTTATTCATTATACCACCTCACAAATTCCGATTTAGCAGAGAGAGCCGTATTGTTCTCTCACTTACCACTATTATACCAAACCGCCCCGAAAAAGTCAATCTCTGCACACTTTTTCACACCCTTTTCATTGCAATATACCGTCGTTCGTGCTATAATTGACTTATAGAGCAGATCGGAGGTGAAATGCAGTGGATAACGAAACCGAAGAATTAGTAAACCGTGCATTATACAAGCAGATCAAATCAATGAACCGTGCCGAAATGGAGACTTTCGTGAGAAATGTCTTTGCTCAGGGCTATCAGAGAGCCGAGGAAGAAACGCACCCCATTGATTATGACAGCTTACGAGCCGATCTGAGCAAAATCAAAAGTATCGGAGAAAGTCGGCTTAACGAGATAATGACGGTCATTGATAAACATATCGAAAACACAAGCGATAAAGGAGGATAACCTTGACCGTTGATACAAAAGAGGTAGTGACTGCCATAGCCTACCTGATCGGAGTAAGAAAATCGGCATTGGAAACGAGTTTCAGGGAAGAATGTCCCGATACACTCGACACTCTCTATGCCAGCAAAGAAGCGACTATTATCCGCTATCTGAGCAAGCTGAGGACTTCATTGTTTCAGCATTTCAAAAAGACCGATGACGCTATGCGCTTTGACCTGAAAAACCTGACTTCTCTTGAATGGTATGACAAAGACAATATCCGACAGCTTGAGAAATGGGGAATACAGGTCATTCAGGCGAATTACCGTTCCGAAAAGTATATGCAGGATCTCACACGGCTTATAAATGAGCATATTGACAGCTGTTCGGGGCTTTTCTACGATTGGATAAATTGGGACTATATCAGAAACCTGTTTTACGTCCCGAAATACAATAAGCCGAACGTGATGAAGGACGAGTTTACCAAGTACATGGCGAACATCGAATATTATCCGTTTCAGCAGTACATATACTGGATACCCGGCAATCACGGCGGTATTCTCTCATCTGACCGCAAATTTCTCAAACTTCTGTATGAAATGAACGGCGATGTATTCTCCGACTACACGAAATACCATGATGCCGATGACGATACCAGAAACAACATTTATAATTTTATCGACAGTTCAGCCAAGACCGCAATTGCTGTTGACTGCGAAAATTCCAACCCATTCAAACTATACAGTGTTCTTAAAGGCTTAAATCAAGAAGAACTTGCCAGGATCGAAAAAATCACGCTCTATGATGATCCGAACACTACAACAGGCTGGGACTGGCTGTCGAAATTCACGCAGATACCTGTTGAGCATATTGAAATCGACCGAGTTACCGACAGGAAGTCGCTTGTAGACGTTAGAATGACCGCAAGTGTGGTCACTGACTTCTATCGGAACGGAGTGACTTCGTTCATCATCGTATCGAGCGATTCGGACTATTGGGGCTTGATCGAGAGCCTGCCCGACGCAAACTTCCTTGTAATGTACGAGTACGAAAAGTGCGGATCAGCGATAAAGAACGCCCTCACTCAACACGGTATTTACTACTGTTCAATTGATGATTTCTGTTCCGCCGGCACCGAGGATATGAAACGTGCGGTACTCTTTGCGGAGCTTGAAAAGCACCTGCCGATGCTCATAGGTGAGAACCCATTGGAGCTTACCCACAAACTATACGAAGAATCAAGGGTAACAGCTACGAAAAAGGAAATGGAGAATTTCTGCAATCGGTATGTCAAGACCTTGAAGCTGAAAATCGTTGAGGGGAAATTTGTGATCGAGATACAAAAATAAGATAAGCGGTCAGCCTTGTGTGAGGCTGACCGCTTATTTTGGGGACATGAATCAAGTTTCAAGTCGTGGATTTGATAGATTAAAGATACTGATGCAGCCAATCAGGCATATTAGGATCATCGGTTGTCCATGATTCCACTTCGCTCTCATCAGTTTCCCAATTGTTTTCGTGTCCGTCAAAGAACTTCTGTCTATGGCATTTATACTTAACCACCGTATCGCCTTCAAGACGGTATTCGTACCAGTAGTAGTTCTGCTTGCCATAGCCCTTGTACTCCTGAGTTGTGTAAATTATCATGATAACCACCCTTTCCTGTAATTATTCATAATCATCGTAATCATTATCCATATCGTCACTATCATCTGAATGAAGATCGGGTAATGACATTCCTGAATTAGCACCAAGAACTGCTGCAAGACCACCAATGCAGGTGATAATGACTACAGATACCCAACCTACGATTTTTAGCTGATGCTTTTTGTTTTCAGTATCCTTTTGCCTTACACGGGATTCTACTACAAGCATTTGATCTATGATATATTTCTTTTCGTCAAAGCTCAAATCGTCTTGTTCAAGCATATTGGATAGCGTATTGAGAATTGAATTACAGATAGCATAGTAGGACTGTACGCTCTCAGCATTGTCTGATAATGCCTTTTCCAGAAATTCCTTGTATTCAGATACTATTTCCTTGACCGTACCCGCATATGTCGGAAACTGTTCTATTGCTTTTTTTGCTACTTCCGGATCCATGTTTGGAAGCATCGAAAAGAAAGTCATGATTTTGTCCTTGGAAAGATGTCTGAAATCTGGAATGTTCAGTTTTTTCAGAACCTGTTTCTCCGTGAGCTGTGCAACATTAACCGCCATTTCACATTCTCCTTTCACTCAGTCGATATAATTAAACAGCCTGTCAGCCGTATCCGGACCTTTACCGTTCTTTTGTGTTGCCTGTCTGCTGCCGATAAACGAATTTGCAGATGTGCGTACTGCAAAGACCTTATACCCTTGCAAGAGATCGACCGCATCATTCTGTATTACGTTAGAAACAATAACGATCTCTATCTCAGGATTTTTCTTTTTCAGCTTAGTTATCATATCAAGGACAGATTTCCCTGTATTGATTACGCTGTCAACAATTACCGCAAGTCCTTGCTGTATATCGGGGAGTGCATCGCTTTTAGGGTTGTAGCTGTAAAACTTACCACCAAAGCCTGTGTATACACCGTCACCGAAGAAGCGACCGCCACGTTCAAGTACGATAACAGCGGCATTGATATTGGGGATAAAACCTCGCATGACCTCACCGAGTTTTCTTCCAAGCCTGATGTGTGCATCTGCAAGCCTTGCACCGTTCACACCTGAATCAGACTTGCAGATCGCAATATCATCTGCTATGCCGCTGTCATTATCAGCCAGTATGTATGATGATCTGTCATAGACCAAACTTATTTCCGACAAGTCCGAATCTCTCAGAGAACGGCTAAGGTATTTGCCGATATACAGATAGCCCTTGTCTGCCTGTTTCATCATATAGTAATCATTCCTGCCGTCACCGTATGCAGTGACAGTATATCCTTTCTCTTGCAGGAGTTTGACTACAAAATACTTTGTGTCAGCCGAGATAAGCGTATCAGCGATCACGTTCTTTAACGTAAACTGTTCGGCAAGCCGTTCCCAAAGCAGCTTGATACCTGATGAAAGTATAACATAGTTTTTATCAGCAACCATACCAAAGATAGTTCCGTTGAGGTCTACTGTACTGAGTTTTTCGGTGTCATAGCTTAGATTTTCAACTTCTTTTGTGAACATAAATGCCTGATACCCCGTATAAAAATTCCCGTCAAATACATGGGTAACGTGACCGCCTGTGCAAACTCTGAACGAGTCCTGTTCTATAATGGTCTTGTCACCGTCGCATATATGAATATCGCATGGCTGCGGATAAAAGTGCATGATCTGATTGGCTATGTCCTCAGCAAGTCCGAATGAACTGAACCCGTTCTCAATACTGTCGATGAAAGCCTGCAACTCATCAGCAGAAATGTCTTTCACTACATAGAAGTCTTTATTACGTTTATGACATTCGGCTCTCAGGCTTTCGATCTCAAAACTCTGCCACTTGCGGATTCGCTCAACAGAAAGCCCTACAAATCCTCTGTTTTTATCAGAGCTTTTCAGCCGTTCGCTGATAGTTTCAGGCTCACAGTAGAGGTAAATGAAAACATCATAAAGTTCTCCGTCAGAATCGGTAAACGCCACATTATCAAGGAAAGAATAGTGACCGTCCGAGATAAAGCTGCCTGTTCTTGTTTTGAGCTGTTCGGCATATCTGATACGGAGAGCATTCTTTTCTGTATCGGGAAGATCCGAAAATCTTCCCGATGCCATTCTGTTAAGCTCCGTGCTTCCATGTACAACAGGGATAGTAAGCCCTTCAAATACTGTTGTCTTGCCTGCACAGGGCAGACCGTAGAGTGCATACTTCACAGATCATCAACCCCTATTCTTATTAGCAGCCACACCGAGGAGCAGAACGATTATATCGTCCACGGGTGAACCGGGACACACGTCAATGGGCGAGATGATATAGAGAAGAACCAGTATTATAAGCATACCTTTTTTTACATCATCCATAGTATACCTCACTTTCTAAGCAGTCTGCCACCGAGAAGAAGTGCAGCATTCATCAGTGTAACACCGATTGCAGCAGCCACCATTCCTTTTCCATAAGTATGTACCGGCTTCTTTGGAATATTGACCTCAGCCTTAATATCCGAAGCCTTTACTGCTTCTTCATCAGGCTGGTCAATATCTTCGCACTCTTGGTCAGCTTCTTCGGCTGCTTCGAGTTTAGCCATAAGTACCGCAAAGTCTCTCTTGAACTCAGTCATGTCTATCGACATCTGATATTCCTCCGGACACTTCACCTCAGTCACAGCTTCTGTCATGGTGCAAATGTCCTCATAAGAATACCACTGATTGCTTGTAAACTTTTCGATGAAAGAAGGGAGATAGTTGCTTGGACATACCTTAATATAGTGATACTTGTTCTCTACATCAATGCGTGGATTAGTGAAAGTCACGATTTTGAAGATTTTCAGATAGTCCATTCCAGCTCGTTCAAGTGCCATACGAAGCAAGGCTTCACGCTCGTCCATCTTATCAGCGATATTGCAGTCATGGTGCATAGAGTTACCTATTCTGTAAAACTCGCCGTTTTCATCAATAAAGATGTTCTTCTTGCTGTTCTTGATCTCGATGATGAATATAGCATGATTGGTGAACACGATAGCATCGATCTCTGTTCTTCTGCCGTCGAACTCAAGTTCAACATTGTGAAGCACTCTATTCTGACAGCCGAGGTTATCTAATGCTCTGAACACCTTCTGTTCTCCAGCATTTCCTGAAAACTCAGCACTGATGTTATTGCAGACCACCTTACTGCCCTTTACGAACATTGCAAGTTCATCGTCGGCTACATGACCACGCTCATCGTTCATCTTGCGGAGATGCCTTTCAACGTCCCAAAGCCGAAGATCACCGTTTTCAGCGTGTTCAGCGTTGAAGGTCAGATCGGTCAGCTCTTTTTGGAGTTTAAGCAACTCAGGCAGGTACTCACTCCTGGTATAAGTGTCCTTAGAAAAAGCGGTTATCTGGGAAATGATCTCGTTTACTCTCTTTTCATTCATCATTTCAAATTCCTCCCTCTTAGGTTGAAAACGGGTATTTTTTCTTCTGTATACATTATAATACATATCAGGAAGCAGTTATTAAAACCGATTCCATGATTTACAGCCCTCGTGATTCTCTGAAACAAGTGTTTCTGTCGAATTCAGGAATTTCGGGTTTTATACGGTCAATAGGCATATCTGCTTTTGCTATCGGCGGCAGATCTACGCAATTACCGCATAAATAGACGTTCCCGTTAGCGTAGAATATATTGTTTATCCCTGCACCGCACATACCTCCGTACATCGTGCAGTCATATTTGCCTATACGAACATTAACTCTGCTCTTGGCTTTATCAAGGAAACCGTGGAAATCGTCTAAGGTTATACCGCCCTTACCGATCATTCGTGAGAATGTTACCCTGCTTCCGAACTGCTCAAAGAAGGCGATAGTGTCCTCAGCCTTTTCGAGCGTATCTCTGCCAACGGTACAATTCATTGAGGGATAGCTGCCGTTTACAGAATGATACAGCTCAATAGCCTTCATGACCTCCGAATGAGTATTGCACCTTAGTCTGTTATGTATCTCGGGTATACCGTCTATCGAGAAGCCCACATTGACCCTGTGTTTCTTGAAGAAATCGAGCATTTCTTCGGTTATAAGCGTTCCGTTAGTTATTGTATAGGCAGCTATCCTGCCCGACAGAAGGTAGTCGCTGATATACTCAATGTATCTTTTCAGTGATCCATAGTCAAGCAGAGGCTCGCCGTTGCCTACAAAACCGAGCTTGAACACCTCAATATCATACTTGTTTATGTGTTGCTTGAAATTATCGAGTATCGTGTACACATTCATTTCTGCTTCGGAAAGGCAGTCTGCTTTTTCCGGTGTGTGAAAGTGGCAGTAAGCACAGTTCAGGTTGCAGCGGTTGTTGATGCTGATGCAGGCTCTGGTTATCATCTGAAACTCCTCTTTTTCTTCGATTTATTTCGATCTTTCATACGCCCCAGTTCAAGGTATTCGTTATACCTATCTTCATAAGTCATATCATCAATATCAACGATTTTTCTATCAGCCCCTGCTTCCACTAATATATCACGACATTTAAGATAGCCATTCGCACAGGCTTTTATCAAAGCAGTAAACCCGTTTGCATCCTGCTGGTTGATGCTTGTACGCTCGTCATCGCAAAGAGCCTTGACAAATTCGACCTTACCGTCCCAAGCGGCAACCATCAACGGCATATTGCCTTCGTTCTTTTCACGTTGTCTCAGTTTTCCTGCATCGTGAGGATTTCGGCTTCCGACATTCGGATTTGCATGACATTCGTTAAGAAGAAAAATGAACATTTCATAATCGTTCATTTGAATTGCATGAGTGAGAGGAGGAAAATATCTATGTTTACAATCCCTTTTATTAACATCAGCACCATTCTCTATAAGCCACTTTATCTTCGCTTTTCGCTGAGTAAAACTATGTCTGCGGTTTCTAACCACGGATATGATAAGAGTATTTCCGTCAGCCAAGAAAGCGTTGATCTCGTCTTCATCAGGAGCGACTAAATCAGAGTAATCATCTGCATAATAATTATCAAGTTCGACAAGCCCTTTCATATTAACAAGTTTTTGCTTGGTAATCATATACTCTCTTAGGTGCAAAGCGGTTACTGTTTCATCGCCTTTTAGAAAAGCAGAATAGTCGGCATCATTAGTAATGATCTGGACTTCACACCCGTATTTCTCTGCTGCTGTTCTTGCAACAGCAATGATCTGCTCGTCTTTTTCAATAGACTTGTCACCGTCATATTCCATTTTAATTACTCTGTCACCGTACCCGATTCCTCGGATTATTTCCCATGCTTTTTTTCCGAGCGCTCCGGCATTTGAGTTTTTTATTCCGTCCAGTTCTCTGATAACAATGTCAGGAATAACAACGATGTTGTATTCCTCGCCAAGTTCATCTACTAACTGAGGATTTTTAATTAAAGCAGAGGTATCAGGAACAGCTATTCTATCTCCACGAAGGAACTGATCTGTCTGCTTTTCTGAATATCCAAAGACATCACAGTATGCCTTTGCCCACTTAATAATAGTTTTTTCTCCTGCCGAACCACTTTCAGCTCTTGAAAGCGTTGATTTGTTATCCACACGATATTCATCATTACCGCTTGCAGTAAGAAGTTCTCTCATGGACTCAAGGCTCTTTACTCCGTTTTTTTCACGAAGCTGTTTCATTCTTCCTCCTAAAAATTCCAGTTCTTTTTTGGTCATTCTTAAATCCTCCTTAGCAAAATTTTGAAGTGTTTATCCTGTGATTATATGATAACATACCGTTGCGTAAATGTCAATATAATTTGCGAAAATGCAACACAACTCAATTTGTTGCAACGATTAACCGTTTTAATGAGATCTTGCAACAATGCAACAGCATATGCAACACAGCATTATGCATTATCTGTTTATGCAACATTTTGGCTGTTTGCGCAACGATTTTGATCGTTTTATACCTCAACAAGATTGTATAAGTGTGAATAATAAAGACAAAACGGCACTCAAAGGAGTACCGTTTTGTGATTATTTACTTTATGTCCATATCTTCATAAACTCCGGCTTCGGCTCAGGATAGTCTATCTCTTTCTCCATAACCATATTCGTCAGAGCCTTTTTCGCTATCCTGCCTGGATCACCGTCAGGACGCACCCACTCACGCAAGCTGTCTTTGCCGAGGATAAGGGGCATTCGGTCATGGATAGAGCTTACGGGTTCGACCGATTCTCTTGTTATGACGGCAAACATGGGTATCTGGACACCTCTATGCTCCTCAAAGCGGTACAGTCCTGCAAGGTATGTGATCTCAGTCCCTTCTGGCTGTATCGCATACTTTTCTTTTTTTATGTTTCGCTGTTCATTTGTGTTATGATAGCCGACCTCAGAGGGCGGTATGCCCCATTCGTAGTACCACGATGCCGGGATCACGCACCGCCGTCTGAACCAAGAGTCTTTCCATACGGGCTTCTGGTCCGCTGTTTCGATACGGCAGTTGATAAGCGGTTTTGATGATTGCTCGACAGTAAAGCCCCATATCATCGGGAACACCGCCATATTGCCTTGCTTGTTCGGAGCGAACACCGCTGCCATATCAGTGGGACGGATATTGCCCGACATTGTTTTAGGCTTTGACATAGTGTTCATCATGCTAAATGCAAGCGGGAGTTGTTGAGCTTTATCTATTATTGGCGATAAAGACTTATAATCTGCATAAAACCAAGTACACATGGGGTTCACTCCTTTCTTATTTGCTAAGATAAACCTGTTACTGTTTGTCAAGCGCTTTTAAAAAGATTTTCATCATACTAGCTTTCAACACATGGGCATAACAATAAAGCCGAATAACAGTATCGTTTTTCGGCTTAAAATGGAAAGATACAGCAGATCAACAATAGACTTCCATTACTCTTGCGTAATAGATGCGCAGGAACTTGTTGAAACCTGCAATTTTAGCCACACGTTTTGGTTTTCCCTCATTTTCTTTTTTTATTATAAAGTCATAGACAGCAGAATCATCTGTTGGCTTGGTAACTTTCAAAGCGTGCATGATCTCATAACCTATTTTGCGAAGCGATGCTGAGCCTCGTTTGGAGATATGACGGTTGGTTCCTACAAAAGATCCGGATTCATATGGTGGAGCATCAATTCCTGCAAAAGCCACCAGCGCACTGCCATTATGGAATCTCCTGACATCGCCAATCTCTGCTATCAGGCGCACAGAAAGCACTGTTCCCACGCCTTTCATCTCATTCACAACAGAGTATTCAGGTAAAGTACTTGCAATTTCCTGCATTTGTGATATAATGAGGGATAAGGTTAGTTCGGCATCTCTGACGGACTTAACTGCTTGCAGTACCAGCATTTTGGTTGATGGGGTACTGGATTTCAGAGTGGGGATATTGTTCTTTGAAAGCTGATATATCGCTATCGCTTGACTTTCATTGTAACGGTATCCCTTTTTCTTAGACCATTTTTCATAGCTTGAAAGGAACTGCTCTTCACTTAATTTCTTGATATGGTCATAATGCCAGTATTTCTCTACGAAGTCACATAGCTTGTCTTTTGTGCTGAATGCAGGAACATTCCCTGTCAAGATTTTCTTAATGCCAGGCAATACACCATCAAGCAGCTCCGCAAGATGAATCTTGCAGCCGACTTTCAGTCTGACATATTGCTCATACTGTCTGCCGAGTAGCTTTAATTCAGCATACACCTCATCTGGTGGACAGTAAGCCGTCATAGAAAACCAATGGTCTATGCCGTAATTAGCGATCTTTACAGAGTCAATCTTGTCTGTTTTCGCTTTTCTCAAAGTTGCAGCACAATACTTCTTCATTATGTATGGATTGACCACAACCGTGAAGATTCCAGCGGAAAGCATTTTAGATACGACAATATGGTGATAGCCGCCGGTAGCTTCAAGAACGACTTTTACATCCTCATCAAACGACTGGATGTGTTCAATAAGAGCGTTTAACTCTGACTCGTTATGAGCAACATCGTAGGGGGGCTCAACAACTTCACCATAAGGGCGAAGCATACAAACAGTGCTCTTTTCCTTTGAAATGTCGATACCGATACTAATCATAGTGTTTCCTCCTAAAAATGAATTTGAAAAGGTAGAACCACTACTCTTATTGACACTCATTTTGGTTAGTTACACGAAGGCTATGCTTCAACCTGTTTACTCGAATGCTTACAATAAGAGATGGTCGACAGTTTATCGCACGGATGTGTTAATCCTATCAGAATTACGCCGGACCTTTTCTCTCTTATTGTAATAAAAAAAGAGTAGCTTTGCAATGCTGTGGTCACATTGCTTTTCTACTCTTTTATTGTACCAAATCAGAATTTAATGCTTATCGTTTCTTTTTAGCCTTATTTTCCCAGTCATATGTTCTACAACAAGTTTGTAAACTGTTGTTCGAGGCATGACAGCCTTATTGAATGGAAAATGCTCCATGTGATA
>Ga0256405_10012344_pt1 | contig 10611 bp, 10 predicted proteins | sample RumenRJG_02DNA_FD_189096 | JGI IMG/M metagenome (GOLD analysis project Ga0256405, IMG submission 189096) | Bovine rumen microbial communities from Lethbridge, Alberta, Canada - RJG_02 | ecosystem: Host-associated > Mammals > Digestive system > Stomach > Rumen | place: Canada: Alberta... | reverse complement strand
GCAAAGTTAATAAATAACTGAATAACAACCAAATACAAAGACTACTTTCTAATGGCGGCCATTAGAAAAGGCTCAAATTCAGTCTAACGACCGATTTGGGTTTAGTCATTTGGCAATTATAGTCGTACCTTTGCAGCCAGTTTCAAATCATTTAATAATTTCAGGATATGATAAAAGACTTTATTTCAGTGAATGTAGAAGGCATTCAAGAAGCTATTAAAGAGGCTGTTGCCGAGGTTCTAAACAGTAACGTACAAGTTGCAAAAACAGAAGAGAAACAGCCAGAGTATTATGATCGTCAGGAACTTTGCCGACTGGCACATATTTCAACTTGTACTTTGTGGCGTATGGAAAGCGAAGGGCTAATTCATAAGATGAAGTTTGGACGAAGAAATCTGTATAAGAAAGATGAAATTGATGTTTTATTGGCATCTGGTAAACTGGCAAAATATTCTCGATAATACAGTAGTATGGAAAAAGAAATAACAGCAGCCTATTTACTTATGCAGAACGTAGAAGAAATCCCAACTCTATGGGGAGCCTATATGCAAAAAACGGGTCTGGGATGTATCTGCGGCGCATCCGATACAGGTAAGTCTGCCTTTCTTCGGCAGTTGGCAATGTGTGTAGCAGCAGGTCGAGACGATTTCCTGGGAATACCACTCCATCCTATTCATCGAAGTGCAATCTATGTATCAACAGAAGATGATGCACTTGCTACAGCCTATCTTCTTTATAAACAGAATAAAGACTTAAAGATTCCCGTTGAAGAATTGAGAGGACTACGGTTTATCTTCGATGCAACAGACTTGTTGCAGCAGCTTGAAGAAAGGCTGACCTCGCAACCTGCTGACTTAATCATCATAGATTGCTTTGCAGATTTATACTATGGTAATATCAACGAAAGTAATCAAGTGAGGACATTCTTACAGCAATATTTACAGTTAGCCGAAAGGCACCAATGCTTAGTATTATTTCTGCATCATTGTGGGAAACGCACTGAAGACTTACCCCCGTCCAAGCACCACTTGTTAGGTTCACAGGCTTTTGAAGGGAAAATGCGCTTGGTATTTGAGTTGAGGACAGACATAGATAGCAGCCAATATAAGCATCTGTGTTGTGTGAAGGGGAACTACCTTTCTCAGCAAGACAAGTCTGCATCTATTAAACTTAAATTCCAAGAGAACATGACTTTCGAAAATACTGGTTTGCATGTCCCTTTTGATCTCCTTGTGAAGTCTGACAGGCAAGATGCTGTTAAATATGACCATATTAAAGAATTGCAGTCACAAGGTAAAACACTGGATGAGATTGCTGAAGAATTTGGCTATAGTGACAAATCTGGCATCTGTAAATGGGTGAGTAGGTATGAGAAGAAACACCCAGAATGTAGGAAGCAGAAAGATAGAAATTCAGAATAATTGAAAAACAGAAATATGGAAATACAATAATTATGAAATACAGTTTTATAGTTTTTCAGTATTACAGTAAAACAATAAAATAGTAAAACAGAAATACTATAATTGCAGTAATATTGCTAACACGAGAAAAAGTTTGTGGCCGAAGGACGATGACACAAGGGATGAATATGTAAAGAAATAAGAAAAGAGGTAATGGGAGATGTCCGTTCTATGAGAAATGAATAGCAAGTTGTACTTTTTACCGGTAAACCCGCCAAAAAGTATTCTTGCCAACTCTTTCAGATGTTGGAATATTTTACCTCGCAACTCGGCAAATAGATCTTAGACAAATGAGAAAAGAAGATAAAGCAAAGTACAATTACAAACGAATAGAAGTCTATTTGACTCCTAAAGATGCAGCACTCTTTGAGAAGAAAGCAGTACACTACAAGAACTGGGGACCATTCATACGTGATGCTGTTAAGCAGTTTAACGATATTGGCACCCATAGGAAACTGGAGGCTCTAAACGAAATGGTGAATCTATACAAGAAACATCAAGATGAACTAAGTTGGATTGGAGGAAACTTTAACCAGACTGTTAAACGTGCCAATGAACTGGCAATTAATGGCGAGTTGAACCAGTCCTATTTTGATAAAGTCCTTTCCCCCCAGATTAGAGAGATACAGGAATTGATTTGTGATATTAAGGAAGAGCAACATAAGATTGCCCAAACGCTCATCCGAAAACTCTAACAAGACGAAAATGTGTTATTTCTTACAAAAAAACGGCAAACCTTTTTTTATTTGCGAAAGATTTTGTATATTTGCAGCTATAAAAAATTGTTTTATGAAATCTGTTTTATTAGAATACGCAAAGAATAGCCAAAGACAGTCATGCCAGCAAGAGTATGAATATAATCACTCTATGTCGGTAAATGTGGAAAAGAATTCCCATAAACCTTATGTTGACTCTCATAGGGAACTGATGTCTTTGTTAACAAAAACTGAAGCACCGAGAGAACAGGATGATTCGTGTTTTACATTACTAGCCTTTATGACTAAAACACGTTGTGAAATGGAAAGTGATGATCAAGATTCTTTTTATTACTAACAAAAATGATCTGACGACAGATTTCGTCATCCGCGAAATTCAGCGAAGGTTTCTCTCGTATTATAGACTAAATACGGAGGAAATAGGCGTTTCTGTATTTTTGTCTTTGAACTTCCAAACAGGAAATCACTATCTCTTAGACAAAACAACTCATGAAAGACATCAGCTCAGTTCTTTCACTTCTGTTTATTTCAGAAGACCAATGCTACACGAAGATGTATCTCCTGATTTGTCCATTGCAGAAAGACAATTCCTTAAATTAGAGCATTACCAGACATTAGAAGGTATTTATAAAATATTAAGAAATGCGAATTGGGTTAACCCTGTCTTTGCCATTCGAGAAGCAGAAAATAAGATTTATCAACAGATACTGGCACAAGAAATTGGTTTTATTATTCCGGATGGACTAATTACAAATATCCCTAGTGATTTCATAAACTTTTATAAGGGTCATAATGGCCACTGTATTGTAAAACCTATTCGGAGTGGGCAAATAGGTTTGGGGCATACTCAAGAGATTGTCTACACTTCTGCAATTAATCATATTCCAAATTTTGAGCAAATAGAACTATGCCCATCTTATTTGCAAAATAATGTGACTAAAAAATACGATATTAGAGTAACTGTGGTTGGTTCAAAAGTTTTTGCGACAGCAATCCACTCCCAGAATTGCGAAGAAACAAAAACAGACTGGAGGCAAGGGGAGCATATCTTGCCTTATGAAGAAATTGAGCTGCCGCAAAACATATCAGATAAATGCGTTAAACTAACACAGATGTTTCACCTTGAGTTTAGCGCCATTGATTTAATATTGGATGTATATAATAATTATATCTTTCTAGAAATAAATCCTAATGGGCAATGGGCATGGATAGAATGCCGTACCAATTACAAGATATCACAAGAAATTGCAAATTTATTGGCTAATGAGACATATTGAGACTATAAGAGACTGGTTATGGCCATTACTACCTAAGATGGAAGCACCACAAAATCCGTTAATAGAATGTGACAATATAAATACATTTGACAACAATATTCTGCGTGATATTTGTGTAACATCCGAGAAGGCTTATCAAGATGAATTTGAAAGATTAAGAAGCATAGAGAGTAAAGCGTCAATGTTTATTGGAACAACGACATTCCTTGCTACATTGATAATTGGAATAAGTACTCTTTTAGTTAATGCAAATAGTATTGGCTTTTTTATTACCATTCTCATAATAATGGCATTCATTCTGACAACTTATATGACTGGAGTGTTATATTATTCTATAAAAGCATTAGAAAGGGATGTTTTGTATTATATTGATATACGGGATCAAATCTCTGTCAACGATGCAGTCATTTTTACAAAAAGAATGATTTGCGACTACATTAATGCTACAACATTAAACCATTTTCCCATTAATAAAAAAGTGAATTTTGTGGTAACTGCACAACGATATTATAAAAGGGTATTAATTTCTTTATGCTTATACGTTTTCTTTCTTTTAAACTATTGCATAAGTAAGTATAATGTTGTCGGATGCAATCCAATAGTTAATACATTGAAAACTATAGATCAATTTAATCCTAGTCCTTGGATGGTAATAACAGTATTTGGGATTTCTGTAGTTTCTATGCTTGTAGTCATATTGAATGGTAACAAGAAATAGACTATGCTAAAAGTTCTGAAAAATGAAGGACTAATGATATAAGCTCTTCCTTTTTTTTGTATATTTGCAGCAAAATAATCATTGATTTATGTCGAACAATCAACAGAATATGATGCTAAACAGGCTGAAAGCAGCCTTAGCAGAACAAGGTCGGACCAACCGCTGGCTGTCCGAACAGCTTGGTAAATCAGAGAATACCGTTTCCAGATGGTGTGCCAATAAGGTGCAACCATCTATACAGCAATTGAATGAGATTGCACATGTCTTAGAGGTTGATGTAAGAAGTCTAATTAATCCAACAATAGAATAAAGCAATGGAATTAAGAATTGAAGGCAACAAGATATATGCACCTTTAAGGGATAAATGGCTTGTGATGAAACCCGAAGAGGAAGTGCGCCAAAGGTACATATGCCGATTGGTGGATAGCTATGGCTATGACTTAAAGCAAATGGATCAGGAGTTGAAAGTAACTAACTCTCAACGAGGCCAAGGTGCAGCACGTGCAGATATTGTTATTTGGAAATCAGCTAAAGATAAAGCAGACAGTAAAAGTGCCTTTATAGTGGTTGAATGTAAAGCGGAAAGTGTTACTATCCGAAAGGAAGATTACTATCAGGGCTATAATTATGCTGCATGGGCTGGTGCGGATTTTTTTGTTACGACCAACCTCAAGGAAACTCGTGTCTTCAAAGTTGTGAAAGGTGAACTTCCTAAGAAACTTGAGGAGATAGTAGATATTCCAAGTGCAGAGATAGCAACAGATGAAAAGAAAGTGAAGGAATTGTTAAACCAGACGAAAGCATTCACCCGAGATGAGTTCTCCCGCCTACTTTATAAGTGCCATAATATCATTCGAAATAACGACAAATTATCTCCAGAAGCTGCTTTTGATGAAATAAGTAAAATTCTCTTTATTAAGATTCGTTACGAGAGGGATAATACTGGCACTCAGATTTTCTCAAAGGATGCATTTGTAAAGCTTAAAGATGCTTACAACAGCATGAAGTCAAAGGATGCTCCAGAGTTTTATCAATTCTTGTTTGAGAAGACAAAGGAAGACTTTTCTAAAGACAATTTGTTCGATCCAAATGAAACTATCCGAATTAGGGAGACAAGTTTCGAAAAGATTGTAGAGGAGCTTCAGGTCTATAATCTCTCTACAACATCAGATGATGTCAAAGGTATTGCATTTGAGAAATTCTTAGGACGTACATTCCGTGGAGAATTAGGTCAATTTTTTACGCCACGAACCATTGTTGAGTTTATGGTATCAGTCCTTGATCCTCAGGAGGGTGAATATATTTGTGACCCATGCTGTGGCAGTGGAGGCTTCTTGATTCGAGCTTTTGAATATGTACGTGAGCAGATTGAATCCGAATTAGAACAACGTAAAGAAGAGGTAAAAAAGCAACTCATTCCTGAAAATTATGATGATCTGAAACCCAAAGAGCAAGAAGCTATTGATGCCAAAGTATCTGATGCCTTCGCTAAAATGAACTTCGAGGTCGATGTCAATAATGCGAAAGGTAGATTACGTAGTTTGTCTTTTGATTGCATTTATGGTACCGATGCTAATCCGCGTATGGCACGTACTGCTAAGATGAATATGATTATGCATGGTGATGGTCATGGTGGAGTACATCATCATGACGGACTTCTGAATGTCAATGGCATTTGGGATGGTAGATTTGATGTAATCCTTACTAATCCTCCATTTGGTGCTCGCGTAGATAAAGACATTAAGATTTCGGAAGCAGATAAGTTCACTGACGAAGCTAAGATTAAAGCTTATGTTAAGCGATATGGCGAAGAATACCTTACTGCTCTTAGGCAGGTGAATGATCATATTGGCGAATCACTTCTTGACCAATTTGGAGTTGGTAAGATGAGTGGACTTACAGAGGTACTGTTTATAGATCGATGTTTGAATTTGCTTAAGCCTGGAGGACGTTTAGGCATCGTTTTGCCAGAAGGTGTGCTGAATAATACCAATCTGCAGAATGTGCGAGAATACTTTGAGGGGAGAGCTAAGATACTTCTAATTGTTTCTATTCCACAAGATGTATTCATGGCAGCTGGTGCAACAGTTAAACCAAGCCTCATGTTCTTCAAGCGTTTTACGGAAGAAGAACAGGCGCAATACAATGGTATAAAAGTTAAAGCATTCGCAGAAGTTCAAGACAAATATATCGAGGAATTAACTTCGATAGAAAATGATTTGGCTAAAAGAGGAAAGGATGCATTGCCTGCTGCAGAGAAGAAGACTCTTCGAGCAAGGAAAAAAGAAATTGAAGCAGCGATTGATCAGGAAACAAAAATACTTGTCAAGCAGCGTTTTGATTATGTAATTCCAATCGCTGATATCAAACGTGCGGGTATCAACTCTATTGGTATTAAGATTGAAAACGATTTGGAACCTCTATTAGAAGAGTTTACTAAATATCGCAAGGAAAATAATCTTTGGAATAAACGACATGCGAATACATCATATCAATATAATGATGGCAAGATGACCCGTATACAAGAGGTCGATGGTATAGTCTGCGAACCCGAGGTGTTTTATGGTAAAGATTAGCATGATATGGTAAAGATGACATATAAGTTTCTACATCTTGCAAACTATAAGGACATTCCCAATTGGAGTGTCCAGTATGCTGATGATGAAGATCTTGGATTTACCAAGAAATACCCAATGGCAAGGATTGGGGCGTTTCTCGTTAAAAGCAAAGACATCATTGAAGTCGAAGATGATGTTGAATACAAGCAAGTAACCATCAAAATCAATAATGGAGGTGTTGTTCCGAGAAACAATGGCGAAACCATTTTAGGTTCTAAAATTGGTACTAAGCGTCAGCATGTTGTTCATGCCGGACAGTTTATCATGTCAAAGATTGATGCACGTAACGGAGCCTATGGTATAGTTCCAGCAGAATTAGAAGGTGCCATAGTAACCAATGACTTCCCTGTTTTTGATGTAGACACATCAAAGATAATCCCTCAGTTTTTGGTTCTTGTGTCTACAACTGAAAAGTTTGTAGAATTTGCTAGCAAATGTAGTAGTGGTACAACCAATCGTAAGCGTATTGACATTGATGCTTTCCTCAATCAGCAGATTCCTCTGCCAAGTATTGAGGAACAAGAGGTGTTTTTAGATGTGTATAATGGGAAGATCAAAGAAGCAAATATGCTTTTACAGCAGGCAGATGACATCAGACAAGATAAAAATATATATCTAAAGAAAGTACTAAAGTTTTACTATTATAAGAATAAAAGGAAAGGATTACTGAATTTTCTTCATTTTGTCAATGTGCGCAGATGGGATGTTCCTTTTTATTCGTCACAATCTAAAGTGGAGTCAATGTATGATACTACAACTCTTGGTGAATGTATAGAACATTATATGGTAGATAAAACCAATCATTCTTTACGTATAGAGACATATAATACTCCAGAGAAACAATTTCATTATATTGGAATGGAAAATGTCGAAAAGGATACTGGCATATTGAATTCATTTCAAATAGTAAATGGTAAGTCTATAAAAAGTCAAACAGTAAGAATACCCAAAGGATTTATGATTTATGGTAAATTACGTCCATATTTGAATAAATATTGGGAAAATATTGAAGACTATGATGACATTGTATGCTCCTCTGAGTTTTTGTGTTTTTTACCAAAGAAAGAACTTAATAAATCTTTCTTTAAGTATATTCTTTCATCTTATATCATTCAAGAACAAATTGCGGATTCAATGACCGGTGCACGTATGCCTCGCATTGATGAAAGTATCTTTAAGAATATTGTAGTTCCGATTCCACCTAGAAGTGTTCAAGACGCAATTTCTACATATCTTATTGAGAGAGATGAAAAAATTGCTCGATTAAAGTACGAATCTAAAGAACTCAAAGAATCAGCAGCTAATATGTTTTTAACAGAAATATTTGCGTAATTATGAAACTAAAGAAACTTCAGATACAAGGTTATAAGAATCTAGAAGACATAACAATTGATTTTTCCAACAATAATGGAACAACATTGTTGGTGGGCAATAATGGTTGCGGCAAAAGTAATATTCTTGAGGCTATCTCATCTATTTTTGGAGGTTTATACAAGGACCGTATTCATAAACCTCATTTTGATTATCATTTGGAATATAGGATTAACAACCATGACGTGGATATAACCTTACATTCTGGAAAATACGTTTTTTCCACTGACAATCACGTAGTACCAAAAACAGAATTTACTAGAAATGCTTCCATATACTTGCCTACAAATATTATAAGTTGTTATAGCGGAGAAAGTTCAAGACTGTGGGGATTTTATTATTACCCATATTACAAGGACTATATTAAGAGTATTAAGACTTCAACTGTAATTCCACAGTTGCCGTTAATTTACATAAACAAATTCTCCCTTGAGATTGCTTTACTGACTTTATTCTTTTACGACTTTTCTGTTTACTCAGATATTGCTTCATTTTGTTCTGATGTATTAAATATTAGAAAGATAAATAAGATATTATTCCATTTCGAATCACTTAAGTTTAAGGAATGGAAAGACAACTCTATCCTCCAAATGATTAAGGCTTTATGTCAAGTTGATGACATTGCTGATGTTCCTAATGATACAGAGTTAACTGTTGAAGAGATAAAGAATAATCTTAATTACCTTGAAGCAAATCAAAGGCAATTCTTCTACTATCTGTACGGCGCTACAATGCCGAAGGATGATAAATTAATATCAGAAATTAAGTTTGAAATAGAATTGAACAATGGTACAGTAATCACCATCGATGATTTTAGCGAAGGTGAGAAAAAGAACTTGTTGATTCAGTTTATCTTAGAAACTGTTGCGGATGAAAATTCATTAATACTTTTTGATGAACCAGATTCACACATTCATGTTAGCAGGAAAGTTGAGCTAAAAAATACTTTAGATAAGTATCCAAATCGCGAAAACATTTGGACGACACATTCGCCTTCACTTGCTTCTGCATTTGGTGATAATCATATTATAGGTTTAGGTGATGATACAAAAGGGTCTGTGAAAATCATTGATAAAGAAAATGCGGATCTGATTTCCTATATAACAAATGGAATGTGGGATATTCACCAACAGAATGTTTTTTTATCGTCAAATAAACCGGTAACTTTATTAGTTGAAGGATTAACTGATAAGCTGATTCTAGCACAAGCGTTCAAAGTCCTAAAAGATGACTATAAATCACTAAAGTTTGATGTTTTTCATTGTGGAGGCGCTGATAATATTCCACATTTATTGACAGGACTTAGAACAACGGACTTTAAGCTTGGCAATAAGAAAATTATTGCGCTATTTGATAGCGATACAGAAGGACTAGATTGTTGCAACCGTTCTCAAGTAAAATACTCAAAGGCTAAGAATAAAAAGGGATTATATGCGATTGTTTTGCCTAAGAAAAATGCAACTATTGAAAGTTTTTTCCCTACTCAAAAATTTAACGACGCATATACAGAAGCATTATCGGAGAATCCATTCAATGGGTCAGTTACAGATTTCTCAAAGAACTTGATGACAAAATCAAAGATTAAGCTGTCTGAAAACTGTAAAAATTTTGCGGCTCAAGATTTTGATGAGTTTAGGTCTATATTTGATTTACTAGAAGAGATTAATAACTTATAGCATATGAAAAATGATGGGTAAAACAATAACAACATACTTGATTGATAGAGATCCAAAAGGGACTCCGTATGTGTTCATCAGCAAAAGGTATCTTGTATTTTAAGGCGTGGGAATTTAAACGCAAAGGATATGGTGTTTTTAAAAAAAGATAGTTATTCAATAGAAGATATTGATTCCCTCATCACAAGTGAGGTAGAAGAAAACATACACCTTGACTACAAGGCTGCTGGAGCATTAGATAAGAACGACAAAAAACGTACTGAAATAACTAAAGATATTTCAGCATTTGCTAATTCTGATGGTGGAATTATAATATATGGCGTTTCAGAAGAAGATCATAAGCCCAAAGAAATAAGTCCTATTGATGGCAGGATATATACGAAAGAGTGGTTAGAAAATGTAATACAACAGATTCAACCAAGAATAGATGACTTGAAAATATATCCAATAAGAATTGGTGATTTGGGGGAGTCTATATATGTGGTAAAAATTCCTAGAAGTGGGAATGCACCTCATATGGCACGGGACAAACGTTATTATAAGAGGTTTAATTTCATGTCTGAACCAATGGAGGATTATGAGGTCAAAGATTTGTATAATAGGATTTTCATTCCTAGAATAAAGATTGATGATTGCACATTTGTCCGCATTTATGAAACAGAATCCAGGTGCGAATATCAATTGACAGCCAAAATCATAAATGAAGGTAAGCAACCATGTAATTCGTACAAACTTAATTTCTACATAAACAATTTTCGTTTCTGCGATATAGAAC
>Ga0256405_10012341_pt1 | contig 10612 bp, 10 predicted proteins | sample RumenRJG_02DNA_FD_189096 | JGI IMG/M metagenome (GOLD analysis project Ga0256405, IMG submission 189096) | Bovine rumen microbial communities from Lethbridge, Alberta, Canada - RJG_02 | ecosystem: Host-associated > Mammals > Digestive system > Stomach > Rumen | place: Canada: Alberta... | reverse complement strand
CAGGAAATATTGCTATCCCCCGGATCCCGTTCGACTTGCATGCCTAATCCACGCTGCCAGCGTTCGTTCTGAGCCAGAATCAAACTCTCAGAAAAAGAATTTGAGTTTCGAGCCCCTCGCGGGACTCCTTTGTAGCTCTCGCACAAACTAATGACTGTTTTACCGTGTCTCTTCCGAATCTTCCCGAAGGAAGTTCAGCGATTCACGTCTCAAGCATCACTTGTCAAAGATCAAGCCCTCTATGAGGGCAACGGGTGAGTAGTATATCAAAACTCCGCCCCGCCGCGCAAGGGGGTATTTTCGACTTTTTTAAGGCCCGCCCGGCAAGGAAGCGGCTCGCGTGGCAGTCTAGCGGAACTGCGTGGCTCTGGGGCGGCGGCGGTTGGGTCGAACGCTCGCTCGCCCTCGCTTGCGCTTCGGGGCTATCGCTTCCCTACGGGTCGCGATGCCCGACAAGCGGCGGCTACCCGTGTATTTCGCTGACGCGAAATGAAACCTACGGGCTCGCTCGCCCTCGCTTGCGCTTCGGGGCTATCGCTTCCCTATGGGTCGCGATGCCCGACAAGCGGCGGATACCGGTGAAGTTTCGCCGGAGTGAATGCGCTTCTAGGCAGAATACACATGGCTCAACTTCAACGTCGCCCAACCGCCGCCGCCCCTCCGCCACTACTTGCGGATGCGGAGGAAGGCGCGCGGCGCGGTGCCGTCGCCAGGGGTTACCTTGAAGCGCATCGTCGCGCCCTCGCCGTCCTCGACCGTCACCTCTGGCGTCAGTTTTGCCGCGCCGTTCCAATCGCCCAAGTCGCCCGTCGCCTCGAACATGGCCTTTACCTTCGCAGCATTGACGGCAACCACACTCTCGCCGTCCTTTACCGTCACAGCAATAGACATCGCCGTTGTGCCAGCACTTTCGCCATCGCCAACCGACACCTCCCCAATCTCAACCGTCGGCGCGTTTGCGAACAACCGCTCCGCACCCAACAAATACGCCGCCGCCGCATGAGGCGAGGCGACCACCGCCGCTTCGCCCGCCTGCGTGTTACCCGTCGTGCCCTTCACGCTCCCCGCCCATGTCTTGAACGCCGTGTATTCCTCTGCGCTTCCGCCAATCGCCTCCTTCACGCCCTCGTCTACAAAGCCAACATCATTAACCACCGCGTTAACTGTCGCCTCGTCAGCGTCATTCGCAACCACCGGAATTGAAGCCGCTGCACCAGCTGGCATCCACCGAACGCCGCTTACCCATGCGCAGTCGGAAAACTCCTCGTCGTTGTAATCGTCCTTGCAGAACGTCCAACGAACGGTGTGCGTTCCCACGTCGGCAAACGAGAACGACACTTCCTCCCATACAGTCGTGCCATCCATTCGCGCCCCCTCCACGCCGTTTGTACTGACCACCACATGGTCCCATGTCGCATCGCCAGAATCGTCCCGTTCGCAGTCAACCTTCCATTTGAATGTAAACGTCCCGCATCCAGAGACGACCGTCTGCATCCATGTCTCGGCATCGTCGCCAATCACGCCGCTTCGCGCCGAAAGCCCGCTGGTTGCCGTTGCATCGCTGATTGGCGACCAGTCTGCGGCGCCCCCGGTCGTAAACGTCAGTTCCTCCGCCCCTGCGGCCTCTGCAAGGGATAGGGAACGCCTGGTGATCGTCGCCGTCGCATATTCACTCTTTACCCCTTCAAGGACGGCAACCGCCTTGATCGTCGCTGTGTCAGTTATGGCAAAAGGCCCAGTGTATCTGTATGCGTCCGTAAGTCGCGGTGTAGCACCCTTTGACGAATAGTAAATAACCGCCCCCTCCGTTGCGCACGAAAGCTCAACCGTGCAAGAGCCCTCCGTGAACACAGTACCATCTGCCGGCGTCACAGTCGGCACCGCCACGACAAGATCCTCCCACACGGCGTAAAGTGTCACAACGCCGCTCGACTGCGCAGTTAGGTTCGAAACCGACTGTCCGGCACCATAGACCACTTCTCCCGTCTCGTTAGTCGCCCAACCCGCGAAGACATGCCCAGCCCAAGCAAAGCCGTTCGCCGCGACAACCCCCTCGCTGTCATACGTCATCGCCGTCGCATCCATTGTTCCCGACCCGCCATTGGGATTGTAGGCGATTGAGTAGCCGTTCGCCGTCCATGCCGCGCTCACCGTCTGCGCACCAGTCTTATCAGCCGTGATCTGGCTCGGCGACCAACCCGCGAATGTGTAGCCTGTCACCGCACCAGGATTCTGGAACGTGACGAGCGTTCCCTCTCTGTACGTCGCCGGATTCGGATTCGTCGCCCCGCGCAGATTCGTGTACGTGATGGGCGAAATGACAATGGGCTTCTCCTTACGCCCCGTCATCGGGTCGGACATCACCTCGTCCGAAGCTCCCTCCGCCTCAATCCAGTACCAGTATTCCACACCCACGTCGCCCGACTCGTCGAGATACGTACAGTCCCCGCTGTTCGGGAGCTCCGCTAGCACGGTCGCCGACGACGGCACGCTCGTTACTCCACGATAGATGCGGTATGTCGCCGCCCACGCAAGATTGTTCCACGCGAGCGACACCCCGCTTGTATCGGAAACTACGCTCGTGAACGCAATTGGCATCGGCGCAAAAACCGCCGTCACCGACTTCGCCACATCCGCCGTGAATACAAGCGGATTCTGCATGGACTCAACTGCCCCCGTCCAGGACGAGAACGAATACCCGCTGTCCGGCACCGCTGTCAGAGTCACAGAACTGCCGAGGTCGTACGACCCTCCGCCAGACACGTGCCCGCCATGTTCCGCAGTCGCAGTGATGGCGACCATCTGCCGTGCCCGCTGTTCGAGCGTATAGACCTCGCCCGCAACGATGATTTTGCCCGTCCTCGTCTTGCCAGTCGTATTCTCCGAGTAGAGGAACCGCACCGTTCCATTGCCCGTTCCCGAATCATACCCGCTCACGAGCGTAATCCACGGCTCCGTCACGATGGCCGTCCATACGTCGCCAATGGACGCAGAAACGCCGAACTCGCCAGCGCCCGCGTTCCCAACAACGTTCGTGCCGTTCGGCTCAATTGTGAGGTCGTATGCGCGTTGCGTGATGTAAACCTTCTTGTCGCCTATCGTAATCCATCCCGTCCGCGCAGAACCGTCGCCCACATAAGGAGAGATGATGTAGAGGATTTCGCCGTCGCCCGTTCCCGAATCGCCCTGAAATATCGTGATCCATGTCGTATCGCTCGCAACCGCCGTCCACGCAGAGTTACCGTCTGGATGTATGGAGATTGATTCAAAACCACCATCCGTGCCAAAGAGCTTGGTGTCGTATTCAAGATTCACGCTCCGCGCCTTCTGCGACACGCTAAACGTCTTGCCCGCGATTGTCACCGTGCCGCTGCGCGGATAGACCGTGTTGTTCGCCGAAGCCTGAAGAACGACCGCGCCCGGCCCGACACGCGAAGTAGAGCCGTTCACCGTCAACCAGTCGAGCGATTCCGAAACGCTCCACTCCACGATATTGGCGACCGACACGTCAACCGAACACGATTCGCCCGAAGCTTCAAACTCGTAGCCCGACATCGATAGCGCAGACTGCGCCGCTGGCTGAGTCACCATATGCACCTTGGACATTATGCCAGATGCCGACTCAGGCTTGACCCTGATCTTACCCGTCCGTTGCACAAGCGTCGGATTAGGCGAGGCCACGTACACGACATTCCCATTGCCCGCGCCAGTCGCCGTGGCTGTATAAATTGTGAGCCAGTTCGCCTCACTCGTCGCCGTCCAAGGCAGATCGGGTGTCGCCGTCACAGCAACAAGTCCGTTCGCGCCTTCCACACTTGCCGTCGAATTGGCGGGGCTGACATCGAACGACAACGCCTCCGTCGGCCGACCCTGCTGCGTCACCGTGAACGTCTCCGTGCCAATTGCCACCGTTCCCGTCCGCGCTTTATAGCTCGGATTCTCGGCTATGGCGATACTCACCATATCGCCGCCCTGCCCGTTACCCGCATCGACGAGCGAAATCCAGCTGTTGTTCGGTGTCACGCTCCACTGCGTAATCGCAAGTGCATTCACCGTGATCGGAATGACATGTGTCTCGTAGGTTTGCGTTGTACTTGCAGGTTCAAGTTTTATCCTCCTCCCATATTGAAACACCGTAAACGTATTCCCCGCAATCGTCAACGTCCCCTGACGAGTCGCCACCTCGTTGTACGCCGAGACCTGATACGAAACAGCGCCTGAACCAACTCCATTCGTTGGTGTAACCGAAAGCCAATTAACATTCGATGTCGCTTTCCACGCAATTCCGTTCTGAACGCCAACGGCAATCGTACCGCTACCACCCGCCTTCTCAAATGTTGCACCATCGGAATCAATCGTGCCGCCTACGCCATCCTGTGTCACTTCGTGCGCATGTCCATTCACATACACGTAACCAATGCGTTGCTCAGCATTCGTCGTTGCGCTTACTGTATATGCAACAGGATAACCGATATTGCCACTATTCGCACTCAATGTAATCCAAGGTTCGGTCACACTTGCCCACCAGGTTTCGCTACTTCCAGAAGTAATGATAGCACCTCCGCCACCTCCTGTATCAAAGTTCCTCGTTGTTGGGGTTATTAATGCATAAGGATCGGGTGGACAAGCCGCCTCATATATTTTGCTCACTTCAGCGGCACTTAACGCCTTCCCATAAAATGTGATTTCGTCGATTGCTCCGTTCCATCCTCCAAAAGTCAGATCAACAATATGCGAGGTTGCTTCGCCATGTGAAACAATCGGGTTCCAACGCCCATTCCAGTTGTCATATGACTGGTCTTTGTATCTGCTATCCACTCCACACAATGCACCCATCGTGAGCGATGAAGTAACATTACCTATTTCTGTTTTATTTACCATCACAGATATACTCTTTTCCGCGCGTCCTATTATAGAAATCAATGCCCATGCGCCAGAACGCAATCTAGCACCAGTGAAAACAGTATCTGCACCATTCAACCGTAATATTAACTTGCCATCCTGGTTTATCTTTAAACACAATTCTTGGTCATTGGGGAACCTGGATTTAAGTTTCTCCACAACATTACGCGAGATAATAGTATGACTTCCTGAAGTTGGTAATTCATCTATTCGCAGCCAAAACACATATGACGCATCTTTAATGGCACCATCTGCAAGATAAGGTGTGAACGAAGGTTCCCACCTACGCCCATAGTAGTATTCGTTACCATTAGGAATATTTACCCATTCAGAGCTAAAGATTGTAGTTCCAAAGAGTTGAGAGAAATCATCATATACTATTCGTCCACTTCCATCACTCAACATGGCATAACCAGTAGATGACAAGCGCCCGGCATCTACACACCATCCTACATTCGTTACATTGTAAACTGCACATTGAGGCGTTGTGCTTGATTCGTTCACACCAAACATGTTGCCGCCAAGCGGGAAGAAATCATACTTCACGCCAGATGGGCAACCCAAAGGTTTCGTTTCAAGAAATACATTCTGGCTCTTGTCCGCCATCTCGCACTCTTCGTCCGTCAAGGCACGCGTCCAAAAACGGACATTGGCAAACTGACCCGAAGTCAAGTAACCTGAAGTTGGATAATCCGTCTGCCCAAGTTTAAAACTGGCGTTAAAAGATTGCTTGTTATTGCAGTCAAAGAAGGCATCTTCCAGCTGAGAGTGAATTTTTACAAGTTTTGAATTCTTCTCGCCCACATAAATCTTTAACTGCCCAGCAGAATTTGCTCCTGCCTCATGCGATACAACAATCGTATACCATGTATTCGCATTCCCAGCCTTCCAATTCACCGTGCGCAAACAACCTGTGTAATCATAATGCAAAGCATTTTCCGCATCAAAATAGAAGTGACGAGATAAGCGGCCAAGCTGAAAAAGTCTATTGACACAATTCAGACTACCAACTTTGAAAGAGATTGCAAATGAGAATGCAGAGGTATCGCGTATTGGTATGTTGGCACCGCTGAACGTTATTGCCTTTGATCCATCCAACACCGTACTCAACGGCAACGATGTCTGCCGCGACTCATTCCCTTCTATGTTCTTCTGGTCTTTTATCCAGAACAACAGTCCGCGGTACAAGTCCACTCCAGACGCGACAACGAACTGCGCCGTTAGAAGAGCAAACAACACTATAACCTTTTTCATAACGTTCCTCCTTTTTGCAATTAGGAATTTTCACCTACCTTGTTGACAAAATTTCCTTCCTCTCGGATGGCTCGCTTGGCATTCTCACGATCCAGTCCTATGATCGAATCATCTATATCTGCCGTCCTTACTCTTATCGCACACACCTTCATGCTTTCCTTTTCAACCGAAAGTTTCTTTTCATCATCTGCTAGCGGCACGATAAGCGCCGTCAAATCCTTTTGAACATAAATCTTTACTCTCATTTTCATTCCCTCCGTGGATTATGCTATTGCATGAACCGTCAATGTTCCAACCAACAGCCAAACAGGGAGGTTAAGTCCTTTCGATTTAACCTTCTTCTCAACACTCTTCAAAAGATCATACTCCATCTGCTCCGTCCATTTTACTGGAATGTATTCTTTTATTCGAAGAATACAGGCGTTGGGCTGCACATCAACATATGCATAACCATTTACACACCATCCATTTTTCTTCTTGAAGCAAAGCGGCCAAATTAAGTCATATGACTTGTTTGACTTTGGTACATGCAGCCGAACATTCATGAAATCTACGTCGCCCCGCCGCATAATGCTACGCAACGTCGCCAAATCTTTGGCTGTCATCTTTTTCACTTCTACAGAAATTCCTTTGAGTGTAACCATAGGATTATTCCTTTCTATGAATGCTTACTTATGATTCCAAAAACAACTCCCGCTTGCATGAGCCGACCTTTACGCATGGACACCTCTGAATCAATCCAACCCTTAATATTCAGAATCAGAGTTTCAATAGTGGTTGTTGTGGACGCTTCGCCATCATGATCAACATTACAGATTATCCTATATGCATTCTCAAAACAATCGTCCACTACATCAACACCTTGTGATGCGATAGCTTTGCAAAGAAGGACAAACGATGCATCCTTACCTTTATGATATGACATTGTAACATCATAGAGTTTTTCTGATGTCACATAAGAGCCAGAAGCATAGAGCTTCGCCTTCCCTATCGCTTCATTAATTGTCATTTTCTCATCCTTCCCGCGCCCGTTGTTCGCACGTCGACACCTTCGGCGCAGAATAGAAGAGTGGCGCGCTGTTCCCTTTTCAGACATCGGGGCGGTGGCGGAAACTAGACACCTCCCTCGATGCATCACGAGAGGTGCCTGAGAGAACCCACAACGATACAGCGAGGGAGGCGAACTGCACGGACTGGCAGTGTCCTTTATCCTTGCGTCGTTGTTCGAGTTCGATTCTCAGGTCTTTCTCGTGACGCGTCCCAAACGCGGTTTCAGCTACATTTCTTCACCTTCTCCACGCGGGAAATCTGACGTTCCAACTTGAGCGGCTTGCGCCCCTCTCGTCGAAACGCCACAATTTTATCAAATCCGCCCTTGACCTGACAAGCACGATTTTAGAGGACTAGGGGTTTTAGGGAATCTAGAACGCCCGCTGACGCGGGCTAAGCTAGGACGCGTCCTTGCGGCCGCTCATCTAGATTAGCTAGACGGACTCGTGGCCTGGTTGCGGCGAAGCGCGGAGCGCGTCGGGGCGCGTGTGAAGCAAAAAGCGCGACGCAGGGCGCCGACAGGCGGGCAAGAGGCAGTTTCGGCTCGTCGCCGTAAGAGGCATGCCGTACGCAACCAGTGGTCTCAACCGAGGCATGGCTCGGCACTCGCTTACGCTCGGCTTGGCTCGCTTGAATCGCGAGCCCCGCTTGCGCGGCGGTTATGGCTGAATCCGGCCGATTGTCTAAGTGTGAAAGGCGTTACGACGCCGAAACAACGGTTTGACCGAGCTGTCGGGCCCGTAGTCGCGCGTTTTTTTCGGGCGACCTTGCCGCGCCGCGCAAAACCGAGCTACGAGATCGAGCGGCAGCAACCGGCACCGAGGCGATGCCGCCTCACGGCCGCGCCATCAGCTCCGCCACGGCGGGCGGTACGAGGTCGCCGACCGGCTCGCCCGCCGCAAGCCGCCGCCGCACCTCCGTCGAGGATTCGCGCGTGCGCGGATACGCAACAAACCGGCACAGCCGCGCAAGCGTATCATACTCCTTCCAGTGCGGCAGGCCCGCGCGCGAATCTTCGCCGATGATAAAGAAAAGTTCCGCGCCCGGATTCTCCGCCGCGACCGCGCGCACCGTGTCAATCGCGTACGACACGCCGCCGCGCCGCAGTTCGCGGTCGTCGACTTCCGCCTTGTCGACATCCGCAAACGCCAGCCGGACAAGTTCAAGCCGCACTTCGGGCGAAAAGCCCGCCCGTTCCCCCACGCCAACCTTGAACGGCGAAACCGCCGCCGGAATCACCAGGAGCCGGTCGAGCGCCAGTTCCGCAATCGCCCGCCGCGCCACGCCGACATGCCCCGCGTGGACGGGATTGAAGCTGCCGCCGTAGAGCCCGATCCTCACGCGAGTTCCCTGGAGCGCCGCGCCGCCGCCGCGAGCGTCGCCGCGACGATCTGCTTGAACGCCGGCACGTCCAGCTCGGCCATGCCCGCCGCCGTCGTGCCGCCCTTCGTGCAGACGCCTTCGATGAAGGGCCGGAGCGCCATGCCGCTTTCGCGCAGGAATTTCGCCGTGCCGAACATCGTCTGCTCGGCCAGCAGCCGCGCCACGTCCGGCTTCAGCCCCAGCCGGACGCCGCCTTCGACCATCGCCTCCTCCATGTAGGCGAAGTACGCGGGGCCGGAACCGCTCAGCGCCGTCACCGCGTCGAAATCCTTCTCCTTCAGAACGACGGTCGCGCCCGCGCCGCCGAGGATCTTCTCGACCGCCTTGATCTTCGCGGCCGGCGTCTTCGCGCTTGCGGTGATCGCGCACATGCCCGCGTTCGCCCGCAGCGCGAGGTTCGGCATCACGCGGATCAGGTTGACCTTCGCGCCGAACGCGGCCTTCAGCTTCGCGAGCGTCTTGCCCGCGACGATCGACACGAGCGTCTGCCGCGCCGTCAGGAGCGGCTTCACCGCCGCCGCCACCGCATCCACGTCCTGCGGCCGCACCGCGAGGAAGATGAGCGACGCGCGCCGCGCCACCGCCGCGACGTCGTCCGTCATGTCGACGCCGTACGCGCGCGCCAGTTCCGCGCGCCGTTCGGCGACCTTTTCCGCCATCACGACCGCGCCCTTGTCGTCGATCGCCGCGAGAATCCCCTCGGCCATCTTGCCCGCACCGAGAAATCCGATTGTCATGTTTTGCCTCCTGCCGTGCATTCCGTCAGACCGCGAACGGCCCCAGAAACGCCTCCTTGAAATCGTAGCCGCCCTGAAAACTCTCGGGCGAATCGCCCTCGTCGCGCCCCACGCGCCGCGACTCGGTCAGGTTGGACATCATCTCGCCGATGTCCGCGCATCCCTTGACGCCCCACTCGGTCAGCACCGTGTACGACAGCGGGCCGTAGAGGTCAAGCGTGCGGCAGCGGAACTCCTCGAGGATGTCCTCGGCGCTCATGTGGCCGTCGCCCTCCTTGCCGAGATAATGGATCACGTCCATCAGAAGCGTGTACGCCCGCGCGTCGTAGCGCGTGTCCTTCGCCACGATGTCCGCGAACGAATCGCCGTCAAAATCCAGTTCGTCCATGCCGCCTCCTCAACCGATCAACCTGTCCAGCCGCCGTTTCGATTCCGCCGCGACCTCGGCGAACAGCGAGCGCCCGTGCGCGTCCATCGCCACCACGCCGCGGAAATCCGTCACGTCGAAATGCCAGCACGCCTCCGCCGCGCCGAATTCCTCCAGGAACGACACGCCCGCGACGCGCGTCACCGCCGCCGCCGTGAGCGCCGCCGCGCCGCCGACCGCCTGCACGTAGACGCAGCCGTGCTGCTTCATCGCCGCGAGCGTCGCCGCGTCCATGCCGCCCTTGCCGATGATGAGGCGCACGCCCGTCTGCGCGATGAACGCCGGCTCGTAGGGATTTTCGCGCACGGACGTCGTCGGGCCCGCCGCCTTCACCTGCCACGTGCCGTCGGCCGCCTTGACGACGACCGGCCCGCAGTGGTAGAGCGCGCCGTCGCGGAAGTCGAGGCCGAGGTGCCCGCCGTCGGCGAAAAACTTGTGGAACTTGTCGCGCCCCGTGTAGACGCGCCCCGTGAGACTCACCGCGTCGCCCGCCTTCAGCGCGCGCACGCGCGCCTCGTCAAATGGATACGTCAGCTCAATCATACATCCCGCTCCCAACTCTCAACTCTCCACTTTCAACTCTCAACGCCCAACGCTCCACTCCATCGTCCGCCGCCGCGCCGCCCAGCACAGATACGCGACCGTCACGAAAAAGCTCGCCGGCACGCGCGGCCGCGCCGCGATCTTCACGCCGAGGAGCGTCGTCTTTCCGCCGAGCCCCATCGGGCCGATCCCGAGCGTGTTCGCCTCCTTCAGCAGCTGCTTCTCCAGCCTGCCGAGCGCGCCCGCCGCGCGGTCGCCGAGCGGCCGCAGCAGCTGTTCCTTCGCGACTTCGTAGCCCGTCGCCCGGTCGCCGCCG
>Ga0256405_10012340_pt1 | contig 10613 bp, 9 predicted proteins | sample RumenRJG_02DNA_FD_189096 | JGI IMG/M metagenome (GOLD analysis project Ga0256405, IMG submission 189096) | Bovine rumen microbial communities from Lethbridge, Alberta, Canada - RJG_02 | ecosystem: Host-associated > Mammals > Digestive system > Stomach > Rumen | place: Canada: Alberta | collected... | reverse complement strand
CGTTGGTAAGCATCCCTGTGGTCGCTCCGCTTATCTCGCTGTCAACCGCATCCTTGTCGTAGTAATGTTGCGAGAGGTTCTGGTTTATCTGATTCTGGGCGGTGGTGAGTGCCAACTGGGTGGCGAATGTGCCTTCGATGGTGTCGGATATGCCCTCGTTGAACTTGCTGGCGAACACCAATGCGTAGTCGCTCTCGCTGACAAATCCCGCCTGCTCCAGCGAGTTGATTCTCCCAGCATCGGTGGTCACCTTTTGACTAAGAGCCGTAATCCGCCCCGCCTGTTCGTTGATGGACGAGTTCATCCTGACAATCTGATTCCCCTGCTGAGTAATCCGCTCAGCCTGTAGGCTTACCTGCTCACTCGTCTGCGCGATGGAGGTTGACAGGCTCTGAACACCCACAGCCTCGTAGAGCTGGAAAGCGGACAAATCGACATTGCCCTTGGCGCACACCTGTATGCTACCGTTGCCCGACACATACGTTCCATAGACCCTCGTCGTGTGCCACTCGCCATCCTTGACGAGAGCCGACTGGAGTCCATAGAGGTCGCTTGTCTTCTCCGTGGAGAGCGAACCGACAAGTCCGTCCTTGTAGGAATCGATGGTGATGAGCACGTCACCGCTTGTGTGGATTCTATATTCAAAGCTCAGCTCCACGGTCTTCTTCCCATCCACCTGACGCATGAAGGTCACATCCTGCTCTATGCCTATGTCGGGGTCGGTGGACTCGTTGTCAACAATCCTTACGAAGGTTCTCATGCCCTCGGTGACAAGTCCGACATACTTGGTGGCATCGCCAACACCGCTCAGAAGTTTCTCTCCGTCTGAGAGGATGACAACCCCATCAGAAAGCGACTGCGAAGTGACATGGTAATAGTTCCACGGCTGGAATCCATCCAAGAACGCAGGATTGGCGATGATGGAGTCTCCTGTGGTCAGTGCCCTCGTCTCGCTGATTGTGCTCTCCATCCTTCCGTCTGCGGCAATAAACAGCTGATATACATCTTTTCCGTTCTCCAGCACGAACTTGCCCTTGAGAAACGCATTGTCGGCATACAGTCCCCATCCTTGGGGAACGAGAACTTTAGAGCCGGTGACGATGCCGTCGAGCTTGCCAATCCTCACATGGAGGTTGCCTGTCCCCGGACCAGTGACCTCACCGAGCATATCTACAGCAGGGTTGTCGCCCTCAGCCGCCGTGATGTATATGATGTTCTGCCTTGCCTCATTTGTGCTTCCCCATTGCACACACTCGTCTCCCTCCTTTGGAGTTGAACCTGAGAACCATTCCGCCGTGTTTGGGATGATGACCACGGCATTCTCACCTGTGCCCTGTACGGCATAGACCTTGCCCGTCCATGAAGAGGCCTCAACATGGCTGCCCTGCTCACGCATGTTCTTCCACGACTGGCATCGGATAATGTCGCCAACCGCGAAGTCGCACCCTGTCTCAAAGGTGAGCCTCCATGTGTTGTCAACGCTCTTGCTCACGGACTTGACCTTTCCGTTTGCATTAGAAACCACAATCGTGCCCCCCGTGGAGCGTATCTTCTGAATCAAGAGTTCAAAAACCTTCATCTGCTGGCGGATGGTGAGGTAGTCAGCGGTTATGTGCCACTTGTACTTGTTCCCTGACACGGAATCTTCCTCCTTCCAGATTCTCAGTCCGTGTCCGTCATAGCCGTCAATGAAGTCCTCGGCTTGCCCTGTCACGGCTTCGGAGATGAGCTCGTGGATATGAGCCACGCCTTCAAGGTCGGCTCTTCCCTTGACATCTATCGTCTGGAGCTGGGCGTTGCCATTTCCATTGATATACCCTCGCTCCTGTGGGGTTACGTCCGTTCCGTCTGAGAGGGGAGCCATGAACTTGATTGTGCCCATAACCCTCTCGGTAGAGTCTGCCGGGATTTCCGCATCCTGGTTGAATCTCGCAAGGGCGTTGTGGGTGGTCTGCCCCTGATGGACGGTTGTGCCTCCGTGGGTGACGCTCCCCCTTGCGTCGAGGTCTCCCTCAAGCGTGGTGTTGCCCTTCACATCTATGGTCTGGTCGAAGGTGACATTGCCCGCCGCCTCGTCGTCAATGTCCTTGCGGAGGAACATTTTTGTTCCCTCGGTTCTCATAAATTGAAGTAGAGCCGGCATTGAAGAGCCTATACCTCCACCACCTCCACCGCCGAACAAACTGCCATAAATTCGGTCAACTGTGATTCTGAGTTTTTGCTGTGTGGATTCAGAAACCTCATCATTGAGTTTTAACTCAACTCTTGGAACGACACTTTCACCCATTCGGATCGTCACTTGTTCTATTGTGATGTCACCTAAACTAAATGTTTCTCCAGTTGAATCGTCAAGGTTGTATTTGAATGTGAACCGCATACCGGCATGGAGCCTGTAGAAAATACTTTTTTCTGGAGTTCCAGCCAATTCGTTGAGTTCAATATCTCTTTGCAAGTAGAGTTCGTCAAGTACTGGTTGATAGGTGAATTTTGTTTCCTGGTTGTCGAGCAGGTATTCAGTAGCTGCAATCAAAAGTCTTGTTTCAGCAGCCCTCACGTATGCGTCAGGAAGTTCAATACCTGTGACAACATATTCGTCGTCCGCAGATATAGGGGATATTTCGCTTGGGTAATAAGCACCTATGCTGCTGTCCATAGCACGACTGCACTCAATATCCCAGCCTTTAACGACAACTCCGTTCCTTGTATAGTTGACGCGTTTGATGTCTGAGCCAGTATTCACCTCAAATTCTCGTCCCATGCAGTAACCGCTGTTCATGGTGATTTTAACCGACTCGTCACTACTGAGTGTAAGGTTGTTCCAGTCGATACCATTATCTTTAATAATGATTCGGAAAGGCTCATCTTTGTATGTGTCTGCACCAGTATATCCAAACTGACATTCTGGGACCAATTCTGTTACATCTCCTTCTGGCAAACCAACATACCACTCAAGAGAAGACGAGTAACCGGCCGGCAACGGATCAAGTTGAGTAACCTGTACGCTTATATATCCTTTTACATAAGCATCAACAGGGATTGTGAGCTTGTCAACATTCCAGGACCCGCTATCTTCCGCATTGTCTGAAACTCTTTTAGCCTTTGTTCCAAAATCAGGAAGATAATATTCAGAAGTCCTTGTGTCGTTTCTTGCAGGACGTGTGGTAAGTGTTTTCTCACCATAAGTATAAGTGGCAACCTCAACCTCTTCTCCACCAGCAACGGGGACTGCTTTTACAATAAGTTTGACGATTGCCTTGATATTATATATTCCAGTTACCGCAGTCTCATATCTTCCAATATTCATCCAAAGATGAATTACAGGAGTTTGTCCGGTAAACGACATGAAACAATTCCCTTTATACCATTTTTCAGTAGCAAACAATTGCTTTGTCATGGTATATGTTCCAGTTATCACCTGTGTGTCGATAGTAGCTGGGAGATGTCTTTCTTTTGTCTGCACTCCCATTTCCGACGATGACATGATGCCATCACCAAAGTTGCATTTTTCTCCAGGTGCCAGGATAAGGTCTATGCGTTCATTTGTTCCATAGTTCGGAAACGCATTGTTTCCAGTATTCCCATCCATATCTGGAACTGCGTTTGCTCTCAGTTCGCCGTAGGTTGCTTCCTTGATGGTAGGATATATTTCAGGCAAATCTCCATCACTTCCATCCCATCTTGCAGTTGCCTCCCGGATTCCTTCAGGGCATGATTCCGCGTTGTCGTTCTTGTCTATATAAGCGTCATTTGTCGCACCGAGCACATGGCGAACATTAGGCAATCCTGTGGTTTCATCAATTCCATAGATTCTGTCACGCTCTTCGTTTGCGAGTTGCTTATTGTCGAACTGCCAATCAGGTTTCTTCTCAGCCTCACCCTCATAAGGGACAAAAGTTTGCGGAAGTTGCAGATTGGTGATAAACATAGACTGAGGCAGTCCATAGTTACCGCTGTAATATCGGTATGGTATATTTTTGGTGCTTCCGACGGCGCGCAGTCTTGTCACGACCTGTTGCTCACTGTTTGCGTTCCTTGTGATTTTGAACAATCCTTTCCCGTCGTCGTTGATGGTGTTGAAGCCCTTCCCATATCCATAATTAAAAATCTCCCCGTTATTCTCGATGTCTGTCAAGTACCCGGTCAATCCTTCAAGTTCAGGATGCTGACTTATAATTCCTGACACATCGCCGACGATGATATTTCTTCCTCTGATTATATAGTCGAGTTTCTTTCCACTTCCATCTTTGAGTGTGAAAGTATTGTGTAGTTCTGCCAAAGCCTGTGAAACAGTCCAACCGCTGAACGTCAGCACATATCCATCAGTCTCACATTTGGAATCATCAATATAGAAATTCCATTTTGCGTTTGTTCCGTCGTAAGGTTGTCCGTCCGTTGTGCCATATATACGGAGAAGGTTGGCGTGTATCCTGTCAAGCAATACGTGGGCTGCACAAAAATACTTAGTCACGCCTTGGAACTCAGCAGAAACAGGATAGCAATATAAAGAGAAATTAGAGCCACCGGTATAATTCGTGCCTTTAATGTCACTATGTTCTCCACTGGTGTGAATAACGTCAAGCATTTCGCATCTGGTAAGTTCTTCCGCGACGCTGTTTAATTTTATATTCTCATAGGAATACGCTTTCCCGGATTCTCCGATTCTCGCAGATTGCGTACATGCGGGAATATAATTTAATGTAAACCGGTCACCACGAAATTCACACCAATCGCCAATCTCCCATTCAATAGGGGCCGGTGACTCAACAGAACATGTAATGAAACATTCTCCCATGAAAGTCTCATTCTGTTCCCACTTCCCGACTCTTGCCCTTATATTGGCAGGAGTACCGTTCTTATATATAATCAGTTCTGCCATTCCAATCCTGTTATTTGACCTTGCTGATTAACAGTAGGCAACACATTTGTTTTTGGATCTCCAACGAGGAATGAGGCGGAAACGGAAAATATGGTGATGCCATCCATGCTGTTTCTATACAAAGCATCATGCTCAAATCGTTTCAGGACAACATCTTTTCTTCCGTTTTTGACAAATTCGTCATAATAGCACAAGCGTCCTCCTTTTAGAAATGAAATAAAAGCATCAAGAGTTTGTCTCCAATCAGAATCATTGCCTTCCCAAACAAAGGAAATATTCAGGTCGTATGACTTCATTCGTGGTACGGCATTGCCAATGATTTCTCCAGGCACATATACATCAACCCCATCTTCTCCCGGCCAATCAAGAGTTACATTATCTTTCATGTCTTGCATGGGACTTAGGGTGATGGAACGACAATACAGTCCCATCTCCTGCTGAGGGTCGAGAAACCGGCCTTTTGTATAGTCTTGCCCATTGTAAGACAAGCGTTGAAAATAAATCTTGAAGACATCCATATTCTAAAAACAATTGTTATCCTTTTAATTGCAAAAATACAAATAAAAACTAAAAATACAAATAATAATGTTTTAATTTGATGTAATTATTTGAAAAATCTAATTATATTTGTATTTGAGATTTAAAACACAATTAAAATGGAAATTTCAGAGTTGAACGACAAACTTCGGTTTAAGGCGAGAAACCTTGGGCTTTGCGACCAGTGGTTTGGTGAATGGTCTGGTAAAGAATTTTCCCAGCAAGAACTGATTGACAGGTATGTCAAAGGACTTGATTTTTGTATAAAGCATGGTTATCCAACCAACAAGTTTATCAAGGATAATTTTGATATTGAACTTTTGCGGGAAAACAATATTATAGTTGATGATACATATTCCTTGCTCAACCCCCATGTTGGAGTTATTCTTGGCGAATCAAACACAAAAGTAAGGTGTAATGGTTACATGGTATCAAAACTATATGTTAAAGATGCTTCAAAAGTTGATGTGTATATAAAAGAGCACGCACACATCATTATCCACATATATGACAATGCGGAGGTGAATATACTTGAATGTTCAAGTACCAATACACCGAAAGTCGTGATTCATGGTGAATTGTCAAAATGCAATGTGGCTGAGGGAGCAAAAGTGAGAACTGTCGCAGGTGACTAACAATTCCTTTCACGGGGAGTTATAAAAAATCCCCCGGCTTTTTTTCTATAATAAACATCTGACCTTTTATTATTAGAGCATCCAACCATCAGTTGAGCCTGGGGATTATCCCATGTCTGCTGATGATTAGATGCTTTATTCTATGTAGGTCAGATATGGTGCAAATTTAACTATTTATTTTAATATTTGCACATGAAAGCGAAAGATTATTTAAAATTTTCGGGAGAGATACTGAAACGACTGCACGATTTCGGCATTAAGGTTGACGACTACAAATACATTGACCTTATTAAAGAATACGATAGGATGAATGCTGTAGGTGAGAAGAAAACCTATATTGTAGCAGTATTATCAGAACGTTATAATATATGCAAACGCAAGATATACAAGATATTATCAAGGCTCAATAAAGACTGCCAAGAGTGTGCAGTTGAATAAAAGAGTTTTGTTTCCGTTGATGTTTTTGTTTTGTTACTTTTGTCATCGTCAAAGCGCGCTGACAGAGATAACACTTTCTTTTACTTTCAAAAAACAAAAACACAATGGCAGACACAAAAGTATTTTCTTTCCCGGACAACGGGAACAACGGAGGCGGTATGAACGCCAATGACCTGTGGCCTCTTCTCTTGATGAGCGGCGGCGGTTTCGGCGGTGGTTTCGGTGGCATGAGTCCGCTGTGGCTTATCTTCATGTATCCGTTCCTCAGCCAGTTCTTTAACGGCTTTGGTGGCTTCGGAGGTTTCGGTGGCAACAACGCAGGAGCCGGATTCCTCGCCAACCAGCTCAACAACGACAACGGGCGTGAGCTTATCATGCAGGCTGTCCAGGGCAACAACAATGCAATCAGCCAACTCGCAGCTCTGCTCAACACCACACATGACCAGATTCAGGAGGGCATCTGCGGACTGAACACAAGCATTGTCTCGCTTGGCAACAACGTGAACATGACCGGCATGCAGATCATCAACGCACTCCAGAGTGGCAACACGGCTGTGATGCAGCAGATCTGCAACTCCATCAATTCCGTTCAGAGCACCATCCAGCAGGGTCAGGCTGCAAGCCAGTTGCAGAACTGCCAGAGCGTGAACGCGCTCCAGCAGAGCATCAACGGCGTGCAGCAGAGCATCGCCAACAAGGATGCAAGCGACAAGCTCGCCCTTTGTCAGCAGACTTACAACCTTACAGACACGGCAAACGCAAATGCCCGTGCCATCATCGGCAAGCTCGATGCGATGGAGACGAGGGCCTTGCAAGACAAGCTCGACTTGGCAAGGGAGAAGAACACCCAACTCCAAGGCGAAATCAGTCAGTTGAATCAGAATCAGTACATCGCAGGTGTGGTTGGTCAGAGCATCGCTCCAATCAACGCCCAGCTCGCAGGTCTGAACAAGGAGGTTGACGACATCAAGTGCAAGTTGCCTAACACCGTGAGCGTTCAGTATCCGAACTTGGTTGCCGTGAACGCAACCCCTTATGTGAGCGGAGGCATCTACCCTAACGGAGTTTACGGCAACGGCTACGGATATGGTTACGGCGGCTTCGGCGGCTTCTAAGAAAGGAGGTGGCTATGGGCTGTTGCAATAATGTGATTACCAACATGGGAGGCATTCCATACCTCAGTTCGTCGAACACCACCGTAGGCACGGAGACCGTTGACATCGCTCTAGGATTCATCCGCAGACCGCTTTCCCCAGTAGGTTATTTCACTGTCAGGGTGACCAACGCCATCCCGGCAGGGACGACTGCCACTCTCCCCATCACGCTCACGCTGAACGGAACGACAAGGGCGTTGACCTTGTTTGACGGCACTCCTGTGACGGTGGCTGAGCTGATTGGTGGTACTGGAGTGATAACAGTGTTCAACGACAGGTTCAACGGAATCCTCCAGCTTGTATCAAGAACAATTGTTTAATTCAAAAAATCATTAACTATGTTTTCATCAGTAAGACAAGGAACTACGATATATGTGCTTGACAAGACAGACATACCGAGTTTAAAAGTCGGTCAGGTGGTGTCGTTCGGTAGTCAGATGCCAAAGTTCAACACGAGCACTCCTGGTGTCGGTATTGGGATGAACACCGAAATGGTGATAGATGTCAAGGTGAAGTCAGGCGACCAAGAGTATGATTTCAAGCAGTTGCCATGCGCACAATCCGTGGCAGATTATGGCAACGCCATCGTCAGCGACAGCAGAGAGGCGATGATGAGTGAGGTTGACAATATCAAGCGGAAGAGCGAAGACGAGTTGTCACGAACCGAGTACAACAACAATGTTCTCTCTGCTTGCGATGACATCTTCAAGACACTCAATCCGAGCTATGCGAAAGATAAGGAACGTGACGAGGCTATTCAGAACTTGAATGACAGATTCGACAACTTGGAGAAGAATATGTCGAAGTGGTTCAGCAATATAGAGCGTTCCTTGTCTAAGGGTGGAAACTCAAAATCATGACTATTATGGCAGGATATGTATTAGAGTTTAAGGAAGACGACTACGAAGAGGTTGTCGAGAAGATGCACAAAGCCAAGAAAGCCGTGTGCGATGCGTTCGAGGCATTGGAACAGGCGGGAGACGAAAGTGGTTATAACGAGCGTGGTAACATGCACTACCGCAGAGGAATGAACCGCCGTGACGACTGGGAGGACGAACGTATGGAAACGCGCAGAGGTCGCTCAGGTCGCTATTACTAATCGTTTAACTTGCGGAGGGCGGATTGTCCGCTTTCCGCTTTTATTTATTTGCTATGGGTACAGATTTGACACAATACATACCGAAGCCACAGGCTATGGTGGCTTACTTGAGATATAACGGACCTCATTTCAACGAGGCTCTGTGCGACTTCGCAGTGAGGAAGATGAAGAAAGAAGACTCGTCTGGCGAGTTGCGGAGAATCTCCCCTTGGAAGAAGGAGGAGGTGGAGGCTATGCTCACCGAGACAGGTGTGCAGTTGGAGAATGACAACATATACGATGCCGTTTATGTTGCCAACATGTGCAAGGCAGATTATTTCGGTAGCAGTATCGAGGACAAGAAGCATGTCGCAAAGTATATCAAGGACACACTTGACGATGAGGATGCGGCAGAGGGTGAGGTGTTTGAATGTTTCCTCGCTAAATGTGACCGCAGGGGTGTGAGGGTTGACTGGGAAGACATGATATGACGAAGCATTACATTGACATAGTGAAGAAATGGGCGGTGATTCTCGCATACGATGTTGATGTCGCCGACCTTGACGAGCTCGCCAGTTGGCTTGACGCACTTGGTTGCAGTCGGAAGGACAGGGAGAAAGCCATACGCATCGCCTTGGGCGTGAACAGTGGTTTCACCTATTCCAATTCCGACCTGCGTATGAGCCTTGTCGTGGTGTCTGACGCTACGGACAAGAGCCAGTGGTGGGACACGCTCGTTCATGAGGTTGACCATGTGCAGAGTGCGATATGCGATTACTATGACGTTCCGCTCGGCAGTGAGGCTGCCGCTTGGACTCAGGGATATATCATGCGTAAAATAATAGATGTGGTATGATTGGACTTTTTATCATAGTTCTGTTTTTAAGTTTTGTGATTGCGCTTTATGATTAAGAAAAGGAAAGCACACAAGTTGTCGATGTCCGCACTGGCGAGATTCCTGTGCGATAACGAGGCGTGCCCGGACTATCAGTTCGTGAGGTTCGTGTGTCTGTTGTAATTATTTGAGATTGACAAATTCTGCAACCTTCATTACAACTTCATCCACCTTCCGCAGATCGTTGGATATATAACGTTGTGTTACATTTTTAGTCCAACTGTGCCCAAGACATCTTCCTATGAGAACTTCTGAGATGTCGAGGTCGTTGGCGGCGATGGAAGCGAAGGTGTAGCGGGCGGTGTAGGTGGTGATGTCGGGGAAGAGTGGGCGGTATATAATCTTACGTTTCTTTCCGACCTTATCCGGCACGACCTCCTGCGTGCCTATCTTCTTCAGGGCGATGTTCCACCGCCTCATGAACGAGTGATAGTCGGCACGACCGTCCATAACATTAAGCAGGTAGTCTTTCCCCCTGTATTTGTTTATAATCTCCATCGCTTGTGGGCAAACGACAAGATTGACAAGTTTCCCGGTCTTCTTTCTTCTATATACAAGCCTCCCATTTTTCAGTTCCTTGCACAACAATAAATCTCCCACGTTGATACCTGCGAGGTAAAAGGAAAGCATGAAGATGTCCCTGTAAACCTCCTGCCACGGCTCTACTGGATAGTCACGGAGTTTACGGAGCTCTTCAACAGTGAGGTTATTTGGGTAAGTCTCATCTTCTACTATCTTAAACCAGAGAAATGGATAGTTGTCTGTTTCCCTTTTTCTCCGTGCATAATTGAATACGGCCCTTATATTTCTCAGATGGATAGAGATTCCGTTTGCACTCATTCCTTTTTTCATATAATAGGTCCTAAAGCCAGACAACCATCTCTCGTCCACATTGGCAAGGCTTGCTTGGCGGTCGTATTCCTCAACCTTTCTTGCGGTAAGGTTATATATACCCTTAGTCCCGTCTTTCTTGAATGAGGCATATTCGATCAGTTTGTTT
>Ga0256405_10012339_pt1 | contig 10613 bp, 11 predicted proteins | sample RumenRJG_02DNA_FD_189096 | JGI IMG/M metagenome (GOLD analysis project Ga0256405, IMG submission 189096) | Bovine rumen microbial communities from Lethbridge, Alberta, Canada - RJG_02 | ecosystem: Host-associated > Mammals > Digestive system > Stomach > Rumen | place: Canada: Alberta... | reverse complement strand
GAACCGGCGCACACCACCTTTCAAAAGTATTGTACTACAATGTAATGCAGATTGCAAGACAATTTGCTTGTGAATGAATACCTAACTGGTTTCCCTGCCACCACACGGCGATATACCACGATTCCCGTATATATAGGGGTAATGATTAAGGAACCTGATCCGGCTCCTCAAATGTTATATAATTTATATAATAATTAAAGAAGAAACAAAGAATAATACGAATTCATTAAAATAACGGGAATCCGATTTTGGATTCCCGTCTTTCACGCTCATTTTGCTTTTATTAATTATTAGTAGTCAATGCCGCCGCTGTAGCTGTCGGTCAGGGCATCGTATGATTCCCAGAAGCCATCCCCGTGGTACTCCGTGTAAGAGCCGTCCGGGCGAGTCTGGAGGTAATAGCCGTCATCAGCGAAGATGTCGATGCTACCGTCATTGGACACGTACATGTATGTGCCGTCAAGGTTGTTCGTGAAGGTTGAGCCGTCGGAGTAGAAAGTGGAATAGCTTCCGTCGGGATAGTACACGTCGTACTCCAGGTTTCCGTTCGCATCATAGGTGTAACCGCCATCGGCAGCGCCATAGGGGATGTAATAATAGGTAGTAGTGGTGCTCGGGGCGGTGTAGGTCGGAGCAGTGTAGGTCGGAGCACTGTAAGTGGGGGCAACATATGCAGAGACATACAGGAAGGCCATCTTCGTATCGGTAGGCCCATTGTTGTTATAGAAGGTGCAGATGACTCCAAAGCCGTTCATATCAGTTCCGAGGTTGCGGATGGTCAGGTTGGTGGTGTGCTCTCCGTCAACGCTTGCATAGGGGAAGCGGGTTCTGAACTCCTGGACAGTGTAGAAGGTGCCGGCCGGATCCATGAACTTCCACTCAATGCTGTTGTAATTAGCCGCTCCGGAGACAAACCAGGCTGTACCGCCGGCGCTGCGGGCTTCATCGGTCGGATTCTTTGTAATGGGGACACCGGAATCTGCAAAAGTAGTGGCACCGAGCGTGAGGGCCAGAACAAGGACAAGGATAACAGAGACGATCTTTTTCATTTTGGTTTATCTCCTTTCACGAGATTGTAATTTCATAATATTTTGCCCTCTCTCTCGAGGACAAGCGCAATATATCATACGATGTATCACAGAAGCATCACAGATTTCTCTTCACAGAATACTAATCTCCCCAGATCAGGCTTAGGCCCTATTGTTTACAGGCAGTTTAAGCAAAGTTTTTCGAAAAATAGTAAATATACTGGTATCATATCGAAGAGGTTGCTCATGCATTCACAGATTCACTTTAAAAACTGGAAGTCGGATGTGATGTCCGGCATTATAGTTGCTCTGGTCTCTATTCCTATCTCCATGGGCTATGCACAGATCGCGGGTCTCTCGCCGGTCTTTGGCCTTTACGGCTCTCTTTTGCCGATTCTGTTCTACGGGCTTCTGACCAGTTCTCCGCAATTTGTTGTTGGTGTGGATGCGATGCCCGCAGTGATGGTAGGAAACGCACTGACAGGCATGGGTTTCATGCTGGGATCCCACGATGCGTCCTCATTGGTGCCTGTCATCAGCCTGCTGTGCGGACTCTGGTTTGTTGTTTTCTGGCTGTTCAGAGCCGGAAGAGTGGTCAAATATATCTCCACGCCGGTTATGGGCGGCTTCATTTCAGGTATTGGTGCGACAATTATCCTGATGCAGATTCCAAAACTGTTCGGCGGAGATCCTGGTACAGGGGAACTGCCCAGGCTAACGATACATCTCTACCATCAGCTGCAGAGCTTTCATCTGCTGTCCGCAATACTGGGATTTGGTACAGTCCTGATTATACAAGTCAGCAAAAAGAAAATGCCACGCTTTCCCATGCCGGTATTTATGATGATTCTCGGCGTTGTATTAACAGCCGGCTTTCATATAGACAGATTCGGCGTCCGTCTTCTGCCTGCTGTGGAGTCCGGTCTTCCAAGACTCGTGCTTCCGGATGTTCGCCTCCTGCAGGGAAAAGCATCAGATCTGATACTTCTCAGCCTGACGATATCCCTGGTTGTAATGGCACAGACACTACTGGCCAGCAACAACTACGCCTCCAAATACTCTTATAAGCTGGATACTCGCAGGGAGCTGCTGGCATACGCAGCTATGGAAGCCGCTGGCAGCATTGTGGGCTGCTGCCCGATTAACGGAAGCGTCTCCCGTTCCGGGATCGCTGACCAGTTCGGCTGTAAATCTCAGCTGATGAGTCTGACGGCTTCTGCTGTCATGTTACTGGTCCTTCTCTTTGGCACAGGACTGCTTAGCTATCTCCCAGTCCCTATTCTGACCGGAATTGTGATTTCTGCTCTCATGGGTATTATTGAGGATAAGCTTGCCGTAAGGCTCTGGAAGACCAGCAAAAGCGAGTTCTCAATCTTCTTAACCGCGTTCTTCGGTGTGCTCTTGTTTGGAACAATATATGGCGTCGTCATCGGTGTGGTTCTGTCCTTCTTCTCAGTGGTGGTACGTGCCGTAATACCGCCAAGAGCCTTTTTGGGCCAGATTCCAGGCAGTGAGGATTTCTACGATATCGGACGCAACAGAAGTGCCAGAGCCATTCAGAATACGGTCATTTACCGCTTTAACGGCAATTTGTTCTTTGCAAATGTCAATTCATTTGAGAATGATCTGGAAGCTTCGGTGAAACCGGATACGAAGCAGATCATTGTGGATGCAAGCGGAATTGGAAATATAGACATGACTGCAGCTGACAGGCTGGTTCTTCTGGAGAAAAAGTTCAGAGATCAGGGCATTCAGTTCTATATTACTGAGCATGTTGGGAATCTGAACGACCAGCTTCGTCAGCTTGGGGCTGACATACTGATTGAAAATGGCTCTCTGAGAAAAACGATCCAGCTGGCACTTCTCGACTGCGGTTTAGTAGAACCTTATCCGTTGGAGGGAGAAGACGTCAAAGTAGACGGTCGGTCCAGAGATGAGAGCGAATCCTATGCTGAATTCGAATGGCTGTATGGAGATGATTCGGATGAGCATTTAGATGCACTTGCGAAGGAAATTGCTGCCTTGATCGTTGCGACCCCTACACTCTCATTAGAAGAAGCAGAAGCGCAGAGTAGCTGGGGCCGGGTTGGCTTGTTCGATGAAGACACCCTCGTAGATTATATTGAAATGCATCTGGAGGAAATGGCCCAGGCAGGAACTCTGGACATCACCAGTCTGAACAGTCTGGAAGAGCATGTGGAACAGATGCGTCCGGAGCTTTCTGAATCCCTATCACATCTGACTCCCAAGACCCAGGACTACATGCGCAATCACTCCGAAGTGCTTCACAACAGAATGGCTGCCCGTCACAAATCACAGTACGAGCGATTTCAGCAGCATCGTAAGCGTCTAACTGAAGTAAAAGATAAGAAGTAAGAAGAAGCAGTGGAGGTTAGCACAGTCTCCACTGCTTCGAATTATTATAATCTTAATCTAATAGGTACAAACGTCCGATCAGAACGGTACGCGCATCTTCATATGAATAGGCGCATGTGCTCAGAGTCAGAAAGCGATCCACAGGAGAAAGCTCGATATCCGGATGAATGACAGACATTTCCCGAATCCAGGAGATCCAGTTTTGAACATCCATAATGCTGCTGAACTCATACCGGTAGGCGTCTGAATCTGCGGGTGTCGTGAACCCGGCAATGATATCGACTCTATAGTTACATGACGGCGTGTTCAGATACATGACTGGATGCTCAGCCAGGTATGCCTCCTGCTGCCATCTGTCCAGGGACGCAAACATGGAACCGTCGCCCATATGATGCCCGTGGAGTATATTGTTGGTATCCCGGAAATCACTGAAGTTTGCGGAATCAAGGAAAATAGCTCCGCTTGCGTTCTGCTCCCCGTTTACATTCACATTCAGGTAGTAACCGTTCTCCGAATGCTGTACGACAGGATAATTGATGACAGTATCCGGACACAAGATCCAGGCACAAATCTCAGGATTCAGGTTTTTTCTCAGATCGTGGAAGTCAACACTCAGGGGAGAAGTTTCCGATGGAGCAGCAGGCTCCTCCTCAAAAACTGCCTCCGGAGAACCTGATCCCTCGTTATAAACCACATACTCCTGACTGTATTCCCTGTATGCCTGTCTTGCCTGACGATAGCCGTGGAAAACCGCATAAGCCCGATAGCTGCTATACCCAGCCAGACAAAGTAGAAGCATGCATATTACCATTAGTATTTTTATATCTTGAGACTTCATATCAGACCTTCCTTCCAGGTGCTGCTTTAGGAGAGATTGTAGCATCCGGAAGCAACGTTGAAAAGTTGACATAAATTAAAAACAGACTTATAATTTCTGCCAAGCAACGAGAGTTCATTCTGATATCTGAGAGTAAAAAAAGCATCCCCCACTTCTGACACGTGGCTTTGCAACAAGTATATAAGTGAAAAAGGCCAGTAAATCTTGATGGTTACTTGATGGTATGGTGGTAAGAAGGTAAGCGGGTAAGTCTGCAAAGCTCCTAAACAGCATAGCGACATGGCTGCATAGTGTTGTTGACAAAAATCTAAAACAGATTTATAATTAATTTGACAAAATTCCAAAACAGCTATGCAAAAGGAGAGCGCAGATAACATGTCCAGAATAATCGCTATCACGAATCAGAAAGGCGGAATCGGAAAAACAACGACAGCAATCGCCACAGCCAGTATTCTACATAGCCAGGGCCACAGAGTTCTTCTGATTGATGCTGATGCCCAGGGCAACGCCAGTGACACGTTCGGCGCAGAAATTGACAAGGAAGTTACTCTGTATGATGTCCTTCTGGAATATGAACGGGTGAACATCAACGAGGCGATACAGCATACGAAATACGGAGATATTGTAGCCGGAGATCCTCTCCTCCGCAGGGCGGATGCGCTGCTGGCCTCAGATATGGCCGGGGCATTCAGGCTGAAAGACGCGCTGAATGACCTGGACGGTTATGAGTACATTATTATTGATACTGCTCCGGCTTTGGGAGAGCTTACCAAAAATGCGCTGATCGCAGCAAATGAAGTAATTGTTCCTGCTTCAGCGGATCGTTACTCAATCCAGGGATTGTCCAGTATCGTACAGTCTGTTAACGCGATCCAGCGAAGCCAGCTGAATCCGGAGCTGAAAATATCAGGTATAGTTCTTGTAGCATATCCGGTTACGACAAATCTCGGCGCCGAGATCCAGGAAGAACTGAAAGGGATCGCGGAAAAGATCGGAACAAAGGTGTTTCAGCCTCCCATTCGCAGGACCATTCGTGTTCAGCAGGCACACGCGCACCGCATGCCGATCATTTATTACGACAGGAACTGTACTGCAGCCCAGGACTATCTGGCACTTGTCGGCAATCTGGTGGGAGGTGTCTGAAGTGGCTAAAAATGTGAGCTCTGGCCAGGGGCTTTTCGATGATTTGAGCTTCGTTAATCCATCTGTGGTGCCTGCAAAGCCAAACCGAAATCAGATCATTGCAGGCACAAAGATTTCAGATCAGCAGGAAAGATCGCTTCTTGATGAGTGGAAATACAGGATGACTGTGAAGAAGTCTGTCTATCTGACCCAAAGAGTCACCGAAGCGCTTGCGCTCCGGCATGCAGGCATTGCAAAAACAGACAGGGATTTCTCAAAAACCGTAAATGCGGCACTGGAGAGCTACCTGTCGGAAGAGATCGAGGCCTTGGAAGAAGCCGGCAGGCAGCATTCAGATGATGAGTTCGCCCGATACAGTCAGGCCTTGTCGAATCTCATGTCAAAAAGGCTGACCAGATAAAACAGAGCAGGAGGTGCTATGTCAAAATTCAGCAGGCCGGAAAGGGTACAGGAAATAGTTCGAAGAAGGTTAGGAGGGGAGCCGGTATCCCTGATCGCCGAGGACATGGGGGTTTCCCGGACATATATTTACAGCGTGCTCTCCCAAATGCCAAAAGAAAGGAAACCACCGGGAAAAGAAAAGAAGAAGGTGAACTTTTCCGGTTCGCAGGATCTTGAAATTGTGATGGACTACCTTGCTCTGAATCCTTCGCAGCGTAGAATGACAGAGTTTGGCAAAACCGGAACCGATGAACTGGTGATTCAGAGAATCGCCCTAATGCATGATCTGCCTGAGGAACAGATTTCAGAAATCCTGTATCGAGTGGCAGCCCGTCACCCAATGGTTGCACATTTCCCGCTCTACAGCAGGATCGATCAATGGAAAACAGACAACCTGATCAGTATGCGGGAACTTGCTGATATCACACATATACCGGTGCAGAAGATGAATCACATCCTGAAAGGGCTGGCACATATGCCTCTGGAAACTGCCATGCGGGTCCGAAAGGTGAGCGGACTGAGCCTGTACGAGATATATTATGACCTGATCGAGCTTGACAAGGAGCGACAGAGTTATGAGCAGACAAAGAGCTGAGTTTTATAAGAATCCTGTATTTATAGCGATCATCATATCCGCCATGATTATGATGGTTTCAGGAATTGTAGTGGTTTCAACGAGGCTGGAAGATAAGCTCAGAGGCTCAGAAAATGAAGGGGATGCTCCGCAGGAACACATAAACGCCAGAAGGGCTGAGATTATTATTTCAGAAGCGTCCGAGGAAGAGGTTGTCATTACGGAAGACGGCAATGAACCACTGTCTATGAAATCCTCCGGTACCTATTTAAACAACAGGGTGCTGTCTGTTGCTCCCGGTTATGGAATGACATTTACATTGGGTTTGGAACGGGATGGTTTGTCAGATGCGCTGTATCTCAATCCGCACTTCGAATATACTTATGCCGGCAACCCGTATGAAGCCTACGGGTATCTGATGAAAACGGAACGGGTCCCTCTGGAATGTGCGGAAACATCCGATTCTCCGGCCTGGTCCGCCGATTACGCCGGCCTGACCGACTTTGTGATAACCGGGAGGACATATGACAGGGTTGTTCCGGCAACGGCGCTGGATCCGAACCGTTACGGAGTCCGCTGGGCTGACAGTCCTGCATACGGCGGGGCTGATCATGCAGGGGATCAGATGAGGATCCTCATTATCAGATTATCCGACGGTACTCTGATGGGTGCAGTAAAAGCAGATATTTCCTATGATATCCGTACAAGGACATACAGTCTCCGCAGCCTGACGGAGAGCGATGTTTCCAGCACAGGTGAATTGAGCGAGGATGAGAGGGAACACCTGATACAGGAAGCAATACAGTACCTTGCTCAGGGAAACAGCCAGATGACAATGAACCTCACTAGGGAAGAACTTGAGGCGCAGATGCAGTCCTTCATCGTTGAGCATCCTCTGGGCGTTTATTACAATAAGCTCTATGATACAGACGGAAACGTTGTTTCCTCCGGCGCTTACAGTAAGTGCGAAATCTATGCCGTACATCTCAACTGTGACGGATTCGGCTACTTTACGGTTTATTTCGCGCCGGAGCCCCAGGTGAACGGGCTGTCAATGAGAACGCTGGACAAAGGGGAGCAAATGAAGCTTGTTCTGATCGGGTATGATGCCTTCGCCCCGTTCACTGCGGAATCCTTTTCCAGTTTTCTGCATCCGGAGGATATTTCATTGTTTACCGAGACGGGCAACTAAGAGAGGAGAGCATTATGGCAGTACTGATACAGGATGACGCCCAGCTGAAGGCTTTGGAAGAGATCAAACAGATGCTGGAGGAGCTGAGGGCAATCAACACGGCAATTCAGGGCCAGGGCCCGTATATCCTGCGTGTAAACAAGAGACAGAGTATTATCATCGAGGAGAACCTGTCAGCGCGCATAGAAACCGTTCTAAGGATCCAGCGTGACCGCCGCATAAAGGAGATTACGGCCAAAGCCTCAAAATACAGAATCTTACTGGATGAGGAGGAAAGGCATCTGCTGCAGGAAGGAACCGCAGCCGTGCCGAACGAAGAGTAAAAAGTACGGTGCAGCTAAAAAGGCTGCACCGTTTTCTTTTGCGAACAAGTGTCAAAAATCGCAGGAGCTGACCAGAATATTGCCCAGCAGGGCATGCGTATTGTCACGGTCAAAATAGATGATATACGCTGCGCCTACGATAAATTCCTCCCTCATCCGCTTATTCGGTACGACGAACTGATAATACACATATTCATCTTCTTCATTCAGCGCCGCGAAAGTGACAGTGAAGCGGTCTCTGTAGAATGAAGGTCTGACGCCTGTGCAAGTCGCGGTGATCTCTGCTATTCTGCCACTGCTGTAACGTTGCGAAGCAGACAGTCCTTTCCACAGGAAAAAGGCGGTAAACAGAATCCCCAAAAGTAACGGAGTATACTCCTGAACATATATGGAAAGCCCAAGACTGACCAGCAGGATTGCGCAGGCAGTCAAATAATTTTTATTTCGGTAGTTTACAAGTTGCGAAGGAAGAGGTAGAATAGCAACATTAAAATACTGTTTCTTAGTTTTGTCAAAAATGATTCTATCAGAACAGAAATGCTTTTTCAGAAAAGATATATTTGAAAAAGCTTGAAAAAACGGCATACTGACGCTCCATGTTTTATAATTTCTTTGAGAAGTATATATGAGTTTTTATATGATGTCAAAATTCCAGGTTCTAAGAACAATAAAAAGGGAGGCCCCATGAGCTCGATCGAAAACAACCTCTCCGGCCGTCGGATTTCCAAAACGAATGAGCAGCAGATTTATCAGCTGATTAACAGCAAACTGAGTCCTGCTCCCGGAGATAATGCTCAGGCTCGAAAAGAAAAGGATAGAATGCGCAGGGAGCTTGAGGCCTTCATGCAGAATCGGACAACAGTTCTGAACAATAAAGGCAGATCGCATGGCCCTAAGCGCCTTTGCTATGAAGATCTGCCGGACCTTCTGAAAATCATCGGTTTAAGCTATCTGGATCTTTTAAAGTTCGTTTCCAGGGATCCGAGTGGGGCATATGTCGAGCCGAAATGGGCGACTGATACTGAGGCGGTTATGTGTTCATACTGCGATATCCTTTCTCCCGACCGTCAGGAGAAGGTCCTTGAAATGGTCCGTCGAATCCTGGCCCCGGGTTTTCAAAGCGATGAGTTTGAAAGCATGTCACCGTTAGTCAGACTTTCAAAAGCCCATTATCTTCGAAACAACTATATTGGGGAAATGAAGAGGCAAATCAAAGACCTTGGGGTTAATAATATCTATCTAAGGCGGTATCAACCTTATAGCTACAATGCTGTTGATCTGAGCCTCATCTCCTATTTCGCTTTGAATTTTGACGCTTCTCCTCATTGGCTGCTTGGTCTTGACGAGTCTCAAACTGTTCTGGCGGGAAGCGGAATGACCGAGAAGATCATGGATCTTTTCTGCTTCCTCCCGGAGGACCGGAAACAGATGCTTTGCCAGGCTGTTCAGACTGCCATTGAGAAGGGAGGCTTAGCATGAAAAGCAGTACATTAAAACGGATTTATGCCACGCCCTTGCGTTATCCGTATTTTGACGCAGACGCGCTTCGGGCTATCGAACCGATAGATCTAAGATACCGGCTTTCGACTCTGGAAGTAACAGATAAAATCGCAGAAGAATACGGAATCCCGCTTGATCGTCCCCCGGAGATAATTCTGGCACAGTTTCAGGCAGGACGCCATATTGCTCAAAAGCTGGATAATTTCGGCACTGCTCTTGATGCAGCGGAAGCTTCCGGTATCGATAACACCATGCTTTCCAACTATATCCACGGAAAGCGACCATTCGGTCCAAGTGCCGCTGTGATTACGCCCTTTGCATATAATGTGATGGGAGAATCCTGCCATAAACTTATGTTTGGCATTGAAGGATCTGTTGTTCTGCCGAAAATCTACTCTGAAATCGCCAGAGCATTGGAAACAATTCCGTCTGCTGAAAAAGAAGTATTGCATCGAAAAGCCAAGCTACAATATGCTCTTTATGAAAAGCAGAATCCTCAGCAGATCCGGAATGCCCCGCATCGGGAAGTATCTGCACTGATCGGGGAGCGCATTTTAGAATTAATATATGATAAAGGTAGCCAAAGCTACCAGTTGCTTGGACCCGAGACCCCTTACGGTGTCCGAAACTTTCTCAAACAGTTTGTCAATGAAGACTTTAAACATGAAAGTCCCAGACTGAGCCTTCTGATGTATATATCCTTCGAGACCGGACTTGCTCTGGACTATTTCATTGCAGAAGACTTCACCAGGATGGTGCCCTGTTTCTATCAATCAGGAGAAGATCTGCTTGAGCTGAAAGACAGGATCGCTTTGGATATTATCGGAATTTGCTGTTCACTCCCGGTGGAAGCCCGGAGTAAACTGATTGGGGAAGTAATCGGAACCGGTTTAGGAGAAGCTTTTCAATCCTGACCGAAATCCCTTGATAAAAGCACACTGTACATCTTAATTAATACGGATTACGGTGAATCAGTAATAAAGTCAGGGTAATTTTCTCATAATCTCTGTTTAAAGTCAGGGCAATTATTGCATTTTGAAAAATAGCCGCCGCATTCTCGTGACTTTAGTCTGATATGATCCTCCTGAAGTAGACAAGGGAAATAACCAAAGTCTACATCAGGAGGATTTTTATGAACAGACGCAGACATACACCTGAATGGATGCAGGAAAGGGTCGAGGAATATCTTTCCGGTAAA
>Ga0256405_10012337_pt1 | contig 10614 bp, 7 predicted proteins | sample RumenRJG_02DNA_FD_189096 | JGI IMG/M metagenome (GOLD analysis project Ga0256405, IMG submission 189096) | Bovine rumen microbial communities from Lethbridge, Alberta, Canada - RJG_02 | ecosystem: Host-associated > Mammals > Digestive system > Stomach > Rumen | place: Canada: Alberta | collected... | reverse complement strand
GTGCCAAAACAGCTCGTCGTTTTCGCCGATTCAGATGTGTCGCTCCGCTTAGAAACTGTCGCCGATCAGGCTGCAATATCCTCAAATACCGTGTCGCCGACGCCGCTCAGAATTCGTCGCTCAACAATCATAAGGCGCACACAAGAGTGGTTTTTTTTCTTTAATCCCTCTTGCCAATTCCTGGCAATAATCCCATACAGTATTGGTTCCGTCATAAGGATGATTCATCATCTTCTCCTGGATCAGTTGGAACAGCTCATAGAGTCCTTGGTTATTCCGTTTGGTACTGTCTGTGGCGATCGTCACATAGGCAAGGCTAACTCGCGGTTTATCCTCTTCCTTCGGTTTTAACAAGTTCTCGACATCAGCGTACTCAGGAATAGAAATAGAAATAGCCTGATCAATCACTCGATCAAAGTCGTCTCGCGTAACACCCTTATGTTTCCAAACCTCTTCGAACTCTGCATCTCCCGGCATAGTTTCATAGGATTGGCGTCGGGATAAAAGCTCTATCATCGCTGCATAGATGCCTTTCACTGTTTCAACTGTTATCTTCGGGTACTTGTCATACAGGAAATCTGACATCTCCTTTTCAGCCAGATCCCTGTGGCTTGTCACAGATAGTGTAGTTCGAAGATGAGCGAATCTGGAGAGATCAACCTCCTCTGGCTTAATTCCATACTTCTCTGCTATATCTACCCTAATCCGCTCTTGAACAACAGGATTCAGATTTGAGAATGGGGTACGCTCAGCTGTCAGATTATCAACCCTGTCCAGTTTTCGCTTCTGCTCACTCTCTATCTTATACTTCACTTCCAGTGGAACATTCGTAATCAGTCCTAGTTCTTTAACCAGCCAGCCTTCTGGTCTGCTTAACTGGGCATACAGCTTTGCAATCCAGTTCTCTGTAATAGCTGAATCGATAGTGATTGTCCCATCACTGGTTTTTAGCTGGTAATAGCTTACAGCCAGTGGTTCTGCATCAAGATCGAAGAGCGCTATATCATCGTAGTGATCAAGTATAAATAGATAATTTAAACTATCATACAACTCAATTGCCATATGAAGAGTCTGACTAACCTGCATCTCAAAACGGTTGAAAGAGCGGCTGCCAGCAGCAGTATCAACTTTTATCAACGCTTTTTGTTTTGCCACTGACTGAACTCCCTTCTCAGATATCTTTCACCAATGCTATACTTCCCTGTTGAATTGTCTCTTAACATTTGCTCGTGGTGACAGTGCACCTATTATGAACTGATTTCACGATGGCACCTTTTTAGTACACGGTGATGTTTCTGCTATGCGCAAAACACTTCTTCCAAACTCTTAAGGCGCCGGCATATTATTATCTATTCTGTGCAGATAGCTGATATTTCTGTTCCCTCAATTTGAATGCTCTATCTCCGCCTTCAAGGAGGTCACATACATGTTCTCTAATTCCCTGGCTCAATAACATATAACCCATTTCATCTACAAAAGAATTTTCCAATGCTCCTGTGACATATGCAAATTTGACTTCATCGGGATTAATGCTTCCTATTCCATGTTGGTTTGCGACAATGATTTCCTCTGCATCTGCTCCAACTACAACATTAGGATTATGGGTTACAATAATAATCTGCCTTTTTCTTTTCTTCTCCCTCAGATAAGTAACTAAGTCGCCGAATATGGCTCTATTATCAAGATCATCCTCTGGCTGGTCTATTAAAATCGGATATTCATTAGTACTAAAATCCAAGAGAAGTCTGAGTATAACAAATGCCGTCTTTCCTTCTGACATATCCGTCAGATCATCACCTTGATAATTGATGTTGTACTCAATCATAAAGGGATTACTTGAAAAGACACTCTCTGCTGTTGCAACATGATTATTGCCACTCTTAAGTATATAGTCGTTCCGGATTAAACTTCTAAGCATTTCTATGGAAAATGCTCTGAATTGCTCCACACTTTCGAACCTGAAGTTCAATACATCATTATTCTTCGCACTTCTTCCATCAAAATACTTACTTACATTCTCTTGAAACAGCCTTGTTTGAAATACAACTTGGGGTGTAATAGTAACATCGCCTTTATTAATAACATGTGTGTTGCAGTACTCAACTTGGCCTGTATAGAGCTCATCATAATAAGAGATAATCTTCTCCAGAATTTCTTTTATATCTTTTTGCACCTGCCCAATGCGTTCACTAAGGCGGTTAATCCTAGAAATCTTATCTTTTTCTTTCTCTAACTTTGAGCTTTCTTCAACAAGTTTTGTGTTTTCTTCGTATACTTTAACCGCCTTAATATAAACTGGGTTCTCTTCAATTTCTTTAATCTCTGATTTACTATTTGCCAACAGTTGTGCAGTATCGCTAATAAAGCCATCTAGCATCGCGCTCCACTTCCTACTGGTTTCTTCTTTTAATCGTCTATATGCATCGATTATTCTTGTTCTAAGTTCTTCGCATTGAACCAAGCTTAATGATTGCTCCGCATCTACAAAAAGAGGTACTTCTCGTAGTACTCCAATTGCTTCTATTGAGTTTTGGTATTCAAGTCCCTTATTCTTTAGCTCAGAAATACGTTCCTTCTGCGCATTATACAACGCCGAATCAGAATCCGATAACCCGTCTTTTATAGTTGCTTTAATTTGGAGGATATTCGCATCTATCTTTAATATTTCTTGCTGAATTCCTTCTTTGTTACCTACTGCTTTTAAATCCGACTGCAGTGTTGTCAGTTCATTGCTTTTTTTTCTATAGTCAGAAAACAATGAATGGATTAACACTATCGTAGTTTCTAGTTTGCCTTTTAAGAGAGCAAGATCTTTATTCTCTCCATTTTCATCTCGCATGATATCTTCAACAAGATCTCTGATCTTTTGTGGATCAGACGCCATTTCTATAATATAGGACTGTGGAAAGAAATCTATCTTCCGGTCCGTTTCTTCACTAAGATCACGCCAATACATTTTCATATTTCGACTGACAGAATCAATATATGCATCGTATAGAGGTTTATTAGGCTTAATCGGCTTTTTATCACCGCAAAGTCTTGCTATACATCCCAGTAAAACTGATTTGCCAGATGAGCGGCCACCAATTACTGTGTTTAGTCCCTGGTTAAAAGGAATAATCTGATGTCCAAAGTCTTTATGGTTTATTTCGATTCGATCAATAACTAAATAGTCAGATTTTTCTTCTGGTTTATCTGTTTGAATCTTTACGCGATGCTCCGGTTCAAATATTATTTGCTTTATTCCTTCAAATGATGGTTCGCATTTTATCCAACAGTAATTACGAGCAACCTCTGATATAGAATGAGCATCAGATGCTGCAATGCATGGTTTGTTCCATGTCTTCAAATAAAAATCTACTTCTTTTCTATTTCTTACCTCACAAATATCAATATAGTTACGTAATAACTCCTCCTTCACAGGCCCCAAGGAGTCTGCTATACTTACATTCTTTTTAGAATTACCTTCATGCTTCATTTCCTCGTCGAAGCTATTAGCCTTTCCTCCTGCATGTACAGTTACTATACCACCATATTTGTGAATCAAATCAGCTGTAGTTTTAAAGTCAACTTGGACTCGTAGTAAGCCCTCTTTGAATGCTTTATCATTGTCGTAATCTGGGTGTTCAGCACGACCTTCTTTTCTAATTAGAGTTTTTGTCAAGTTGAGGGGCGACAAAATCAACTCATAGAGAGCATCCTGTGTAAGCTTTATTCCATCATGCGAATCAGGAAATAGACCTATCATATGAACTGACTTCTGCCCGTATTCTGTTCTAAATTCTATTCCAGAAATAACAGTAATACCTTGTTCTAGCCCATATGACTTGATTTCATCAATATTATCAACTGTGTGATGATCTGTAAGCGCAATTATTTCAACCTTTTTCTTTACAGCCTCATCCACTAACTGCTGTGGTGTAGCAGTCCCATCAGATGCCGTCGAATGCATATGTAAATCACATTTTCGCCATTCCGAGCCACGTGAATTGTTAATCAGCAATTTATACTCCTCTCTTACTACATAACAGCTTGTTCTACACTTTCAACTGATTCTATCAATGTAAGTTTTTACATCAAATTCATATATGCCTTCATATTTGCCTTCTAGCCCTTAATAAACCATCTAAGATATAACAATATAAGTATTGTTATTTTTGTACATTCACCTCCGACTATTATACATTTACATTATGCGCAGTGCAAACGGCAGCACTTCTCCTATAATCTCTTGTCCAACAATTAAACCAACTCAATCAACTAATAGCCAATACATCGTTGTATATTTGCTTAATCCAACCTAAATCCACCATACCCGGCATCATATTCAGCCTTTCTTTGTTATATGAAATATGTTATCCAACTTTAGCATATGACTTTTTGCGTTGAGTATTTAACTTATTCCTTAGTCAACAAATTGTTCAATTTGTTATTTAGAAATGGCAATTACTTATTAAAACCCCCGCCAGCCTTGACAGTATCTGCGCAATTATCCGTTCCCGGCGACGGGAACTCAGGGATATCACTTCATGAAACCAGTTCCCGTCGCAATGGAGATTAAATTGCGCATCTGCCGCCAGTCAAGGCCAAGCCGCTAAAGCGGTGGCTCATTAAATATCCTCATAGCCAATCGGCTCGGGTGAATCTTGGGATATCAACCGAAGTATTTGCCTGCAGACACCTCATTACACCATAGCAAGAATAATATAACTTTCCGGACCAAATTTTTATAATACCAGCAACCGCTATTCCAACAGAATAGTGTCAATTAATACATATCCAGTCTCTCAAGCCGGCCCCGCCGGCTCGAGCACCTACATCCTATCTACTCACAGAATATATCTACGCACAGGGAATCCCACTCACAGTGTCAGCACCGGGAGAAAACGACCATGGCGAATAACGCCTGCCGCTAACAACAGCCCCTGATCTAATCCCCCCAGACATAAACACAACATTCACCTATCCCCATACATCTTCTCGTAATACTTCATATACTCCCCAGACGTACACTCTCTCATCCACTCCTCATGGTCCTTGTACCACTGGATCGTCAGCTTAATTCCATCAGCGAACATCGTAGTCGACGCCCATCCCAGCTCAGCCATAGCCTTAGAAGGATCGATCGCATATCTCTGATCGTGCCCCTTCCGGTCTGTCACATAAGTAATAAGACTCTCCGGCTTACCAAGCTCCTTCAGAATGATCTTCACGATCTCGATATTTGCCTTCTCATTATGCCCGCCGAGATTGTATACTTCTCCAACTCTGCCCTTTTCAAGCACAGCCAGGATTCCATAGCAGTGATCTTTCACATACAGCCAGTCGCGGACATTCAGCCCCTGTCCATAAACAGGCAGCGCCTTGTCCTGAGAAGCATTGTTGATCATCAGAGGAATCAGCTTCTCCGGGAACTGATAAGGTCCATAATTATTGGAGCAACGGGAAATGGTGATCGGCAGCCCATACGTCCTGTGATACGCCTGTACCAGTAGATCCGCCGAAGCCTTAGACGTACTATACGGACTAGATGTATGAAGCGGAGTATCTTCATGGAAGAACAGATCCGGCCGATCCAGCGGCAGATCTCCGTACACCTCATCCGTACCAACCTGATGGAATCGCGAGATTCCATACTTCCTGCAGGCATCCATCAGCACCGCCGTTCCCAGAATATTGGTTTCCAGGAAAATGGAAGGATTCTCAATAGACCGATCAACATGGCTCTCCGCTGCGAAATTGACCACCACATCCGGATGCTCTTTTTCAAAAATCGCATTGATTCCTTCCCTGTTCCTAATATCCTCTTTATAGAAGACAAAGTTCGGATTCTCCATAGCCTTGTTCAATGTATGGATATTAGCCGCGTATGTAAGCGCATCAACGCAGACCACCTTCCAATCAGGACGCTCTTCCAAGAGAAGATATACGAAATTGCTGCCTATAAATCCTGCACCGCCCGTCACCAGTATTGTCATTGTATTCCTCCGTACATTTCAGCCATCACCAACTGTCCCTAGCCATCAACCATCTATACCAGGGCCAGAAGTCATCTTGTCGATATTCCTCCATACATTTCAGCCATTAACCCCTGTCTCCAGCCATCATCCATTCCATACCAGAGCCATCAGTCATCTTGCCAAACCGCGGTCCTCCTCCATCAGGCCTCCATCAGCCCTATGAAGTCCAGTGAGTCAAAACCCTGCTCTCACACCACAATCCTATCCTCCAGCACCGCTCTCAAGTGCTCCCCATACGGGCTCTTCCCATACTTCTCCGCACTCGCCTTCAGCTGCTCCTTATCAATCCAATGGAATCTATAAGCGATTTCCTCCGGCGCCGAAATAGACATTCCCTGATACTGCTCGATCATGCACACAAAGTTCGTTGCACGTCGCAGGCTGTCAAAAGTCCCAGCATCCATCCATGTATATCCGCGTCCCAACAGCTGCGCATTCAGCCTGCCCTCTTTCAGGTACATATCGTTGAGCGTTGTGATCTCAAGCTCGCCTCTCGCAGAAGGCTTCACATTTGCTGCCATCTCACTCACGCCGGCCGGATAGAAGTACAGCCCAACGATTGCATAATTCGACTTCGGATTCGCCGGCTTCTCCTCCACAGAAAGCACGCGCATACCACGGTCCTTGTCATCTGAAATCTTCTCAAATTCCATGATTCCAAACCGCTCCGGATCTTCAACATAGTAGCCAAAGATTGTAGCCGATCCATTATCAGCCGCTCTGACCGCAGCAGAAAGCTTGGCATTCAAGCCATTTCCGTAGAATATATTATCGCCGAGAACCATAGCACAACTGTCATTACCAATGAACTCTTTTCCAATGGTAAATGCCTGTGCAAGTCCTTCCGGCCTCTCCTGAACTGCGTACTGCAGGCTCATTCCAAGCTGAGATCCATCCCCAAGCAACTGCTTGATGCGAGGTGTATCTTCCGGTGTAGAGATGATCAGCACTTCTCTGATCTTTGCCAACATCAATGTACTCAGCGGATAATAGATCATCGGCTTATTATATACAGGGAGCAACTGCTTACTCGTAACGATTGTCAAAGGATACAGACGTGTTCCTGATCCGCCTGCAAGGATAATGCCTTTCATGGTTTTGACCCCTCTTAATTCTTTTGGTCCTAATTCACATGGTTACTAATCTTGGAAAAGACAATGGCGAGAATCCTTTAATCTTAAAAGCTCTTTGTTAAGCGAAATGGAAAGTATCCTTGATTCCCAGCCACTTCTGGTCCTTATCCGATAAATTCAAAGGAGCTCCATCCACAGAATATCCTTCCGCAGATGCTGTTCCCTTATATTCGCCTTCCAGCATAGGCCAAGCAATTCCAATCTCCGGATCATTCCATGCCATGCCGCCTTCATCATTGGGATGATAGAAGTCATCGCATTTGTAGCAAAACTCAGCCACATCAGAAAGCACAAGAAATCCGTGAGCAAAGCCACGAGGAATGAAGAACTGCTTATTATTATCAGCACTTAATACTTCGCCATGCCATTTCCCGTAAGTCTTGGATCCACTCCGCAGGTCCACTGCGACATCAAATACAGATCCTTTAATGACTCTCACCAACTTGGCCTGCGGATAATTCTTCTGGAAATGGAGACCACGAAGGACTCCTTTGGTACTCATGCTCTGATTGTCCTGTACGAACTCGACATCAAATCCAGCTTCCGCCATATCACGCTGGTTATAAGTCTCCATGAAATAACCGCGGCTATCTCCATGTACGGTAGGTGTCACTACGCAAAGTCCTTCGATTCCGTCAATGTTCTTCTCAACAGTTATCTGTCCCATATCAGAGTTGTGCCTCCTTCAAGTATCTCTTCACTGCATCCTGCCAAACCGGGAGGGGCGTAAATCCTTCCGCCACAAGCTTGCTCTTATCTAAACGACTGTTAAAAGGTCGTGCTGCTTTGCTCAGACCGTATTCAGCTGTTGTCACCGGAATAACCTTAGTCTCTAAACCATACTGTCTATAGAATTCGCAACAGAAATCGTACCAACTGATGTATCCACCTTCATTTGTGGCATGATAATAACCATATTTTTCTGTCTCAACCATATCCACAAGCAGCCTTGCAAGGTCAAGCGTATATGTCGGTGTACCTATCTGATCGTTAACTACACGCACAGTATCATGAGTTTTACCCACATTAATCATCGTCTTGATGAAGTTTCGGCCATTGAGGCCAAAAACCCAAGCAATACGAACGATGAAGTATTTGTCCAGGGTAGAAGAAACGGCAAGTTCCCCCTCCAGCTTAGTCTGTCCATAGTAGTTCAGCGGCGCATAGTTCTTGTCATTAGGCTGCCAGGGACGGTCGCCTTTCCCATCAAACACATAATCTGTGGATAGATAAAGCATCTTTGCATCAACAGATTTTGCTGCTTCTGCAATGTACTTTGTCCCCAGATGGTTGATCGCCTCTACCTTCGCTTTATTCTCTTCCTCTTCCGCTGCATCGACCGCCGTCCATGCCGCGCAGTGGATGATGACATCCGGATGGATCTCACCGATTGTTGCGAGAACTGCCTCTCTATCTGTGATGTCCAGCTGCACATAGGGAGCACGCACCACATCACTGCCATCTTGGATCCCGCTATACGTTACATGGATATCAGATCCAACTACATCCCAACACTTCCGCTTCAGCTCATTCACGACATCATGGCCAAGTTGCCCGCCAACGCCTGTTACAAATGCCTTCATACTCTCACCTAATAGTCAAAAATCTGCTCATATTCGTTGCTATTCAAGACCAGCAGTAATAGGGAAGTCCCGCTGCCGCCCTATCAATATCTTGTTTTATTCATGAATTTCAAAACTTGCAGTAGCGCAACGCACTACTGCAAGTCTACCACATTCTTATTATTTCGTTTGAAATATCTCGTCATGCAGAGGGGGATTGGGCGGTTTTTAGGATAGTTTCAGTGCAAGGCAGAGAATCATTCTAATAGTAGTAGAAATGCATGATAATCATGTCATTTAATAAAATATGATATCCTCAAGTGGCATAGCCGACTTGATTTTATACACAGATAGTCACGGAGGCAAGTTAACTTACTCGCAATCCAATCAAGATTATTCATATTTTATTTACATTTCGTTCATAGTTTATTCACGGTGACAGGCACTTCCTTCCAAAATCTCTATTCCACTATTTTCAAAGGCTGCATCACCTATAGTTGTTATACTATTGGGCAAATCAATTGATTTTAGAGAAGTACACCCGTCTAAAGATCCAGCGCCAATTGAAGTGACACTATTCGGAATAATAATCTCCTGTAAGCTTGTATTTCGATAAAAAGCCCTATCTCCTATACTAGTAATACCGTTCTCAATAATTACTTTTGCAATAGTGCTATCAGAATTCCATGGCGAGACATTGTCTCCATTATATGAATAATTATCCATTTCGCCACTTCCAGAGATCGTAAGAGTACGTTCACTGCCATTCCCCGTCAACGTCCAGGTTGCATTTGCTCCGCAAGTACCGGAATTGACAGCATCCCCCGCTTCATCCGGCGCAGCCTCTTTGTCTTCGATCTCTATACTCTCTTCCTCAACATCTTCAGCAGGCTCCGCAACCGCTGCCGTCTCTGCAGACGTATCGGCAGTTTCAGCAGAATCTACTTCCTCTTCAGCCTCAGCAGCATCTGTTTCTTCAATAGTCTCGTCTTCCTCTATTGCATCTGTCGCCCCCTGCTCGGACTCCTCCTCAATAACTTCTGCAGATTCCCCCTCGGACGTTTCATTAAGTTCTGCATCCTCTGTATCTGCTGCGTCTTCTACAGTCTCTTCCTCTTCAGCCACTTCTTCCTGCTCAACAGTTTCCGCTGCCAAAACAGGAACAGATCCAACACTGCTCGACACCATAACAACAGCCAATAACAATGCAATTACATTCTTCTTCATACCTATCTAGCCTCAACTTTCCGGTTTATAGTACAAACAGTTTTGAGTTAGCGGATACTGAAAACCGCCACTTTGAATCACCTATACTTCCCTACAATTATAAAATAGGCACTTCAGGAATTGAAGTGCCCATTCTCGTTCATCCAGTATTGTCCTAAAAAACGACCAATATCTGTAGATTACGTTCCACACCTTAGTCACCGGACCGGACCTGTCCCTCTGACTCACCCCATCAACTCATCAAACCGATCCAGGAACGTCTTCAGAAATGCATTCCCATTCGTTGTGTCCATATCGTCCGGAATATCGCCTAAATCATACAGGTCAATGATCGCCTGCATCCGTTCCTCCGGTGAGGGATGTCTATGGCAAGGGCTTCAACATGCTCCATCTTAATGCCGCATACAACTTGGTTCACAGTGACAGGCACATGTCCTAACAATGCCATTTAGCCACGCCAGCTTAATGAGTAGAAGTGCATTATTGCCCAATTAAAGGTCCATTAAGCGTTTTTGCACTCTTACGAGTATGTGATCACAAATCTTCCTTTCTCCTTTGATCTTGAAGACATCAAAGCCTGCTACCACTGGCGATGGGGGGCTGAAATATCCTTCCGCTATCTGAAACATGCCGCAGGTCTTCTATATTTCCATTCAAGGAAACCTGATTTTC